>QFCS01002038.1_pt1 | contig 32222 bp, 29 predicted proteins | sample 3576561 | NCBI WGS metagenome assembly QFCS01 | reverse complement strand
GCCGCCACGCATGCGCGCTAAGCGGCGCGCTTGGTGATACGGGCATAGCCTGTCTCCTCGTCGTCGCGGGTTTCACGCAGGCCGGGCACGGGATTCGGTCCCTCGGTTTCCAGCCGGTATTCCTCGCCGTTCGCCTCGACATTCTGCCGGATCACGTCTTCGCTCGGCGACCAGTCGCCGTTCACCCGTCGGCGATAGACGAAGGCGCGATCGTCGGCAGGCAGCGTCGCGACGGGGACGAAGTCACTGAACTTCGCGGTGAGGTCGATCTGCGTGCCGAGAATGTGGCGCACGTAGCTCTTGTTCTCGCGGAAGCTCAGCGGGACGGTGAATGCCGGAAGCGGCAGGATGGCGTGTGGATCCCGCTTCTCGACCGTCCACATGAGCTCGCAGGCCAGCCGGAGCTGCTCGACCTCCATCGCGAGGTGGAGTTCGTAGAGCTGCCGGACCCTGGCGTCAGGTTCCTCCTGCACGAAGGACCAGTAGATCCAGCATTCGTGCCACTGATGCAGCACCAGATTCTGGAACCAGCTGGCGGTCGGGTCGAGAATGGATTCGTAGTGCGTGACGTGCTGCTCCTCGATCAGCGCGATCTCGGCATAGAGTCCACGGGCGATGGGCTCCTGGTAACGGTTGCCGATGGTCATGTAGAAATTCATCGTCTGCTGCTCTCCTGCGACGAGGGTGAGCGCGTTCAGCACCGACTGCGGATGCGCGGCCAGCGCCGTCATCGGCCGCCGGACCTCGTCGTTGGGATCGCGGTGTTCGAAGCAGGTCGGACGCCCCGGCGTGATCTCCGTCAGATCCCGGCAGATTGCATCCGCCTTCCTGCCTTCGATGAGCTGATAGAGGTTGGCATAGCGGTACAGATGGTCGAAATCTTCCAGCAGAGCGAAGTCGTAGACCTGCTTGAGGTACGGATCGGGTTCGTTCTGGGCGATGAACGCCGTGAGGTCGACCGCCACCTGCTCGTAGCCGAGCGTCACCTCGATCGTGCTCTCGTCCCCGGGGATCAGCCAGTTGATCGCCTTCTGCTGCTGCGCCTCGATCCGCCGAAGCCAGGCGAGCTTGCGCCTGACGTCACTGTCCAGCGTGTTGCGCGCCATCTGGTGCGAGAACATGACGGCCTCTACTTCGACGCCATTTGCGAGAATGCCTCGAGTCCGACTGTACGGATGCACCTCCTCCTTGCGATAGGGCCGAACGTTCAGCTCGGACCAGGTGCGCAACTGGTCTTCCAGGGGAATTCCCTTTTCTTGCAGCGGATTGAATGACATCGATGCCTCCAGGCAAATTGTGTGATGGCAATGAGGCGGTCGTGAAACGGTTGCGCTCTTTCCCGGTCCTTTCGCAATCGGTTCCCTGTCTTCACTTCTCGATGCCCGAGCCGGGCTCCGCCATGGCTCGATGCTGCTCGGCAACGACACCGGCGGGAAGAACGCTTGCGATCGCCACCCGGAGCTTGTTCTGCCATCCGGTCACCACGTCGCCGTCGCCGTTCACCATGGCCCTGAAGCCGGCCTCCGCGACGTCCGCGGCATCGTCCTTCTTCCCTCGGCCCACCTTGGTATCCAGCATGTCGGCACGCTCGAAGAATTCGGTTTCGGTGGCGCCCGGCATCAGGCACGTGACGGTCACGCCGGACCCTTTCAGCTCTGCGCGAATGGCGAACGAAAAGGAATCGAGGAACGCCTTGGTGGCGTTGTAGACCGCCTGGTAGGTGCCGGGCATGAAGCCCGCGATCGAGCCGGTGATGAGGACGCGACCGCGACCCTGGGCCCGCATCAGCGGCACCACCTTGTGAAGAAGATAGACGGTACCGGTGATGTTGGTGTCGATCACGTGCCGGATGTCGTCGAAGGACTGGTCGACGAAGGCACGGCCCAAGCCGCGCCCGGCATTGGCCAGCAGAGCATCGATCGGTCGATCCGCGACCGCCGACAGGAGACTGTCGACGCCCCCCAGCGTCGCGAGGTCGGCTTCGATGCCACGCACCGTAGCGCCTTCGGCCTGCAGCTGTCGCACGGCATCGTGGATGGCCGGCTCGTCGGCGACGATCAGCAGCTCGTAGCCGTACGCAGCGCAGCGGCGCGCCAGCTCGAAGCCGATGCCGGTCGATGCGCCGGTCACCACGGCCAGGAGGCCGATCGAGCGCGGCCGGTTGGCGTCGTCGTTCGAATCAAGGGCGGTCATGGCGTCAGCACCACCTTGATGCATCCATCCTGCTTGTCGCGGAACGTCTTGTAGAGTTCCGGTCCCTCCTCGAGACGCGCGCGGTGCGTGATGACGAAGGACGGATCGATCTCTCCTTTCTCGATCCGGTCGAGCAGCCTCGGCAGGTAGTGCTGCACGGGCGTCTGCGCCATGCGGAACGTGAGCCCGCGATTGATCGCCGATCCCATGGGAATGTTATCGAGGAAGCCGCCATAGACGCCGACGATCGACACCGTGCCGAAGTTGCGGCAGCAGTGGATCGCCTGCCGCAGGACGTGCGGCCGGTCGGTACCCAGGAAGGTGGCGACCTTGACGCGATCGAGCATGGAATCGGCTGATGCCATGGTCTCGGCCTCGGTGCCCACGGCATCGATGCACGCATCGGCACCACGGCCGTGCGTCAGCTCCTGGATGCGCTCGTAGACATCCTCCTGCATGAAGTCGATGGTGACGGCGCCCGCCGCCATCGCCAGCGCCAGCCGCTCCGGCACCGTGTCGACCGCGATGACGCGCCCAGCGCCGAGCAGGAAGGCGCTGCGGATCGCCATCTGGCCCACCGGACCGCAGCCCCAGATCGCGATCGTGTCCTCGGGCTGGATGTTGCAGAACTCGGCCGCCATGTAGCCCGTCGGGAAGATGTCGGACAGGAACAGGACCTGTTCGTCGCTCAGACCATTCTCGATCTTGATGGGGCCGACATCGGCGAAAGGTACGCGCATGTACTCGGCCTGCCCGCCGGCATAGCCGCCGAGGAGGTGCGAATAGCCGAACAGGCCGGCCGGCGAATGCCCCCACAGCTTCTCCGCCTTGGCACGATCGGGATTGGTGCGCTCGCAGCCCGAAAAATGGCCCCGGCGGCAGAAGAAGCACTCGCCGCACGAGACGGTGAAGGGCACCACCACACGGTCGCCGACCTTGAGCTTGCTGTTTTCGGCGCCGACCTCGACGACCTCGCCCATCGTCTCGTGACCCAGCACGTCGCCGCTCTTCATGTCCGGGATCATGCCGTCAAAGATATGCAGATCGGACCCGCAGATGGCGCAGGCCGTGACCTTGATGATGGCGTCCCGCGGATGCTCGATCCGGGGGTCGGGAACGGTTTCGCAGCGGATGTCGCTCTTGCCGTGCCAGGTCAATGCTTTCATGGAGTCCTCAGCCTGTTCCGATAGCGGCCCATCGGTCCAATGGTCGAGTGACGCGGCAGTTGCCGCGCGAGAATCAAATCTCCTGAACGGCTCTGCCGATGCCGCGTACGCAACGGGTGCGCCAACGTCGCGTTGTCCGTCATCGCGTTGCCGGTCGGGTTGCCCCGAGCGTCGTGAGGAGGACGAATGCGAGGATTTTCCCTTTGGCGCGGATACGCCTATGCGTGGATCACCCTGGGTCTGTTCCTCTTCTCGCTGGCCGGTCACTGGCTGTTCGGCTGGTTTGCCTATGTCGACGAACAGAAGGCCCACGGGCGACCGGTCGAGGTCAGCGGCTATTCGGTGGAGATGGCGCGCGACACGCTCGAGAACTGGCAGTCCGAGTTCCTTCAGCTGCTGTGGCAGGTCGGTGGCCTGGCGATGTTCCTGTACCTGGGATCGCCCCAATCGCGCGAAGGCGACGAGCGCAAGGAGGAAAAGCTCGACGCCATCCTGCGGCGACTGGGCCCCGGTGGCGACCAGGTGATTGCCGAGCTCGACAGCAAGTATCCGCGCCGCTGACTGGTGTCCTTGCGTCACCCGCCGGAGACGACGGTTCCGCTCGGCGCTTCGGCCGATACGGATTCCGGCGATCCGATATGCGCGTCGCCAAGAGGGCTGACCGCCGGGCCATTGAGCACAGCGCCGTCCGGCGCGAACTGGGAGCCGTGACAGGGGCAATCCCAGCACTGTTCGGTCGAATTCCAGTTCACGTGGCACCCGAGATGAGAGCAGACCGCCGACCGCACATGAAGGCGGCCCTGGAGATCGCGGCATGCCGCGATGCGCTTCACGCCGTCGCGCACAATGCCGCCCTGGCCGGGCAGCAGCCCGTCCACCGCTTCGACCTCCCCGGGACCGAGATAGTCGGCAAAGTTGCGCGCCGCCGTCGCATTTTCCCGGATGTAGGTCGCAGACGCCTTGAAGGTCTTGCGCGCCGGATCGTAGACGGCCTCCCAGGGATCCGTTCCGTCGAGGACGAGGTTGCGGATCAGGATGCCCGCCAGCACGCCATGCGTCATTCCCTGACCCGAATCGCCGGTCGCCAGGAAGACGCGGTCGCTGTCAGGGTCGCGCCCGATGTATCCGCAATGGTCGAGGGTATTCATGACCTGGCCCGACCAGCGATGGCTCTCGCCGCCCAGCGCGGGAACCAGCGTGCGGATCCAGGCTTCGAGCCGGCGGAACCGCTCCGCGCCATCGTCCGCCTCGCCGGACTTGTGGTCTTCCCCGCCGACGATCAGCAGGTCGTGCAGCAGGTCGTGGTCGGCCGTTCCGGGATGCAGCCGGACGTAGTGGTAGGGATCCGCCATGTCCCAGTACAGCGCGTCCGGAAGCGTGCCACGCGCCAGCGCGAACGCCATGGCATAGGTCCGATAGGGCGCCATCTTGCTGTGCATCGCGAGGCGCTTGTTGATCGGCGCATTGGTCGCCACGACCGCATGTTCGGCGGTGATCCGCCCATGTTCGGCAACGACCTGCACGCCGCCGCTGCCGGCCTCGATGCGGCTCACGGGGCTGTTGGCCAGGAGCACGCCGCCGTTCGCCTGCACGGCGCGCGCCAGCGCAGCCGCGTACTTCAGGGGATGGAACGTCGCCTGCCGCGGATAGCGCAATGCGGGCACGTCACCGAGGCCTTCGAAGGGAACACCGCTGGCGTGATCGACCAGCAGGCCCGCCTCGCGCGCCGCCCGGTGCTCGCGCACGACCGCCTCATGCGCGGCCTCACGGTCCATGTGGAGGGCGGGGAACAGGAAGCCGTCGAGCCGCCGCAGATCACACTCGATGCCGAGTTCCCGCGTGATGGTCTCGATGCGATCGACGGCGGCCGCCTGGCTTTCGTGGAAGAGCCGCGCCATGTCCTGGCCCCGCAGGTCGATCAGGCTGCCGATGCCGTCGTCGCAGACCGGCGCCAGGTGCGCCGTCGTCCGCGCGGTCATGCCGCCTGCGATGGTGCCGCGATCGACCACGACGACGCGCCGTCCGGCTGCGGACAGCTCGTAGGCCGCCGAAAGACCTGCGATCCCCGAGCCCACGACCACCACGTCCGCCCCGTGGTCGCCTTCCAGCATGCCCGCGTCGGGCAGCACCTCGACCTGCATCCATGGAGACCTGGTACGCTCTGCGCGGCTGTTCATGGCGTCCTCCCGGGTTGCGGATTCGGAAGGCAACGGCAGGCAGGCAGCGCCGTTGCGACGCCGTAACCCCGGCAACGTGGAATGTCCGGCGGCATTACAATCGCGACAACCGGAGAGTGCCGATGCGGTTTCAGCATCCAAGCGTCAGACGGAGGAGCGTTGCACGGAGCCGCTGCCGCGCGGGCTGCCGGCGGGGCTGCCGGGGCGCCCCTTCGGCCACGGTCGGTTCGGCGCTGCGGCACCGGTGATGCAGACCGCCGCCCTCCTCGAACTTCTCCTGATGTTCGTCATCGTGCCGGTCTGGCTGGTCGCGGGGCTGGGCGACTATCTCTGTCACCGGGCAATGCATATCGAGCATACCAGCGGGGTGCGCGAATCCCTGCTGCATCTCATGCAGTTCACGCTGGTCGGGGTGCCGTTGCTGGCCGTGCTGCTCCTCGAGGTCGATTCCGCCATCCTCCTCATCATGTTCGCAGGGCTGGCCCTCCACCAGGCGACGGCGGTGTGGGACGTGCGCTATGCCAACGGAACGCGACGGGTGCCGCCGGTCGAGCAGCACATCCACGGCATTCTGGAAATGATCCCCTTTGCGGCGGCGGCGATCGTCACGATCCTCCACTGGCCGCAATTCGTCGCGCTCGTCGGGGCAGGCGACGCGACCTTTACCATCGGGCTCAAGCGGCAGCCGCTGCCCGGCTGGTACATCGCCGGCGTCATGGCGGGTGTGGCCGTTCTCGGCGTTCTTCCCTATGGCGAGGAGCTGCTGCGTACCGTACGGACGGCGGGGACCACCGGCACGAAGGCGCCGGCGATCGGATCATGACGTCGCAGACCATCAACGCAGCAGCAAATGCGGGAGACTCAGACGCACTCTCCGGCCGCTGTCTCTGCGGAAATATCCGGTGGCGCGCCAGACGCGGCCCACGACAGGTGCATCATTGCCACTGCGGGATGTGCCGCCGCTGGACGGGTGCCGCATTCGCCACCCTCGTCTGGTTCGAGTGCGACGATGTCGTGTGGACAGGAACGCCCGCCTTCTTCCGGGCGTCGCCCATCGCCATCCGTTCTCACTGTCCACGTTGCGGTACGCCGCTGGCGCTGGCCTACGACGGTCGGACGACCATCGCGCTGGCCGCGGGGACCCTGGACGAGCCGGAGGCGGTGACGCCGGCTCACAACTACGGCGCAGAGAGCCTGCTCTCGTGGGCCGGACGTATCCACGCACTGCCACGGAAATCCACGAAAGAGCGCTGGTAGTGCGACGTCGCATCGCCGACTGGCCTTCAGCGGCGGTCTTCCGGCCTCCCGCTGACGGCTCGCTGCCTTCCGCTGCAGGTGCTCCGGTGGCGGGTGGTCGAGTGCAAATTCTCTGCCGCAAGTGTCACAGGCCTTGACCGCCGCCCACCTTGGCCCTCTATTTTTGGGCTTGGGGAAGCGGGTGCGTTTCCGGCCCGGGGGAGATAGAGCAGAATGTGGGGAAGGTTTGCGTTCCTGGGCGTATGCCTGATGGGATTTTCTTCGGCTGCGATGGCGGACAGTCCACGACCGTTCGGCAAGGGCTTCGATAACTGGTCCTTTACTCAGCAGACCGAAAAGCCGGGCGTCGTCAATTGCCGGGCGCACCATAGGGTCGGCGGCCGTGACGACATCTTGGCCGCGAGGACGAAAGGTCCGGCGTATCTCAGCGTCCGGGCCGACGACCGCAAGGGCAAGTACAGGGACTCGATCATCCTCCCCCTGCGCGAACCCGAAACGGGCATGCAATGGACCCTGCTGGCCGAAGCGAACGGCAAGCGCCTGTGGTTCATTATGCCGGCCAACGCCATCGAGATGATCGCCGGCCGCGGCGGCTACACCTACCTGCTCGGCGGCACCGAGGACCGTGACGACGTCAACCTGGGCAAGAGCGCCGCCGCCGCCTGGAGGCGTGTGAAGGAATGCGTCGTCGCCAACGGCGGCTGAGGCGGGCCAACGCTCCGGACGAGACCAACCGACGCCGATAGCCCGACGCCGATAGCCCGACGGCGTCTTCTCTGCTCGCGGTCCGGAAGAGCGCTCCGGTGCCTCAGGCCAGGGCGTTGCGGGCGATCAGGTCGCGGTAGAAGGCGGCGCTGAGCTTGGGTGTGCGCTTCTGCGTGCGGTAGTCGACGTGGCAGAGGCCGAAGCGCGTCGCATAGCCGTCGGCCCATTCGAAATTGTCGAGCAGGCTCCAGGCGAAGTAGCCGCGCACCGGCACGCCCTCGGCGGTCGCGCGGCGCAGCTGCGTCAGGTACTGGCGCAGAAACATGACGCGGTCGACGTCATAGACCGTACCGTCCGGCGCCGGCTGGTCGGCGGCCGAGGTGCCGTTCTCCGTGATGTAGACCGCCTTGGCGCCCCACAGCTTCGCGACGTGGCGCGGCGCCCAGTAGAGCGTCTCCGGCCCGAAGGTCAGCCATGTCGACGCCATGCGTGGGTAGGAGTCCGGCATGGGCAGGACCACGTAGCCCGCCGCCGTGTCGGCGGCCTGCACGAAGGCGCCCGGCGTGTAGATGTTGAGGCCGACGAAATCGACCGGGCTCGCGATCGCCGCCAGCTCCGCTGCGGTGAAGCGCGGCGCGTCGGCGCCCTGCTCGGCCAGCCAGGCGTCGGTGTAGCGGCCTTCCATCATCACCGTGAGATAGGGCGCGTTCATGTCGCGCGTCGCGCGTTCGGCGGCCCGGACGTTGTCGGCGGTCTCCACGGCCGGCAGGGCGGTGGTCATGTTCTCCGCCGGCCCGATCTCGATGGGCCGCGGCGCAGCGGCGCGCATGGCCTGGACGGACAGGCCGTGGGCCAGCACGGCGTGGTGGCGTGCCTGGTTGAGCTCGGCCCTGGGCAGCGTGAGGCCGGGCGCGAAGCGGCCGGTGCCGTAGCCCTGCTCCAGGAAGGTCAGGATCTCGTTGAGCGTGAAGAAGCGGCTGGCGCGATCGCCCAGCCGCGCGGCGACGGCGGCGGCATAGTCGGCGAAGGCCAGCGCGGTCTCGCGCGCCTGCCAGCCGCCGCGATCCTGCAGCGCCTGCGGCAGGTCCCAGTGATAGAGCGTCGGGAAGGGCTCGATGCCGTGGGCCAGCAGCTCGTCGACCAGCCGGTCGTAGAAGGCGAACCCCGCTTCGTTCGGCCGGCCCGCCCCGTCGGGGAACAGGCGCGGCCAGCCGATCGAGAAGCGGTAGGCCGTGACGCCCATCGCCTTCATCAGTGCCACGTCCTCACGATAGCGATGGTAGTGGTCGCACGCGACCGCGCCATCGCTGCCGTCGCGGATTTTGCCGGGCTGGGCGCAGAAGGTGTCCCAGATGCAGGCACCGCGCCCGTCGGCGCGGGTCGCGCCTTCGATCTGGTAGGCCGAGGTCGCCACGCCCCAGCGGAAGCCGGCCGGGAACTGCCGCTCCGGACCGGGCGCGTCGGCAGCGGCCGGGTTCGTCGCCGCGAGGCCGGCCATCCCGAAGCCGAGCGACACCTCGGCGAGGCGCCGGCGGGTCACATGAGGGGCCTTCACGGAAGCAAGACCGAATGACGGAAGGTCCGCGCCGCAGCCTGCGGACGGGACGGAAGCGGGCTGATCATCGGCACTTATCTTAGCACGCGCTGCGCCGACGTCGCCTATCTGCCCTCGCAGGATCGACCCTGCCGGCACGGGCTATCTGAAAGCCGACCATCGTCCAATCGAAAGTCGACCACTGTCTGCCGCAACGGCATTTCCAGCCTACAGCGAGCTCGACCGCATGGTCAGGAGCCTGGATGCACTACCGCGACCGGCCGCGCGCCGTCACCGGCCAGATGTCGACCAGCGTGTCGCCCTTCACCACATGATAGCTCTCGTAGAGATTAACGGTCGGGTCGCAGTGCGGCGGGACCAGGATCACCTGTTCGCCGTGGGCCGGCGGGGCCTTGCCCTCCGGGGCGATGACGGCGAGGTGCTCGTCGCCCATGAAGCGCGTGGTCGCGCCCTCGACGGCGCCGGCCAGGATCTGCGGCGGGCCCTTTTCGGTCGCCATCGCCTTCAGGCCGGCATCGACCGTCGCCATGCCCGGCGTGTTGGCGCTGACGACACGCGAATCGATCTGCAGCGCCTGCTCGAAGGTCGGCTTGTCGAGGCCGCGCAGGTCGCAGACCGCATAGTCATGGTCCATGAAGACGTAGGAGCCGACCTGCAGCTCGGTGAAGACGCCGAGCTTGGCGTCGATGAAATGCGTGCCGGTGCCCGAGCCGGTGACGATGCCGGGCTTCAGGCCGGCCGCCTCGAGCTTCGCCAGGATGCCCTTCAGGTATTCCGTGCGCTCCTCGATCGAGGCCTTGCGCTCGGCGAAGTCCACGATGTGCTGGTGGCTGCCGCAATAGAACTGGACTCCCGCGTAGTTCAGCGACGTGCTTGCCGCTACCTGCTGCGCCAGCGCGACGGCGGCCTCAGGGCTCGCGACGCCGGTACGGTGGATGCCGGGGTCGATGTCGACGATCACGGTCAGCGGCTTGCCCGCCTTCGTGGCGGCGGCATCCAGGGCTTCGACGTTGACCGGATGGTCGACCACCACCATCAGGTCCTTCACCTTGGCATTCAGCGCGATCAGTCGGTCGATCGCCTGCGGCGTCACCACCGGCGAGGTGATGTGCAGGCTCTCGATGCCGGCCTCGGCCAGCGCCTCGGCCTCGCCCAGCTTGGCGCAGCAGACGCCCAGCGCCCCGGCGGCGATCTGGCGGCGCGCGATGTCGGCCGACTTGTGGGTCTTGGAATGCGGCCGCAGGCTCACCTTGTGGGTCTGCGCGAAGGTCGCCATCTCGGCGATGTTGCGGTCGAGCATGTCGAGGTCGAGCACCAATGCCGGCGTATTGAGCGAGCGCCGCGAGCCTTGCTGGCCGATCAGCGGACGGTGCAGACGTTCGGCTTCGCTCATACTCTGGACTCCGGTCATGATCGTGGTCCGCCCGACGAACAAAGGCGGGGATGCCCTCGTCATACGAGCGTAGAGGGGTCGAGGGCAACAGCGTCGGCGCGTGGCCCGGGCGCTTTCGATGCCCCCTCTCCCCCGTCGCCGGAGGAGAGGAGCCTGAAGGAGCGGGGCGGGATCAGTCCTCCAGGCGGCGGACGACCATCGCCTCGCCGGTGGTGCCGCGGTTGACGCCGGCGCTCTTCATGAAGGTGTTGTCCTTGCCGGTGCCCCAGAGAGCGACGCCCTGGGCCAGCAGGCCGCCGTCGACGCGGATCGTCTCGCCGGTGATGAAGCGCGCCTCATCGGAGGCCAGGAACGCCGCCACGTCGGCGATGCAGTCGGGCTCGCCGCGGTCGGGCCAGGGCTGCTGACGGAACTGCTTCTCGTACTTGTCGGGACGGCCGCGATGGACCAGCGGCGTCGAGATGACGCCGGGCGCGATGCCGACGACGCGGATGCGATCGGCCCCCAGCTCGGCCGCGACATTCTCGATCAGGCTGATGACCGCCGCCTTGGCGGCCGAATAGGCGTGGCTGCCGCCGCCGCCCACCATGCCGGCGATCGAGGCGGTGACCAGGATGACGCCGCCGCCCTGCCGCTTCATCGGTGGTGCCGCATGCTTCATGCCCAGGAACACCGAGCGCGTCAGGACAGCGAAGGTGTAGTCCCAATCCTCGACGCTGGTCTCGACGATCGGACCGAAGGCGCCGCCGACTCCCGCATTGAGATAGGCGATGTCGAGACGGCCGAAGCGCTCGATGGCCGCGGCCACCATGGCAGCGACGTCGCCTTCCTTCGCGACGTCGCAACGCACGAAGGTGGCAGCGGCGCCGTAGCCGCCGGCCTTGGCGACGGCCAGCGTCTCGGCGCCGTTGGCCTCGTTGAGGTCGGCCACCACGACCTTCGCCCCCTCGGCGAGAAAGCGCATGACGGTGGCGCGGCCCATGCCGCTCGCGCCGCCGGTGACGATGGCGACCTTGCCCTCGAGTTTCTGCATCCCGCGTTTCTGCATGGCGATCTCTCCCTGCATCGCATGTCGTCGTTGCCCGCCATCGTGCGGTTGCGCCCTCCGGCCGGCAAGCCTAGCGTTTCGGACAAAGCAAGCAGATCGGGAGGATGCCGATGAAGTTCGGCCTGTTCTACGAGATCTCCGTGCCGCGTCCGTGGACGCCGGAGAAGGAACGCACCGTCTACGAGAACTGCCTCGAACAGGTGAAGCTGGCCGACGCTCTCGGCTTCGCGCATGTCTGGGCGGTCGAGCATCACTTCCTCGAGGAATACTCGCACTGCTCGGCGCCCGAGCTGTTCCTCACCGCCTGCGCCATGGTCACGAAGAACATCCAGGTCGGCCACGGCATCGTGGTGTGCGTGCCGGAGTTCAACCATCCGATCAAGATCGCCGAGAAGACGGCGACGCTCGACATCCTGTCGGGCGGCCGCCTGCATGTCGGCACCGGGCGCTCGGCGACCTGGACCGAGCTGGGCGGCTTCCGGGCCAACCCGGACGTCACCAAGAAGAGCTGGGACGAGTTCGTGCGCTGCCTGCCGAAGATGTGGATGCAGGAGACCTTCGCCTACCAGGGCGAGTTCTGGTCGATGCCCGAGCGCACCATCCTGCCCAAGCCGTACCAGAAGCCGCACCCGCCGATGTGGGTGGCGGTGACCAGCCCCGGCACCGAGATCGACGCCGCCGAGCGCGGGCTGGGCAGCCTCGGCCTCTCCTTCGCCGGCTTCGAGGAGCAGGAGAAGAAGATCAGGGAATACCGCCGCCGCATCCAGTCGTGCGAGCCGGTCGGCGCCTTCGTCAACGAGCAGGTCGCCACCACCAACTTCCTGTTCTGCCACGAGGACAATACCTACGGCGTGGAGATGGGCCAACGGCTGGGCAACACCTTCAACTACCTCGCCACCCAGCTGATCTCGACGCGCGAGGTCTATTCCTCGCCGTCCTACCAGTCGCTCGGCCTGCTGCCGGCGCTGCGCCGCGCCGCCACCGGCCCCGACGCCGGCGAACAGCAGACCGAGGGCATGGCCTACGGCGATCCGGCACGCATCATCCGCGCCATCCGCAAGTGGGAAGCGCTGGGCGTCGACTGCGTCAACTTCATCCTCAACGCCAACGAGGTGGTGCCGCAGGAGCAGGTGATGGCCAGCCTGCGCCTGTTCGCGAAGGAGGTGATGCCGGCCTTCGCGAAGCAGCCGGCGGCGGTTCGAGCCGCTGCGGCCGCGGAGTAGACGCCATGCCCCTGTACGGAACGCTCGACATCACGCGCGATGCCGCCGCCCTGCCGACGCTCGACAGCCTCGACACCGAAGCCTGGACCTTGCCGAGAGCCGAGATGCTGCAGCTCCTGATCGAGGTCCCGCGCAGCACGACCGAGGGCCTGCTGCCCAAAGCCATGCATCCCGCCCTGCCCTCCTACGTGAGCCTGTCGGTGACGCGCTATCCGGAGAGCCCGGTCGGGCCGTTCAACCTCGCCGTCCTGCGGCTGGGCAGCCGCGCCGGCGCCCATCCGCGCGGCTTCCTGCTGGGGGCGGTGGCGAGCAGCGCGGCCGCGGCCCGCGAGCTGCGCGGCCGCTGGGGCTTCCCGGTGGCGGCCGGCGAGGTGAAGTTCCTGCGCCGCCACGACCGCGTCAGCGGCACGGTGACGAGGGACGGCCGCATGGTGCTGGACTGCGCGCTGGTCGATCCGCAGCCGGTGGCAGGCAGCGACGTGCAGTACATCAACTGGGTGACCGCGGCCAACGCGCCCCTGGACGGCCAGAAGCCGGGGCAGACGCAGCCGCTGCTGATCCAGGTCGATCCCAAGTACACCTTCCACAAGGCCGAGCGCGGCAAGCCGCAGGTCCGGGCCTTCGACGGCGCGGCATGGAATGCGCCGGCGCTCGCGCTCGCCGATCCGATCATCGCCACCTGCTGCACGGTCGACACCGACCTGCCGCGCATCCGCTTCGTCATGGATCCGCTGAAGCCGGTGTTCCAGGGAACCCGCCGCATCCGCGATCAGCGCGCCGAGGAGTAGACGCGCTGCGTCCCGGGGCCCCGTTGCCAGGGCGGGCGCCGGGAGGGAATGTCGGGCATGCGACAGGGTTCCGTCGCACAGTACGGGATGACAGATATGCTTGATCACGACGCCATCATCATCGGAGCCGGCATCTCCGGCCTCTATCAGCTCCACCGCCTGCGTGCGCTCGGCCTCAGGGCGCGCGTGTTCGAGGCCGGCACCGGCGTCGGCGGCACCTGGTACTGGAACCGCTATCCCGGCGCCCGCTTCGATTCGGAGAGCTATTCCTACGGCTATTCCTTCTCGCCGGAGCTGCTGCAGGAATGGAGCTGGTCGGAACATTTCGCGCCGCAGCCCGAGACGCTGCGCTACCTGAACTTCGTCGCCGACAAGTTCGACCTGCGGCGCGACATCCAGTTCCGCAGCCGCGTGACGGCGGCGCACTGGCAGGAGGGGACGCGCAGCTGGGAGATCACGCTGGAGGACGGCAGCAAGCATACCTGCCGCTTCCTGATCACCGCGATCGGCCCGCTGTCGGCGCCGACCATGCCGAAGATCGAGGGCGTCGAGAGCTTCCGGGGCCAGTCGTTCCACACGGCGCGCTGGCCGCATGAGCCCGTCGGCTTCGAGGGCAAGCGGGTCGCGGTGATCGGCACCGGCGCCACCGGCGTGCAGACCATCCAGGAGGTCGCCAAGACGGCCGGCCATCTCACCGTATTCCAGCGCACGCCCAACTGGTGCGCGCCGCTGCACAACGGGCCGATCACCGAGGAGGAGCAACGCGAGATCAAGGCCGGCTATCCCGAGATCTTCCGGCGCTGCGACGAGACCTTCGCCTGCTTCCTGCATACGCCCGACCCGCGCGGCACCTTCGAGGTCACGCCGGAGGAGCGACTGGCCTTCTGGGAGAAGCTCTACGGCGAGCGCGGCTTCGGCATCTGGCAGGGCAACTTCCGCGACATACTCATCGACCGCCAGGCCAATGCCGAGCTGTCGGCCTTCATCGCCGGCAAGATCCGCCAGCGCGTGAAGGATCCGGCGGTGGCCGACAAGCTGATCCCGAAGAACCACGGTTTCGGCACGCGCCGCGTGCCGCTCGAGACACGCTACTACGAGGTCTACAACCAGCCCAACGTGACGCTGGTCGACATCGCCGAGACGCCGATCGAGCGCATCACGGAAAGCGGCATCAGGACCAGCGCGGCGGAATACGCGTTCGACATCATCATCTATGCCACAGGCTTCGACGCGCTGACCGGCGCATTCGACCGCATCGACTTCCGCGGCGTCGACGGGCTGCGGCTCAGGGACAAGTGGCAGGAAGGACCGCAGACCTATCTCGGCATGCTGGTCGAGGGCTTCCCCAACATGATGATGCTGATGGGACCGCATACCGCGCTGGGCAACATCCCGCGCAGCATCGAGTACCTCGTCGACTGGGTGAGCGGGCTGATCGGGCATGCCCAGGCCACAGGCATCACGCGCATCGAGACGACGCCGGAGGGCGTGGCGTCGTGGACCGACCATGTGAAGTCGCTGGGTGTCGGTCTGCTGACCAACGAGGTCGATTCGTGGATGACCGGCGTCAACCGCAACGTCGAGGGCAAGCAGACCCGCATCATCGCGCGCTACAGCGGCAGCGCGCCGGCCTATCGCGAGCGCTGCGACGCGGCCGCGGCGGCGGGGTATCCCGAACTCAGGCTGGGGTGAGACCGGGCCGGAGGACAACGGCAATGCAGGGAGGAAACCAATGGCGGACGGAATCACCGTGGCAAAGTTCCGCGACGTCGCGAACGGCCTGCAGGAGGGACAGTTCGCGGTCGGCGACCGGGTCAGGATCGAGGGCCTGTCGGACCTCGATCCGATCTACAAGGCGCTGCTCGACCGGCCGATCACCGTGACCATGGGCCTGACCGCGCCCGACGGCACGATCGGGCTGACGCCGATGTGGTTCGACTACGAAGGCGACAAGGTGCTGGTGAACACCGCCTCGCACCGGCCGAAGTGCGGCTGGATCCGCCGGAACGGCAAGCTCACCATCCTGGTCGTCAACCCCGACAACGCCTATCACTGGGTCCAGCTCAAATGCTCCGTCGAGCGCGAGGAGCACGAGGACGGCCCGAACGGCGCGCGCGTCACCCAGCAGCTCGACAGGATCTGGAGCAAGTACACCGGCAATCCGCCGCCCTACGGGCTGCGCGACCCGGCGATCGACGAGAAGCGCGTGCTGTTCGTCTGCAACGTCGACCGCATCGCCACCTTCGGCAAGCCGTAAGTCGTCGCCCCGAGCAAAGCCGAGGGGCGGGGCTACGGCCGAGGCGACGGTGGCGTCGTGCCGAGGCGGCGGGACTGGAAGAAGAGGTCGACCAGCTTGTCGTGCTTGCGAGCCAGGCAGAAGATGTGCTCGGGCACCGGCGTGGCCATCTCCTGGACCCGCAGCTTGACGACGTCGGGCCGGCTGGAGCCGTGCTCCCACATGAAGCCGACGCCGAGATCGTTGATGACCGCCTCGAGCACGCCGTCGCGGGTATCGAGCAGGATGGCCGGCCGCGGCTCGAGCCGCGCCGCACGGAAGGCATTGTCGACGATGCGCTGCGTCGAGGAATGGCGGGTGCGGAACACCAGCGGATGAGCCATCAGGTCGCGCAGGGCAACCCGGCGCGCACCGGCCAGCGGATGCGCGGCGTTGACGATGGCGACCACGCTGTGATGCAGGCAGACCTCGCGGCGGAAGCGGCCGTCGTCGGGAACCTGGGGCAGGATGCCGAGATCGACGCGTTGATCGACGACGGCATCGATGATCGACGCCCAGCTTCCCATCTCCACGCTGATGTCGATGCGGGAATAGAGATTCTGGAAGTCCGAGATCAGCGCCATGCCCGGCATGGCGTTGCCCAGCCCGATGCGCAGCTCGCCGCCCTTGAGCTCGCTGTGTTGCATCAGGATGGCGAGCGCGCGCGATTCGACGGACTGCAGGCGCTGCGTCACCTCGTAGAGCTGGCGGCACAGCGCCGTCGCGACCACGCCGTTGCCGCGTCGGTCGAACAGCGACACGCCGAAGCCGGTCTCGAGGTCGCGCACCTGCTGGGCGACGGCGGGTTGCGAGATGCCCAGCCGCTTTGCCGCAGCCGAGAAGCTGCCGGCCTCGAACACCGCATTGACCGCGCGAATCCGCGAACTGGTGAGTGCGCCGGGCGACGCCATCGGATCTCCTTCGCCGCAGCCCTTGGTTCCCCAGCCTATAAGCTCTGCCTTTGACTGTTATGTGACTGTCAAGGAAACGCTTTAGCCGTCCACAGGCTCGGGTCCCCCGAACTTTGTGGAGAATCAGATGGCGCAGCTTGCGATCCGGAACATTCGCAAGAGCTTCGACCGCACGCAGGTGCTGCGCGGCGTCGACCTGGAAATCGCGCACGGCGAGTTCATATCGCTGGTCGGCCCCTCGGGCTGCGGGAAGTCGACGCTGCTGCGCATCGTCGCCGGGCTGGAGGCGCAGACCGAGGGCGACGTCGTCATCGGCGAGCGCAACGTCAACGGCGTCAGGGCGAGCGAGCGCGACCTCGCCATGGTGTTCCAGTCCTACGCGCTCTATCCCCACCTCTCGGTGTTCGACAACATCGCCGTGCCGCTGCGCATGCGCCAGCTCAACGCCTGGCAGCGCCTGCCGGGCGCGCGCTGGCTGTCGTCCGGCCGGCGCCGCACCGACCGCCACATCCGCGCGGAGGTCGAGCGCGCCGCCAGCCTGCTCGGCCTGACCGAGCTGCTGGCCCGCAAGCCGGCCCAGCTGTCGGGCGGCCAGCGCCAGCGCGTCGCGGTCGGCCGCGCGATCGTGCGCCAGCCCAAGGCCTTCCTGCTCGACGAGCCGCTGAGCAACCTCGACGCCATGCTGCGCGTCCACATGCGCACCGAGATCGCCCAGCTCCACCGCCGGCTCGGCGCCACCTTCATCTACGTGACGCACGACCAGGCCGAGGCGATGACGATGTCGGACCGCATCGCCGTCATGATGGCCGGCAACATCGTGCAGGTCGGGACGCCGGACGAGATCTACAATCGCCCGCAGGACATCCGCGTGGCCGAGTTCATCGGCTCGCCCAAGATCAACATCCTGCCCGGCACCGTCGACGGCGAGCGCCGCGTGCGCGTGCTGGGCCTCGCTCTCGACCATCGCCTCGACGTGCCGCCAGGCACCGAGGTGCAGGCCGGCATCCGGCCGGAGGCGGTGCGCCTGGCGGGCAATGGCGAGGCGGCCTGGACGGGCGAGGTCGCACATCTCGAGAATCTCGGCTCGGAAGTCTTCGTGCATCTGAAAGTCGCCGGCGCGCCGCGCCCCGTCCTGGGCCGCCTCGAGCCGATGGAGGCCCGCTCGCTGGCCATCGGCGGCGCGGCGGCGCTGGCGCCCGACGCGGCCGCCGCCAGCTTCTTCGGCGCCGACGGCAGACGGCTGGCGGTACGTCCCCTGACCTTGCGGCAGGTGGCCCATGGCTGATCTCGCGCTCGACCACGCCCGGCCCGTCGAGGCTCGCCGCGCCCGCCGCTCCGCCGCCGAGAGCGGCGCGATGCGGCAGCACTGGACGGCGCTGGCCCTGTCCTTTCCCGCCCTGTTCCTGATGTTCCTGCTGCTGATCGGCCCGGTGATCACCGTGCTGGTCATGTCGTTCACCGACTACCAGCTCGGCGCCTCGGCCGTCGGCTTCGTCGGGCTCGACAACTACCACGACCTGTTCGCCGACCGTGTCTTCTGGAAGTCGCTGGGCAACACGCTGCGCTACGTCGCCATCGTCGTGCCGGCTTCGGTCGCGCTCGGGCTGGGCGTCGCCCTGCTGATCGAGGCCGGCGGCAGCTTCAAGAACTTCTATCGCGCCGTCTTCTTCATCCCGGTGATGGCCACGCTGATCGCCATGGCGATCTCGTGGGAATACATGCTCCATCCCCAGTTCGGCCTGATCAACCTGATGCTGAAGCAGGTCGGCCTGCCGGCGCAGGCCTGGCTGACCGATCCGGCGCTGGCGCTGCCGACGCTGGCCGCCATCGGCGTGTGGCAGCTCTTCGGCTTCAACATGGTGCTGTTCCTGGCCGGCCTGATCTCGATCCCGCGCCATCTCTACGATGCGGCCGAGCTCGACGGCGTGCGCTCGGCATGGTCGCGCTTCTGGCTGGTGACCTGGCCGATGCTCGGGCCGGTCACGATGTTCGTGGTGATCATCTCGGCCATCCGCTCGTTCCAGGTGTTCGACACCGTGCACGTGCTGACCAAGGGCGGTCCCAACAAGGCCTCCGAGGTGCTGCTCTACTCCATGTACTCTGAAGGCTTCGAGTTCTTCCGCTCCGGTCTGGCCGCGGCCATCGCCGTGGTGTTCCTCGCCTTCGTGCTCACCCTCACCGTGCTCAAGGCGCGGCTGATCGAGAAGCGGGTGCACTACGCATGATCGCCCCCCGTCACGACACCGTCCGCGCCGTGCTGCGCCATACCGTCCTGCTCACCCTGGCCGCGGTGACGCTGCTGCCCTTCGCCTGGATGATCTCGACCTCGCTCAAGCCGCCGTCGGAGGTCTTCCTCTCCGAGATCCGCTGGTGGCCCGAGCAGCTTCACGCCGTGCAGAATTACAGCGCCGCCTTTGCCAAGGCGCCGCTGCTGCAGTTCCTGCTGAACGGCGCCATCGTCACGGTGACGATCTTCGCGCTGCAGGTGCTGGTCGCCCTGCCGGCGGCCTATGCGCTCGCCAAGCTCCGCTTCCACGGTCGCCAGACGGTCTTCGCGCTGGTGCTGTTCTGCATCCTGATCCCGCCGCAGGCCATCGCCGTGCCGCTGTTCCTGCTGCTGCACCATCTCGGCATCCTCGACAGCTACGCCGCGCTGATCGTGCCCTTCGTCATCTCGGTGTTCGGCATCTTCCTGATGCGCCAGTTCTTCCTCACGGTGCCCGACGACCTGATCGACGCGGCGCGCATGGACGGCATCTCCGAGTTCGGCATCGTGTGGCGCGTCATGCTGCCGACCGCGATCCCGGCGGTGACCGCCTTCGGCATCTTCTCGGTGGTCGCCCACTGGAACGACTATTTCTGGCCGCTGATCGTGCTCAACAGCGAGCAGCTGTTCACGCCGCCGCTCGGCGTCGCCGCCTTCCGCAACCAGGAGGCCGGCACCGACTACGGCCCGCTGATGGCGGCGGCGACCATCATCATCGCACCGCTGGTCGCGGCCTTCCTGCTCGCGCAGCGCCGCTTCATCGAGGGAATCGCCTTCACCGGCCTCAAGTAACGACAAGAGCGGGCGATCGACAGCCCGCCGAAGGCCTGACGTCCGACAACCAACGGAGACAACGATGAACCTTAGGACATGCCTGATCTCTGCCGCGCTGGCGCTGGCCGCCGTGCCGGCCCTCGCCGGGACGGAGATCGTCATCCAGTATCCCTATCCCGAGCTGTTCAACGAGACACACAAGCAGCTTGCCGCCGAGTTCGCCAAGAAGAACCCGGACATCAAGGTGACGTTCCGCGCGCCCTACGATTCCTACGAGGAAGCCACGCAGAAGGTGCTGCGCGAGGCGATCACCAAGCAGATGCCCGACATCACCTTCCAGGGCCTCAACCGCGTGCGCGTCTTCGTCGATCGCGGCATCGCCCAGCCGCTCGACGGCTACATCAAGTCCGACAAGGGCATGGAGACCGAAGGCTTCCATCAGGCGATGTACGACATCGGCATGCAGAACGGCAAGGTCTACGCCCTGCCCTTCGCGATCTCCCTGCCGATCGCCTACTACAATCTCGACCTGGTGAAGAAGGCCGGCGGCGATCCCGACAAGCTGCCGACGACCTGGGAAGAGGTCATCGAGCTGGCCAAGATGATCAAGGCGCTCGGGCCGGACATCAACGGCGTCACCTACGTGTGGGACATCACGGGCAACTGGCTGTGGCAGGCGCCGGTGTTCGCGCGCGGCGGCACGATGCTGAACGCCGACGAGAGCAAGGTCGCCTTCAACGGCCCCGAGGGCCAGTACGCGATGCGCACCATCGCCCGCCTGGTGACCGAGGCCAAGATGCCCAACCTCAACCAGCCCGACATGCGCGCGGCCTTCGCCGCTGGCAAGACCGGGATCCACATCACCTCGACCTCGGATCTCGCGAAGATCACCCAGATGATCGACAAGAAGTTCGAGATCAAGACGGCGCTGTTCCCCGGCGTCGTGCCGGAGAAGGGCCGGCTGCCGGCCGGCGGCAACGTCGGCATCATCCTCACCGCCGATCCCAAGAAGCGTGACGCCGCCTGGGAGGTGATGAAATTCTGGCACGGCGCCGAGGGCGCCGCGATCGTCGCCAAGACCACCGGCTACATGCCGCCGAACAAGAAGGCCAACGAGGTCTACCTCAAGGACTTCTATGCCCAGAACCCGAACAACTACACGGCGGTCAAGCAGCTGCCCATCCTGACCAAGTGGTACGCCTTCCCGGGTGAGAACGGCCTCAAGATCACCGACGTGATCAAGGACCATCTCAACTCCGTCGTGAACGGCCAGCGCGCCAACGAGCCGGACAAGGTGCTGTCAGACATGACCAACGACGTCCAGAAGCTGCTGCCGCGCAAGTAAGGTCCCGCGCGACGACAGTGACGGGGCGGCCGCCGGGCGACCGGCGGCCGCCATCCCCACGAAAAGAAGACATCGCACAAGAAGACGGCGCCATGAATTTCGTCATCCTGACCGACACTCATCTCGTCACGCCGGGCCGCCTCCTCTACGGCCTCGATCCCGCCGCCCGGCTCGCCGCCGCGGTGCGCGTCATCAACCGTGACCACCCCGACATCGCCTTCGTCATCGTCACCGGCGATCTCGCCCACTGGGGCGAGGCGGCCGCCTATGGCGAGCTGAAGCGGGTGCTGGACGACCTCGCCGCGCCGCTCATCCTGATGATGGGCAACCACGACCGCCGGGCACCGCTGCGCGCGGTCTTCCCCGGCACCGACGACGACGGCAACGGGTTCGTGCAGTCGATGCGGACCTTCCCGGCGGCAACCGTCATCACCCTCGACACCGCCGACGAGGAGAGCCGCACGCATGTCGGCTTGCTCTGCCCGGCGCGACTCGACTTCCTCGACCGTGCGCTGGCCGAGGCGCCGACGGACCGGCCGGTGCTGCTGTTCCAGCACCATCCGCCGTTCGATACCGGCCTGCCCTCGCTCGACCGCATCCGCCTGCGCAACCCCGAAGCGCTGTGGGCCGTGTTCGAGAAGCGCCGGCGGCCCGACCATATGTTCTTCGGCCATGTGCACCGGCCGATCACCGGCACCTGGCGCGGCGTGCCCTTCCACATCCAGCGCGCGACCAACCACCAGGTCGCCTTCGACCTCGCGGCCGAGGAGATTCCGGGCAGCCTGGAGGCGCCGGACTACTCGCTGGTCCGGGTGACGCCGGAGACCATCGTCATCCACCAGCGGCCGTTCCTGTATGACGGGCCGGTCTACTGGCTGCACGACAGGGCGGCGCAGGATGCGCCGGACGCGACAGCGCTTGGCGGCTGACCGAGCGGGCCGGCTGACCATGTGGCTCGACCGCTATCGCGCGCTGCTGTGCGACCTCGATGGTTGCCTGGTCGCCGGCGACCACCTGCTGCCCGGTGCGCGCGCGCTGGCGGCCCATGCCGGCGAGCGACTGTGGATCATCTCGAACAACTCGACCGACACGCCACAGACTTTGACGTCGCGGCTGGCCGCGCTCGGCCTGCCGGTGCCGCCGGACCGCATCGTCCTGGCCGGCGCCACCGCCGTCGAGCAGGCCGCCACGGCCCGGCCGGGGACGCGCGTCTGGATCTATGGCAGCGACGCCATCAAGGCGCTGGCCGAGGCGGCGGGGCTGGTGGCGGATGCCGAACGACCGGACGTCGTGCTTCTGACCCGTGACGAGCGCTTCGACTACGCCGCGCTCAATCGCGCCGTTCGCCAACTCGCGCGCGGCGCACGCCTGATCGTGGCCAACCGCGATGCCAGCCATCCCGGCGCCGACGGCCTGCCGGTGGCGGAGACCGGCGCGCTGCTGGCGGCGCTGCGCACCTGCCTGCCCGGCCTGCGTCATCGCGAGATCGGCAAGCCATCGACGGCGATGTACCGCACCATCCTGACCCGGCTCGGCGTCGATGCCGGCGCGGTGCTGGCGATCGGCGACAATCCGGCAACCGACGGCGCCGGCGCCCGCCGCATGGGTATCGACTGCGCGATCATCGGCCCGTCCCGCGATGCGCGGGCACGCGACCTCGCGGCACTGCTGGAGGCGCAGCGACGCTCGCCTGAGCCGAGGCCGGCCGACGCCCCTCTCCTTCGCTAACGCCTTCCCGTCGCCCCGAGCGCAGCCGAGGGGCCTTGCTGCAACGATCCGGCGGCCTGTCGTGGGGAGAAGGTTCCTCCACTCCGCTTCGCTCCGGTCGGAACGACAGGGTAGTCCGCGCCCGCGACGCGGTCAGACCAGACCTTCCTCGCGGGCCTTGATCTGCAGGGCGAGGTAGCGGGAGAAGATGCGGCACTGCGCGAGGCTGCCGGCGGTGAACCACAGGCCGGGCTGCGCCGTCGGCGTCCACATGTTGCGCAGCTCGCCCTGATCGTCGAAGCCCCAGACCGGGCCGATGCGGTCGGCCACGGCGTCGCCCAGGGCCGTGCGTACGAAATGCTGCTGCGTCTCGTAGCCAGTCGCGGCGACAACGAGGTCGAGCGGCTGCACGGTACCGTCCGTCAGCCGCACGCCCTCGGGCATGAAGCGGTCGATGGCGTCGTACTGCAGCAGCGCGATGCGGCCGTCGACGATCATGTCCGAGCAGCCGACATTGAAGTAGTAGCCGCCGCCACGGCGCAGATACATCATCTGGAAGCCGGTGTCGTCTTCGCCGAAGGTCAGCCGGAAGCCGCGCGCCTTCAGTCCCTCCAGCAGTTCGCGGTCGACGGCGCGCATCTCGGCGGTCGAGAGCTGATAGGCGCGGCGCAGCACCGGATAGGGCATCGACGCCGCCAGCAGGTCGCAGTCGGCGAAGGGCAGGCCCTCGGTGTAGATCGAATAGACCTTCTGCGCCTCGCGAATGCTCACGACATAGGTCGGATTGCGCTGCACGATCGTGACCCTGGCGCCGCTGGCGCAGAGATCCTGCGCCACGTCGTGGCCGCTGTTGCCGGTGCCGATGACCAGCGCGTTGCGGCCCTTCCAGGCAGCGCCGCTGGTGTAGCTGCCGGAATGCATGACCTCGCCCTTGAACGAGTCGAGGCCGGGGATCTTCGGCCAGATCGGCGTACCGCTGACGCCGGTGGCGACCACGATGTGGCGCGGCCCGAGCGTGCGTTCGCTGCCGTCGCTGCGGCGCAGGCGCACCGTCCAGCGGCCAGCCGCCTCGTCGTAGCTGCCCTCCACCAGCTCGGTGCCGGTCCAGAAGTTCAGCTCCAAGCTCTCGACGTAGGATTCGAACCAGTTGGCCAGCTTGTCCTTGGGGATGAAGACCGGCCAGGTTGGCGGAAACGGCATCAGCGGCAGGTGATTGACATGCACCTCGTTGTGCAGCGTCAAGGAGTGATAGCGCAGCCGCCAATTGTCGCCGATGCGCTCGTTGCGATCGATGATCAGCGTGTCGACGCCGAGATGACCGAGCCGCGCGGCGATCGACAGGCCGGCCTGGCCGCCGCCGACGACCAGCACCGCCGGATCATGATCCTCGTAGGCGAGCGCGCGGCGGCGCTGGTCGAGCCAGTTCTCGCCGCCGAAGTCGCGCGAGAATTTCTCGGCGTCGCTCACCGCCTTCGGTCGGCCGTCCGGCCAGCCCTCCAGCTCCTCGAGCGTGGTGAGCAGCGTCCAGGCGCGCCAACGACCATCCGCTTCCTCGATCAGCCGCACGACACCGTTGGCACGGCCGAATTCCGTCGCGAACTCGAAGATCGCCTCGATGCAGTCGACGCCGGCGCGACGCGCACGGCGCGGCTGCGAGCGGCCGGCGGGCATGTGGAAGGCGCGCGGCCGGGTTCGTGGCAGGACCGGCGCCAGGGCTTCGGCGATCGCCGCCGGGCCGCTCACCGTCTGCAGGCGCCACGAGAAGGCCAGCACGTCACGCCAGTGGCCATCGGCCGCGATCAACCGCGCGACGGCGGAACCATCCGACGACGCCAGCGCGGCAGCGAAGGCATCGAGCCATTCCGCCGCCACGAGCCCGGCTTCCACGTGCCCGGCTTCCACGAGCCCGGCTTCCGTCTGCGCCATTGGCCTTGCATCCGGGCGTACTTGCGCAACCACATCCATCTGTCGCCCTCCCTTGAATGTGCCAGACTAGCAGACAGGCGAAGAGAGGAAACGAGGAGACGGAACATGGAACCGGGCAAGAGACTGTTGGGCAAGGTGGCGATCGTCACGGGCGGCGCCTCGGGGATCGGGGCGGCGACGGCGCGGCTGTTCGGACGGCACGGCGCATCCGTGCTGCTGACCGACAGCAACGTTCCGCTGGGCAAGAGCATCGTCCAGGAGATCACGTCGGCTGGCGGAACTGCCACCTTCGCCGAACACGACGTGCGCAGCGAGGGGCACTGGGAAGCGATCGTGGCGCAGGCCGAGCAGGACCATGGCCGCGTCGACATCCTGTGCAACATTGCTGGCATCTCGGGACGTGATCCCAGGCAGAACCTCCAGCCCGGCCCGACGGCGGGACCGCGTCTCGCCGACCAGACGCTCGAGCACTGGAACATGGTGATGGAGATCAACAGCACCGGCGTCTATCTCGGCACGCGGGCCGCCATCCCGGCGATGCAGCGCGCGGGCGGCGGCTCGATCATCAACATCTCCTCGATCTGCGGCATCGTGGGCAGCCACGCCAACGCCGCCTACCACGCCTCGAAGGGCGCAGTGCGGCTGTTCTCCAAGGCGGCGGCGATCCAGTACGCGCCCGACCGCATCCGCGTGAACTCGGTACATCCCGGCTTCGTCGACACGCCGATGACGGCGGCCGGACACGCCAATCCGGAAGTCGCGCGCAAGCGGCTGGAGGCGACACCGCTCGGCCGCTTCGGCACGCCGCAGGACATCGCCAACGGCTGCCTCTATCTGGCGTCGGACGAATCGGCGTGGGTCACCGGCAGCGAGCTGGTGATCGACGGCGGCATGACGGCCAACTGAACCGAAGGCCCATCCCCGGGCTCCCAGGGCCGCGTCCGCCGCCAGGCGGAGGGCGTGGTGCCGACGAGCCGATGGAAGGTCGCGGTAAAGGCGCTGGTCTCGTGAAAGCCCAGCGCCAGGCCGATCTCGGTGATCGAGGCCGTGCCCGCCGCCAGCAACGCCTTGGCGCGCTCGATGCGCCGCTCGTTGTGATAGCGGTGCGGCGGCGCGCCGAACGACTGGCGGAAGGCGCGGCAGAAATGATGGCGGCTGAGCCGCGCCAGCGCAGCCAGCGCATCGAGCGGTATCGGCTCGGCGAGATGGGCCTCGATATGCGCGACGACAGCGCGCCGCTGCCAGCCCGCCAGCCCGCCGTGCCGCGGCGCGCTGCTGGCGAGACCGAGCAGTTCCAGCCACAGCACCTGGCGCAACGCGTCGAGATAACGTTCGTCGACGGGCAACCCGGCTTCGGCCAGCGCCTCGAGCTTGTGCGCGGTTGCCAGCAGCCCGGCATCCTCGAAGGATCCCGACGGCCAGGACACCGGCTCGACGCACGGCGGCAGCACGGCAGGGTCGAGATAGAACAGAGTCAGGTGCAGAGGTTCCGGACGCTGGGGCGCCATGCGGAAGGTACGGCCGGCCGGCAGGAACGTGAAGCCGTGGCCACGCAGCACCAACAGGTGAAGCGGACCGTTGAAGGCGATCTCGAGCGCGCGGCGGCCGCGGGCCCGCACGATCTCCATCGCCATGCCAGACCCGGCCAGTGCCTGACGATCGGCGGCATCGCGGGGCGTGACCTCGGCAAGGTCGGCCGGCATCGCGGGGACTTTGAGCGGCTGCATGCCAGGAAGGTGGAGAGACGCACCGTCACGGCCATCCCCTGCCTTGGTATAGCGGTGCCAGACCTCGGTGCAGCAGATCGGGGTGCAGCAGATCGGGGGGCGCAGCAGATCGGAGGGTGGTGGATCGTATGTGGCAGACCCGGCGCCCTGTCCCCGGACCGCGCGCCGGAGGTGCGCGGTCCGGAAGAACATGGGCTACATGCGCGACGGTACGGTGAAGCCCTCTCTCGCCAGCTCGTGCTGCAGCACCGGAATGGCCTGCCGGGGCTGGCCCTCGCGACACTGCGCGATGGCGACGTCGGTGGAGAGGCTCTGCGGTGCGAAGCCGCCGCGCGCGCCGCCCATCGAGAACTCGCGCGTCAGCTCGTGGCAGTAGGCCTGGTCGGACATCTGCGCCGACATCGGAGTCGCGGCCTGCGCCGCCGTGGCGAGTGACAGGCCCAGCAGGAGGGGCGCCGCCGCACTCAGTACAAGGGTGGTGATCCTGGTCATCTTCTTGCTCCTTTCTCTCTGTGAGGACCGGACGGCGTGATGCGTCCGGCCTGTGCGAGAGATGGCTGTCGAGCGCCCAGGTCGCTTGCAGGTTATTGCCGCCGTTGACGCGTTGTTGCGCAAGACAGTGTGCGGTCCTCTGTAACGCCTCGCCGCGCTGGTACGTCTACCCGGACAGAACAAGAGGAGTTCCCGATGGTCACATTCGATCCAGTGCGCAAATGCCGGTTCTGGCTGGGCCGCCCACTCCATGCCTCGACCTGGATCGACAGTCTGCTGTCAGTCTCCCTTGTGGGCCTGGCGGACAGGGTGCAGCCCACTCTCGGGGCGATCCTCTCATGGATGTAAAGCCCGCCCGATCCGCCCGTCGGCCTGTTCGACCGCCCCCGGCGGGCCGCTCACCTGTTCATTGACGTCACGGCGCCCGGTGTCGCGGTGCGGCCGCCATCGACCACGAAGTGCGCGCCCGTGATGTTGCCCGCGAGGTCGGAGCAGAGGAACAGCACGGTATTGGCTACCTCCTCGGCGGTGCCGTAGCGGCCGATCGGGATCGAGGCCTGGTAGGTCGCCTCGACCCTGCCGGGATCCTGCGGGTTCAGCTGCCTCTCGAGGTCATGGATCATGCGGGTGTCGATCGGACCGGGGCATACCGCGTTGACGCGGATTCCCTGACGCGCGACCTCGCCGGACGCGGTCTTGGTCAGGCCGAGCACGGCATGTTTGGAAGCGACATAGGCCGGCATGCCAGGCGAGCCCATGAGACCGGCCGTCGACGCCGTATTGACGATGGCGCCGCTGTTCTGCAGCACCATCTGCTTCAGCACGTATTTCAGGCCGAGGAAGACGCCTTTCACGTTCACCGCGATGACGGAGTCGAACATCGTCTCGTCGTAGTCGACGATGGGTGCGACCTTGCCCTCGATGCCGGCATTGTTGTGGAAGCAGTCGATGCGGCCGTAGGCGTCCACCGCCTTCTTCACATAGGCCTGCACGGCCGCCGGATCGGTCACGTCGGCCTGAACGAACAGCGCCTCTCCGCCCTTCTGGCGGATGATGCCGGCCGTCGCCTCGCCGCCTGCGGCGTCGCGATCGACCACCACGACCTTGGCGCCGCGCGACGCGAAGCCCAGCGCCGTGGCGCGGCCGATGCCGTTGCTGCCGCCGGTGACCAGCGCGACCTTGTCCTTGAAATCCATGCTGCGTTCCTCCTTCTTTCCTCGTTCGCGATGCCGCCGCCGCTAGCCGCTGTTGCGCAGGCCGGCGGCGATGCCGTTGATGCTGAGATGGATGCCCTGGACGACCTCGGGCGCCGTGTCGCCGGCACGGTGGCGGCGCAGCAGCTCGATCTGCACGTGGTTCAGCGGATCGATGTAGGGGAAGCGATCGCGGATCGACTGGGCGAGCAGCGGATTGCCCTCGAGCAGGCTCTGCTGGCGCGTGATGGCGAGCACGGCATCGATCGAGGCCTGCCATTCCTGGCGCAGCCGCGCGAAGATCGCCGCGCTGAGCTCGGCGTCGGTCACCAGCTCGGCGTAGCGCGAGGCGATGGCGATGTCGCTCTTGGCCAACACCATGTCCATGTTGCTGAGCGCGGTACGGAAGAATGGCCAGGCGTCGTGCATGTCCTGCAGGGTCGCCAGTCCGTCATCGGGATGCGCGGTCAGCCACACCTGCACCGCGGAGCCGAAACCGTACCAGCCGGGCAGCATCAGCCGGCACTGCGCCCAGCTGAACACCCAGGGAATGGCACGCAGATCCTCGATGCCCTGCCGCTTCGAGCGCGAGGCCGGGCGGCTGCCGATGTTGAGGGTCGCGATCTCCTCCAGCACGGTCGATTCGCGGAAGTAGCGGTCGAAGTCCGGCGTCTCGTAGACCAGCGCGCGATAGGCGCGGTAGGCGGCGTCCGACAACTCCTCCATGACGGCGCGCCAGGCCGCCGGAGGGGCGGCCTGCTCGGGCTCGACCAGCGTCGCCTCGAGGGTGGCGGCAGCCAGCGTCTCGAGATTGCGCCGGCCGACATCGGCATTGGAATACTTGCCGGCGATCACCTCACCCTGCTCGGTGATGCGGATCATGCCCTGCACGGCGCCGGGCGGCTGGGCGAGGATCGCCTCGTAGCTCGGTCCCCCGCCGCGGCCGACCGAGCCGCCGCGACCGTGGAACAGGCGCAGCCTGACGCGATGCCGCCGGAAGATCTCGATCAGCGTCAGCTCGGCCTTGTAGAGCTCCCAGGTCGAGGTCAGGTAGCCGCCATCCTTGTTGCTGTCGGAGTAGCCCAGCATGACCTCCTGCACGTCGCCGCGCGAGGCGAGCAGGCGGCGGTAGGCCGGCAGGGCGAACAGCGCGTCCATGATCGGCCCGCAGCCGCGCAAATCGTCGATGGTCTCGAACAGCGGCACGATGTCGAGGTCCAGCCTGCCCTCGCGCGGGCGCAGCAGCCCGACCTCCTTGAGCAGTACCGCGACTTCGAGGATGTCCGAGACGCTGGCGGCCTTCGAGATCACGTAGTGCGGCATCGACTGGCGGCCATAGCGCCGGTGCGCGTCGGCCGCGACCGCGAGCATGGCGAGCTCGCCTGCCGTCTCCTCGCCATGGTCGAGATGCGGCGAGGACAGCGGCCGCATGGTGCCGAGTTCCGCCGCAAGCAGCTCGACGCGCGCCGCCTCGTCGGCCGTGCGGTAGCCATCGCCGAGGCCCGCCGCCTCCGTCAGCTCGGCAAGGACGCGTTCATGGACGTCCGAATTCTGCCGCAGGTCGAGCGAGGCGAGATGGAAGCCGAACACGTCGACGGCGCGGCGCAGCGAGCGCAGCCGGCCGCGCGCCAGGGCCAGCGAGCCGTTCTGCGACAGCGATTCCGACACCGTCTCGAGGTCGGCCAGGAATTCGGCGGCCGAGGCATAGGCCGGCGCCTCGGCGACCGGCGGATGCGGCGGCTCCAGCCGGTCGAGGGCCCATGCCGTCGCCGCCAGCCGCGCATAGAGGCCGACGATGGCGCGGCGATAGGGCTCGTCGCGCCGCTCGGCGGCGCGGTCGGGCGAGGCCTCGGCCAGCCGCTGCAGCTCGGGCGAGACCGTCACCAGCCGGCCGTCGAGCGACAGCTCGCCGCCCAGCGCGTGCAGCTCCTCCAGATAGAAGCGCAGCGCGCGCTGGCTCTGCATCGCCAGCGTCTGGCGCGTGACTTCGGCGGTGACGTAGGGATTGCCGTCGCGGTCACCGCCGATCCAGCTGCCCATGCGCAGGAAGGCCGGGATCTCGACCTCGCGCCACGCCGGATCCATGGCGGCGAGCTGCTCCTCGAGGTCGGCGTAGAAGGCCGGCAGGGCACGCAGGAAAGTATAGTCGTAGTAGGACAGGCCGTTGGCGACCTCGTCGATGACGCGCAGCCGCGTGCTGCGCACGATGCTGGTCTGCCACAGGGTCAGCACGGCACGGCGCAGCGTGCGGCGGTTCTCGGCCAGCTCCTCGGGCGTGAACTCGATGCGGTCGCGCAGGTCGAGCAGGGCTGCGATCTCCATCTCGCGGTCGATCGTGCTCTTGCGCCGGATCTCCGTCGGATGCGCCGTCAGCACCGGCACGCACAGCGCCCGTGCGAAGAAGGCTTCCAGCCGGGCCTTGCCCAGCCCCGCCGCGCGCAGCCGGGCCAGCGCATAGGCCAGCGTGCCCGGTCGCGCCGCCAGCCGCGCCTTGGCCCAGGCACGCGTGTGCCTGATCTGGTGCTGGTCCTCGGCGATGTTGGCGAGATGCGAGAAATGGCCGAAGGCGCGGATGATGCGCACGGCCTGATCGGTCGGCAGGCCGCTCATGATCGACTGCAGCTCGCGCCGCGCCGTATCGTCGGCGTTGCGATGAAACTGCACCCCGGTGCGGCGGATGTGCTCGACGAGGTCGAAGACGTCGTCGCCTTCCTGCAGCCGGATGGTGTTGCCGAGGATGCGGCCCAGCAGCCGGATGTCGTAGCGCAGCGGGGCGGCCTTGACGGGGGTCTCTGCGGCTTCCGAATGATCCATGCTGCGACTATAGCGCGTCCGGCGCCGCCGTCGCCCGCCGCGTCGGCCGGGACCGCGGAGCCGGGCGGTCAGCCGATCTCGATGACGCCCTCGCCGCCGGCATAGAGGCGGTCGACCAGGGCCTTGCGGCGCTCCAGCGCGGCGCGCTGGTTGATGTAGCCCTTGTCGGTGATCTCGTGGCCATCGACCGAGGGCGGCTCGGCCATCAGCAGCGCGCGGCGGATGCGCATCGACGAGCCGCCGCCGCCGGCGTTCAGGCGCGCGAGGCCGTCACGCAGCACGGCGACCACGGCAGGATGGGCCAGCAGTTCGGCGACCGAGAGCCGCGCGCCCTCGTCGTCGGCGATGCGGCGGCAGGCGGCGATGTTGGGGAAGCCCAGCAGGCCGACATACTCGCGGTCCTGGCCGCAGATCACGGCGTCCTGCAGCACCGGCGAGGCGGCGGCGATGGCGGCGGTGCGCAGGCTGCCGACCAGCACGAAGGTGCCGCTCGTCAGCTTGAAATCCTCGACCACACGACCGTCGAACACCAGACCCCAGCTCGGATCCTGCGGATCGACGAAGCGGCCGGCATCGCCGATCCTGTAGAAGCCCTCCTCGTCGAACATCGTCGCCGTCAGGTCGGGCTGGCGGTGATAACCCGGCGTCACGATCACGCTCTTCAGCCTGAGCTCGTAGCGCCCCTCCTCGCCGGTCGGCACGAGCTTCAGCGTGACGCCGGGATACGGCAGGCCGATCAGGCCGACGCGCTCGGATGCCCAGTGCACCGTGGTCGCCGTCGGCGCCGTCTCGGTCGCGCCCCAGCCGGTCACGAAAGGCAGCCGGTAGCCGGTATGGCGCACGGCCAGCGCCTCCATGCGCTCGTAGAGGTCGGACGGCAGCGTGGCGCCGCCATAGGCGAGGGTGTTGAGGTTGCGGAAGAATCGGCGGGCCAGCGCCTCGTCCTTCTCCAGGGCCGTCGCGAGCATGGCATAGCCTGCCGGCACGTTGGCGAAGTAGGTTGGCGAGATTTCGCGCAGGTTGCGCAGCGTCTCCTCGAACAGGCCGGGCAACGGCTTGCCGTCGTCGATGTAGGTCGTGCCGCCGTCGGCGAGATTGCCCTGGAAGGTGGCGTTGCCGCCCATCGTGTGGTTCCAGGGCAGCCAGTCGAGCATGACGGCCGACGGATCATCCGGTCGCCGCGTGCGCGCCATCTGGCCCATCGCCAGGTTGGCGCACATCATCTCCTGGGTGTTGATCACCGCCTTGGGCATGCCGGTGCTGCCCGACGTGAACAGGAACTTGGCG
>QFCS01000340.1_pt1 | contig 32315 bp, 27 predicted proteins | sample 3576561 | NCBI WGS metagenome assembly QFCS01 | reverse complement strand
TTTGCGGCCGCAATGCCGCGCAAAACTGCCGACGATTGGTACCCAGCATACACGCAGCCAGATCCCCCTCCCCCTTGTGGGGAGGGGTTAGGGGTGGGGGTACAGCGCCCGCGAACGTCATATGCGATAGACCTGCCCGTAAACGGGGGAGCATAAACGGCGCGGCCGGCCGCGGCCTCGGTTCCTTCCTCGCGAAGCGGGGGAGGGGGACCACGCGAAGCGTGGTGGAGGGGGCGTCCGCGTCTCTCATCTTATCGACGGAGCTCTGATATGGCCCGCGCAGTCCCGACCAACACGAAGCTCGCCTGGTCCGTCGCCGCCTGGGTGGTGGCGCTGGCGATCTTCTTTCCCATCCTCTACACGCTCATCACCTCGCTGAAGACCGAGCAGGAGGCGATCCAGGGCTTCAACCTGATCCCGTCCTTCACCTTCGAGAACTATGTCGAGGTGCAGACCCAGCGGGACTATTTCAAGCCGTTCATGAATTCGGTGATCATCGCGGTCGGCGCGACGCTGCTCGGCACCATCATCGCGATCCCGGCGGCCTGGTCGATGGCATTTTCGCCGTCGACGCGCACCAAAGACATCCTGATGTGGATGCTGTCGACCAAGATGATGCCGGCCGCGGCGGTGCTGGTGCCGATCTACTTCATCTTCCTGAAGCTCGGCCTGCTCGATTCGCTGTTCGGCGTCACCATCATGCTGATGCTGATCGACCTGCCGATCGTGGTGTGGATGCTCTACACCTATTTCCGCGAGATTCCCGGCGAGATCCTCGAGGCGGCGCGCATGGACGGCGCCTCGCTGTGGAACGAGGTGATCTACGTGCTGACGCCGATGGCGGTGCCGGGCATCGCCTCGACGATGCTGCTCAACATCATCCTGGCCTGGAACGAGGCGTTCTGGACCATCCAGCTGACGACCACCAACGCCGCGCCGCTGACCGCCTTCATCGCCACCTTCTCCTCGCCGCAAGGCCTGTTCTGGGCGAAGCTGTCGGCGGCCTCGACGCTGGCGATCGCGCCGATCCTGATCATGGGCTGGTTCTCTCAGCGCCAGCTGGTGCGCGGCCTGACCTTCGGCGCCGTGAAGTAAAAGCAGGAGCCAGGGACAGTTTACTTTCTTTCCGCGGAAGGCCGCGGCCACGGAAAGCTCGCGAGAGCGGAAAAAGTAAGCTGTCCCCCGCGCCAACCTTCGGAGGAAACCATGGGCAACATCGTTCTGAGAAACGTCAACAAGTCCTTCGGGGCGACGACCATCATCCCGAACATCGACCTCGACATCGCAGACGGCGAGTTCGTGGTGTTCGTCGGGCCGTCCGGCTGCGGCAAGTCCACGCTGCTCAGGCTGATCGCCGGGCTGGAGGACACCAGCGCCGGCACCATCATGATCGACGGCCGCGACGTGACGGCGGAAGCGCCGGCCAAGCGCAAGCTCGCCATGGTGTTCCAGTCCTACGCGCTCTATCCGCACATGACGGTGGCGAAAAACATCGCCTTCCCGCTGAAGATGGCGGGCGAGAGCCCCGAGACGATCGACAAGAAGGTGAAGGACGCGGCGCGGGTGCTGAACCTCACCAACTATCTGGAGCGCCGGCCGGGACAGTTGTCGGGCGGCCAGCGCCAGCGTGTCGCCATCGGCCGCGCCATCGTGCGCCAGCCCTCGGCCTTCCTGTTCGACGAGCCGCTCTCCAACCTCGACGCGGCCCTTCGCGGCACCATGCGGCTGGAGATCAGCGAGCTGCACAACCAGCTGAAGACGACGATGATCTACGTGACCCACGACCAGGTCGAGGCGATGACCATGGCCGACAAGATCGTGGTGCTGAACGCCGGCAACATCGAGCAGGTCGGCTCGCCGCTGGAACTCTACAAAAGCCCGAAGAACCTGTTCGTCGCCGGCTTCATCGGCTCGCCCAAGATGAACCTGATCGAGGGCGCGCCGGCGGCCAAGCACGGCGCCAAGACGATCGGCATCCGGCCCGAGCACATCGGCGTTTCGACGACCGCCGGCGAGTGGAAGGCGACGGTGAGCGTGGCCGAGCATCTCGGCTCCGACACCTTCCTGCACGTCAACGCCGACAGCGTCGGACCGCTCACCGTGCGCGCCGGCGGCGAAGTCGGCCTGCACCACGGCCAGACCTTGTGGCTGACGCCGGATGCCACGAAACTGCACAGGTTCGGCAATGACGGCAAGGCGATGCACTGAGGCAAGCCGCTGACCAGACGGCGCCGGTTGGCGCCGCTCGCCGAAGCCGGATAAAGACCGCAGCCAAGGGCGCTGCCGCGACGAGCGAAGAGGGCGGCCGCCGCCGGTCCAACAAGAAGGCGTTCCGCCATGACGACAAAACTGTCCATCGCCACGCTGGAAAAACTGCCGGCCAAGGTGGCCCGCCCGGCCTACGACCGCTCGAGCCTGACGCCCGGCATCCTGCATTTCGGCGTCGGCAATTTTCACCGCGCCCACCAGGCGGTCTATCTCGACGACCTGTTCAACGCCGGCCGCGACCATGACTGGGCGCTTGTCGGCGCCGGCGTGTTCGAGGGCGAGAAGAAGGGCCGCGACATTCTGGCGGCGCAGGACTGGCTGACCACGGTGGTCGAGCAGGACGACGGCCACATGCAGGCGCGCGTGACCGCCGCCATGGTCGATTTCCTGGTGCCTGGCGACACCGCGGCGATCGTCGAAAAGCTCGCCGACCCGGCGATCCGCATCGTCTCGCTGACCATCACCGAGGGCGGCTATTTCATCGACGCGGCGACCGGGCGCTTCGACGCGGCGCACCCGGCGATCGTCGGCGACGGCGGCAGCCCGGAGACGCCGCGCACGGTGTTCGGGCTGATGCTCGCCGGGCTGAAGCGGCGCAAGGCGGCGGGCACGCCGCCGTTCACGGTGATGTCGTGCGACAACATTCCGCACAACGGCCATGTCACCCAGGAAGCGGTGTGCGGTCTGGCAAAGCTGTCCGATCCGGCCTTCGCCGCGTGGGTGGAGGAGAACGTCGCGTTTCCGAACGGCATGGTCGACCGCATCACCCCGGCCACCACCGACCGCGAGCGCGACCTGTTGCGGGACGATTTCGGCGTCGAGGACGGCTGGCCGGTGTTCTGCGAGCCGTTCCGGCAGTGGGTGCTGGAGGACAGGTTCCCGCTCGGGCGGCCGGCGCTGGAGAAGGCGGGCGTGCAGTTCGTCGACGACGTGTCGCCGTTCGAGCTGATGAAGATCCGTATCCTCAACGGCGGCCATGCCACCATCGCCTATCCGGCCGGGCTGATGGACATCCACTTCGTGCACGAGGCGATGCAGGACCCGCTGGTGCGCGGCTTCCTGGCCAGGCTGGAGCGCGAGGAGATCGTGCCGACGGTGCCGCCGGTGCCGGGCGTGGTGCTCGACGATTATTTCGCGCTGATCGAAAAACGCTTCTCCAACCCGAAGATCGGCGACACCATCCGCCGGCTCTGCCTGGACGGCTCCAACCGCCAGCCGAAATTCATCATCCCGACCATCGCCGACCGGCTGAAGGCGGGCGGCGGCGTGACTGGGCTGGCGCTGGAATCGGCGCTGTGGTGCCGCTACTGCTTCGGCACCACCGACTCCGGCGCCGTCATCGAGCCGAACGACCCGAGCTGGGAACGCCTGCAAGGCGTGGCGCGGCAGGCCAAGGGCGAGCCGGGCGCCTGGCTGGCGATGGCCGACATCTATGGCGACGTCGGCAAGGCGCCGGTGTTCGCCGAACGCTTCGCGCATGCGCTTGCGGCGGTGTGGGCGGACGGGACGGCGAAAACCTTGCAGCGGTATATCGACGGCGGGCTGTAGGGTTTAGGTCCGGCGCCGCGGGCGGGTTGCCTGTTGAAGCCGCCACCCGGGCCGTCTCTCCTGCTCCTCAAGGAAAAAGGGCAGCGCCAGCGTTTCAAGGTTGGCGCCGCCCCTCATCTGCCTGCCGGCATCTTCTCCCCGTGGAGGACGGGAAGAAGAGCGACTGCGCCGCCGGCGGCGCTTTTCCTCATGCGCCGTGCGGCGCCGAGTTCACCTGGTCGCAAAAGCCTCCGGCGCATCTGGCCCCTAAGATTTCTGTCGCGCCGCGCGCCTCCAGCGTCTATTCATGGCCGCCGTCTGGTCCGGCCAGTGGCTGAGAGGAAACAATGCCGCATTCCGCACGATATGCCGATCTCGACGGCGCCGCCGTTCTCATCACCGGTGGCGGCTCCGGCATAGGCGCCGCGCTCACCGAAGGGTTCGTCGAGCAAGGGGCGCGGGTCGCCTTCGTCGACGTCGCCACGGCGCCGAGCGAAGCGCTTCGCGACCGTCTCGGCAAGGCCTACGGCACCGCGCCGCTGTTCCTGCGTTGCGACCTGCGCGACATCGAGGCCCTGCGAGAGGCCGTGGCCACGGCCGAGAAGGCGCATGGGCCGGCGACGGTGCTGATCAACAACGCCGCCTTCGACCAGCGCCACGACATCGCCGAGGTGTCGCCGGACTATTGGGACGACAACCAGGCGATCAACCTGCGGCCGCACTTCTTCACCGCCCAGGCGGTGGCGCCGGGCATGCGGTCGGCCGGGCGCGGCTCGATCATCAACTTCACCTCGACCTCGTTTCTCATCAACCACCCCGACATGCCGTCCTACACGGCGGCCAAGGCCGGCATCATCGGCCTGACCAAGGGGCTGGCCGGCAAGCTCGGCCCCTCCGGCATTCGCGTCAACGCGGTTGCGCCTGGCTGGGTGATGACCGAGCGGCAGCGCACGCTGTGGGTGACGGAGGAGACGCTCGCAGCGCATGTGGCGCGCCAGTGCATCCGCGAGGCGATGCAGCCGCAGGACATGGTCGGTCCCTGCCTGTTCCTCGCCTCCGACGCCTCGCGCATGCTGACGGCGCAGACGATGATCGTCGACGGAGGATATCTGTGAGCGGCAGACCGGCCGTCGCCGCCGCCGACTGGGGCACGACGCGGCTGCGCGTCTGGCTGCTCGACACAACCGGTGCGGTTTTGGCCGAGCGGCGCAGCGACGAGGGCCTGCTGGCGGCGCAGCCGGATCGTTTCGGCGAGATCCTCGAGCGCCAGCTTGCCGCCATGGACGCGCCGGCGACGTTGCCGGTCATCATCTGCGGCATGGCCGGCTCGCGGCAAGGCTGGATCGAGGCGCCCTATGTCACGGTGCCGGCGTCTCTCGGTGCCATCTTCGGTGCGGCGGCGCGCGTGCCCGGCACAAAGCGTGATGTCCGCATCGTGCCGGGCCTGGCGCAGCGAGACAGCGCCGCTCCCGACGTGATGCGCGGCGAGGAAACGCAGCTTGCCGGCGCGCTGGCGAGGCTTGGCCCCGGCCGCCACCTCGCCTGTCTGCCGGGCACTCATTGCAAGTGGGTCGACCTCGCCGAGGGGGCGGTCGCCGGTTTCCAGACCTTCATGACCGGCGAGCTGTTTTCGGTGCTGTCGACGCAGTCGATCCTGCGCCATTCAGTCGGAGCGGACGTCACGGTGAATGCCGACGATCCGGTCTTCGCCGAGTGGTACCGTACGGCGCTGGCCGCGCCGGCGCCGGTCGAAACGCAGCTTTTCCGTATTCGCGCGGCGACGCTGCTGCACGGCCTGACGCCCGCCGCCGGCGCGGCCGCGCTGTCGGGTCTGCTGATCGGCGCGGAGATCGCGGCTGCCAGGGCGCGGTTCCCCGAGCATGATGGACAGGTCGTGCTTATCGCCTCCGGGGCGATGCACGACCTTTACGACGTGGCCCTGCGGCTCGCCGGCTTTGCCGTCACCGCCGTCGATGCCGACGAGGCGGTGCGGGCGGGCCTCGCCGAGGCGGCAAGGCATGCAGGCATGATCGAGGTGAAGCCATGACCGTCGCCTTTCCGGCGCTGCGCCGCAATCTCGTCGCGATCCTGCGCGGGCTGCGCCCGGACGAGGCCGAGGCCGTCGGTACCGCCGTGTTCGCGGCCGGCATCGAGGCGATCGAGGTGCCGCTGAACTCGCCCGACCCGTTTCGTTCGATCGAAACCCTGGCGCGCCGCCTGCCGGGCACCGCGCTGGTCGGCGCCGGCACGGTGCTCAAACCCGAGCAGGTCGACCGTCTCGTCGATGCCGGCGGGCGCCTTCTGGTCAGCCCCAATATAGACGCCGGCGTGATGCGGCGGGCCGGCGAGCACGGGCTTGTGACCATGCCCGGCGTATTCACCCCGACGGAGGCGTTTCTGGCACTGGACCTCGGCGCTTCGGCGCTGAAGTTTTTCCCGGCCAGCGTGCTCGGCCCCGGCGGCATAGCCGCGGTCAAGGCGGTGCTGCCAGCCGACGCGACGGTCGGCGTGGTCGGCGGCGTTTCCGAGGCGGATTTCGCCGCTTTCGCCAAAGTCGGCGTGCGTACCTTCGGGCTCGGCTCCAGCCTTTACAAGCCCGGCATGGATGCCGCCGCCGTCGGCGAACGCGCGATCGCGGCGGTGCGCGCCTGGGACGAGGTGTTCGCCGCCCCTGCCCGGTGAGCGCGACCGTGCCGGCGCGCGGGTGGCACGACCTCGTCGGTGGCGCCGATGGGCTGGTAGCGGAGCCGGTCGTTCCCGGCGTAACGCGCCTGTCGGAAAAGATCGTCTCGGATGCGGAACGATCTTTTTTCTACCTTGTCGAGGGCAAGAATGCCGACTGCCTGATCGACGGCGGCTGGGGCTTCTGCACGACGCTGGGCGGGCTGCGCCGCGATCCGGAGAAACCGCTGATCGGCATCGCCACGCACAGCCATTTCGACCATATTGGCCTGCTGCATCTGGCCGACCGTCGTCTCGGCCACGCCACTGAAGCGGCAATCTTCGCCGGGCCCGACCCTGTTGCAACACAGGCGCTGCCTTATCTCGACGGGCGGCCGGTGCTCGCCAACGGCGACGCCATCGTAGGCGAGACGGTGATGCAGAGGGCCTGCCCGCTCGACGCCTTACTCGATGATGGCGATGTGGTCGATCTGGGCGGCCGCCGGTTGGCCGTGCTGCACACGCCGGGTCATTCGCCCGGGTCGCTGTCGTTGCTTGATACCGACGCCGGCCTGCTGTTCGTCGCTGACACGGTGCATGACGGCCATATCTGGGACAACATTCCCGGCGCCGACCGACAGGACTTGCTGATGTCGCACGCCCGGCTGGCCGAAGTCGATTTCGTGCGAGCTTGCCCCGGCCACGGTGCAATGCTGACGCGCGTCGACGTTCTGGACCGGATGGCGCGGTATCGTCGTGAAGCGGGTGCTTGATGCGGGCAGGAAACGGTTGCGCCCGGTATGGCCTTATCCGACGGCGCTTCGCGCCCCTCCACCGCCTTTGGCGGTCACCCCTCGCCCGCGAAGGGGGAGGATTGGCGGGCGGCCTCGGATCCTCCCACCGCGAGGGGGACCACGCGAAGCGTGGTGGAGGGGCGCGAAGCGGCCGGATGAGGGTGTGCCGGAGCGCAACCGTGGCCGGCTCGCAGCTGGATAGGAAAACGAAATGCCGCAGTTGATACTCGTCTACGAACCGGAAGAAGCTTGTCGCGTCCGGCTGGAACAGCAAGGTTTCGGCGCCGGGCATGCGCTCGAAATCTCCTCCTATCTGGCTCAGAGCACCGACCTCGCGCCGGAATTTCCGGCGCTTGCCGACGCTTGCGGCCGGCGCGGACTGCGATTCGCTGCGGTCGCGCTCGACGATGCCGGCAAGGCGCTGGCCGATGCCGACCCGCGCGACACGCTGGTGTGGACGCTGACCGACGGCATCGCCTATTTTCGCGGCGGCGCAGGGCCGGCGCTGGCGCGGCTCGCCGGCCTCGCCACTCTCGGCGCCGACGATTCGCTGTTCGCGCTCTGCCAGGACAAGTTCCGCTCAGGCGCGGTGCTCGCGGCGCTTGGCCTGCCGGTGCCGCCAGCGGGGCTGGCGCGCGGCGGCGAGTGGCTGGCCGCGCCGCCGCCGTCCGCGTCGGGATATTTTGCCAAGCCGAACCGGCTCGGCGCCAAGATCGGCATCTGGGCGGATTCGCGCTGTGCTGCGGCAAACGACGCGCTCGTGCTCGGCACGCGCGTACACGCGGCCTATCGCGACGACGTCGTGGTGCAGCCCTATGTCGAGGGCCGCAACGTCCGCGCCAGCTTTTTGGGCGTCGAGCCAGACGCGGGCGTAGAGGCGCTCGGCGTCGTCTTCGTCGATTCAGGCGGCGACTTCCAGACCATGGCCGATTCCATGGCGCTCTACGGCGACACGGGTGCGGCGGCCAAGGCTGAAGGCGCCTATCGCGAGCCGGAACTGGTGCCGGTCGCGGCCGTGCAGCCCGAGGCCGACCGCCGCATCCGCGCCATCGCGGCGACGCTGATGCGCTCGCTCGGGCTGCGCGACGTGTTCTCGATGGACTTTCGCGTCGCCGCCGACGATACGGTGCATCTCATCGAGTTCGAGGTTTGTCCGGGACTGCCCTGCTTCGACTTCCGCGCCTACTGCGCGGCGCAGTGGGGTCTTGACCTCGCCGACGCCATGGCCGAGACAGCGGCCCGGCGGCTGGCCGGGCGCTAGAGGACAAGAGCGGAGCCCGGGAGGTTCCCGTCACGAACGGCACCGGCAAAAGAACGCCATCCCATGACCCCTGCCGACCTTCCTATCCTGCCTGTCACCGGTGTGTTGCCGGCACTTCTGGCGGCACTCGATGCCGGTGGCGGCGCGGTGCTGGTGGCGCCGCCGGGCGCCGGCAAGACCACGCTGGTGCCCCCGGCGCTGCTGACGGCCGGCTGGCGCAAGGACGGCACCATTCTGCTGCTCGAGCCGCGCCGGCTGGCGGCGCGGGCCGCCGCCCGCCGCATGGCGGAGCTGCTCGGCGAGGAGCCCGGCGGCACCGTCGGCTATGCCATGCGCATGGAGCGGAAGGTCTCGGGCAAGACGCGCATTCTCGTCGTCACCGAGGGTATTCTGGCGCGCATGATTCTCGATGATCCGGAGCTTCCCGGCATCGCCGCCATCCTGTTCGACGAGTTCCACGAGCGTTCGCTCGACGGCGATTTCGGGCTGGCGCTGGCGCTCGACGTGCAAGGGGCGCTGCGGCCCGACCTGCGTCTCGTCGTGATGTCGGCCACCGTCGACGGCGCGCGGGTCGCAAAACTGCTCGACGGCGCGCCGGTGATCGAAAGCGCCGGCCGCAGCTTTCCCGTCGACGTCCGCCATGCCGAGCGGGCGCCTGGCGTGGCCGTCGAGGACGTGGTCGCGGCGGCTGTGCGCGAGGCTCTGGCGAGTGAGGAAGGCAGTGTACTCGCTTTCCTGCCTGGCCAGCGCGAGATTTTGCGCACTGCCGAACGGCTGCAGGGCCGCCTGGCCGACTCGGTCGACGTGGTGCCGCTCTACGGCCAGCTCGACGCGCGCGCCCAGGACGCGGCGATCCGACCGGCACCGGCCGGGCGGCGCAAGGTGGTGCTGGCGACCTCTATCGCCGAAACCTCGATCACCATCGACGGCGTGCGCGTGGTGGTCGATTCCGGTCTGTCGCGGGTGCCGCGCTACGAGCCCGCTTCAGGCCTGACCCGGCTGGAGACGGTGCGGGTCAGCAAGGCTTCCGCCGACCAGCGCGCCGGCCGCGCCGGCCGCACCCAGCCCGGCGTGGCGGTGCGGCTGTGGCGGGCCGAGCAGACCGCGGCACTGCACCCCTACAACACGCCCGAAATTCTCGAAGCCGACCTGTCGTCGCTGCTGCTCGACTGCGCCGCCTTCGGCGTCGCCGACCCGCGCGCGCTCGCCTTCCTCAACCCGCCGCCCGCCCCGGCTCTGGCCGAGGCGCGCGCCCTGTTGACCGCGCTCGACGCCGTCGACGCGGACGGGCGGCTGACAGAGGCGGGCACGGCGATGCGCATGCTGGCGCTGCCGGTGCGGCTGGCGCACATGGTGGCGGAAGCGGCGCGATCCGGCGCGGGCCAGGCCGCGGCGGAACTCGCCGTGCTGCTCACCGAGCGCGGGCTGGGTGGCGACAGCGCCGACCTGGAGCGGCGGCTGGGCCGGTTTCGAGGCGAAAGATCGCCGCGCGCGGTGGCGGCGCGGGGATTGGCGGAGCGGCTGGCGCGGAGTGCTGCTGGAACCGTCGCTCGCGGCTTGCCCGAAGAAAATGCCCCTCACCCCAACCCTCTCGCCGTGAAGGACGGGGAGAGGGGGGCTTCCTCGTTTGCGCCAGCCTCGCAGCCGGCCGCCTTCTCCCCGCCTGCGGAGAGAAGGTCCCGGCAGGGGGATGAGGGGCAGCGCGAGCTTGCCGTGCCATCTCCCGGCGCGCTGCTGCTGCGGGCATGGCCGGATCGCGTCGCAAAGGCGCGCGGCGAGCGTGGGCGCTTCGTTTTGTCGAACGGCGGCGGCGCCATGCTGGACGCCAGCGACCCGCTGGCGGGCGAGGCCTATCTCGTCGTCGCCGACGTACAGGGCAAGGCGCAGGCGGCGCGGATCACCGCGGCGGCAGCCGTCGACGAGGCCACAATCCGCGCCGTGCTCGGCCACCGGCTGGAGCGGCGGCGCGTCACCGAGTTCGATGCAGGCCGCCGCGCCGGGCGGACGCGCGAGACGGTTCGTGTCGGCGCTGTCGTGCTGTCGGAACGGCTGCTGCCGCCACCCGCCGGCACGGAGGCCGACCGGGCGATCGTCGCGGCGGTGCGCGAGCACGGGCTGTCGCTGCTGCCGTGGGGCAAGGACAGCGAGGCGCTGCGCGGCCGCCTCGCCTGGCTGCACCGGGCCGTCGGTGCGCCGTGGCCGGACGTCTCAGACGATGCGCTGCTGGCCACGCTCGACGACTGGCTGCTGCCGTTCCTCACCGGCGAGGCGGCGTTTTCGCGCATCGATCCGGGTATCGTTTCGGCCGGCCTGACGGCGCTGCTGCCGCATGAATTGCGGCGCAAGATCGACAAGGCGGCGCCGACGCATTTCGCCGCGCCGTCCGGCAGCAGCGTGCCGATCCGATACGACGGCGAGACGCCGGTGCTGGCGATCCGCGTGCAGGAATTGTTCGGGCTGACCGAACATCCGGCGATCGGCGACGGCCGCATGCCGCTGACGCTGGAGCTGCTGTCGCCCGCGCATCGGCCGATCCAGACGACGCGCGACCTGCCGGCGTTCTGGCGCGGCTCGTGGGCCGACGTGCGCGCCGACATGCGCGGCCGTTACCCCAAACACGTCTGGCCGGAGGATCCGGCAAACGCCGCCGCCACCAGCCGGGCCAAGCCGCGCGTCAAATAAAGCGCTGGCGCTGGAGCCCGTGCCAGCGCAATAAAACCGGCATGATCAAGTCGCTCGTCACCCCCGATTTCCAGCAGACGCACCGGCTTCGGCTGAACACGCTGATCCGGCTGCGCTGGCTGGCGGTCGTCGGCCAGAGCGTCGCGGTCATCGTCGTCGCCTACTGGCTGGACTTTCCGCTGCCGGTCAGCCTGTGCTTCGCGCTGATCGCCTGCTCGGCCTGGCTCAACCTCTACCTCACCTTCCGCTACCCCTCGGCGCACCGGCTGCCGCCCAACTCGGCGCTGGCCACGCTGCTGTTCGATTCGCTGCAGCTCGCCGGCCTGCTCTACCTCACCGGCGGCCTCACCAACCCATTCGCGCTGCTGCTCACCGTGCCGGTCGTCATCTCGGCAACCACGCTGTCGCTGAGGATGACGACGCTGCTCGGCGGCCTGGTGATGGCGATGGCGAGCGTGCTGGTGTTCCGCCACTATCCGCTGCCGTGGGTGGAGGGCCAGGCGCTGGCGATGCCGTTCATCTACGTGGCAGGCATGTGGGTTGCGGTGTTCTCGTCGATCACCTTCACCGCCGTCTACGCCTGGCGCGTCGCCGAGGAGGCGCGCCTGCTCGCCAACGCGCTCGCCGCCACCGAGCTGGTGCTGCAGCGCGAGCAGCACCTTTCGGCCCTGGACGGGCTGGCGGCGGCGGCGGCGCACGAGCTCGGCACGCCGCTCGCCACCATCACCGTCGTCGCCAAGGAGATGGAGCGGGCGCTCGGCAACGATCCGAAATTCCGCGAGGACGTCACCCTGCTGCGCTCGCAGAGCGAGCGCTGCCGCGAGATCCTGAAGCGGCTGACCAGCCTCTCCAGCGAAGACGAGACGCATATGGCGCGCCTGCCGCTGACCTCGATGATCGAGGAGGTGATCGCGCCGCACCGCGATTTCGGCATCGCCATCCGTCTCGATCCGGGCGAGCGCGTCGGCCCCGAGCCGGTGGGCCACCGCAATCCGGGCGTGCTCTACGGCCTCGGCAACCTGGTCGAGAACGCCGTCGACTTCGCCACCGGCGTGGTCAGCGTGCGCTGGCGCTGGGACGACGAGGTCGTGGAGATCGACGTCGTCGACGACGGACCCGGCTTTCCGCCGGAAATCCTCGACCGCATCGGCGAACCCTACATGTCGACGCGGCAGGGCGCCGAGCCGGGCGGCGGCCTCGGGCTCGGCGTGTTCATCGCCAAGACCTTGCTGGAGCGCTCCGGCGCGACGCTCACCTTCGCCAACGCCAACGAACGCGGCAAGGGCGCCGTCGTGCAGGTCGCCTGGGACCGCGAGCAGTTCCTGAGCCGGCGCACCGCACCGAACGCCATGTACGACACGGTGTGATCCGCGCCGCGGAGTGGACCCGGTGTCGCACTAACATGGCCTAAGCCTGCTCAAATATGGAATTTTCGGGCTTCGACGGCTATATCTCGGGGAAAGAACTGCAAGAATGGATGGAAACGCCATGGTCGCCGAAGAAACGCTCCAGGAAAAGGCTATCGGCCCCGATGCGTCGCTGCTGCTGGTCGACGACGACAAGCCGTTCCTGACCCGCCTGGCGCGGGCCATGGAGGCGCGCGGCTTCGCCGTCGATACGGCCGAAAGCGTCGAGGAAGCGGTGGCCAAGGCGAAGGCCGGCGCGCCGGCCTATGCGGTGGTCGACATGCGGCTCGGCGACGGCAACGGCCTCGACGTGGTCGCCGCCATCCGCGAGAACCGCGCCGACACGCGCACCGTCATCCTGACCGGCTACGGCAACATCGCCACGGCGGTCACCGCGGTGAAGCTCGGCGCCATCGACTATCTCTCCAAGCCGGCCGACGCCGACGACATCTTCGCAGCGCTGACCCGCACCGGCGGCGAGCGCGCCGCCCCGCCGGAAAACCCGATGTCGGCCGACCGCGTGCGCTGGGAGCACATCCAGCGCGTCTACGAGATGTGCGAGCGCAATGTCTCGGAGACGGCGCGCCGCCTCAACATGCACCGCCGCACGCTGCAGCGCATTTTGGCCAAGCGCGCCCCGCGCTGAAGATCCACGCAGGCCGCGGCGACGAAGGCGTGCAAGCGTGCCCCCCGGCCAGGGCCGGGGCTACAGGCTTCGATGCCTCGGCTCGCCGCGCGAAATCACCTGTCGAAGACGATGCGCGAATAGCCTAGGAAAGACAGCGCCATGGCCGCGACCGAGGCGATGGCGAGCGCCGCGAGCGGCGGCAGTTGCGGCAGCGTGAGCACGAGCGCCGAGTAGACGGCATAGTTGAACAGGCTCGTGGCGACGCCGACGCCGGAGTAACGCGCCCCTTCGGCAATGACACCGCGGCGGCTGCGGCCGAAGGTGAAGTTGCGGTTGAGCTGCCAGGTCACGGCCAGCGCGAAGCAGATGGACAGCACCCGCGCCGCCAGCGGGTCCAGCGGCGTGACGGCCAGCAGCAGCGCCAGCATGCCGGCGTCGGCCAGGAAGCCGACACCGCCGACCAAGGCGAAGCCGAGGACGCGGCTCATGCCGCCGAGCGGCGGGCCGCCTTTGCCGGCTGGTCCGCCGTCTTCGCCACCGGCGCCCGTTCGGCCGGCAGGAACGGCATGCCGAGATAGCAGAGGCGCTTCTGCTCGGCGCGGCTGCGCGACACCGAATCGAGCACGGTGCCGGCGACCAGCATCAGCATCGACATCAGCACCAGCGCCACCGACAGCACCCAGGTCGGCATGCGCGGCACAAGGCCGGTCTGCGAATATTCGACCAGCACCGGCGCCATCAGCGCCAGGCCCGAAGCCAGCATCGCCAGTCCGATCGCCCCGAAGAAGCGGAACGGCTGGGTCTCCTTCATCAGCATGGCGAACATCAGCAGGATCTTGATGCCGTCGCGGAAGGTCGAAAGCTTCGAGCTGGAACCTTCGGGCCGCCGGCCGTAGTCGAGCGTGATCTCGGCGACCGGCAGCTTGAGCTGGGATGCGTGCACCGACATTTCCGTCTCGATCTCGAAGCCGCCGGATACGGCCGGGAAACTTTTCACGAAGCGGCGGGTGAACACGCGGTAGCCGGAGAAGATGTCGGTGAAGTCGCGGCCGAACAGGCGCTTGTAGAGACCGTTGAAGATGCGGTTGCCGAAGGCGTGGCCCGAGCGCCCGGCGTCGTCGGTGACGCCGCGCCGGGTGCCGACCACCATGTCGCAGCGCTCGGTGACCAGCGTGGTGACGAGTTGCGGTGCATCCTCCGGCGCATAGGTGCCGTCGCCGTCGGCCATCAGGTAGATGTCGGCGTCGATGTCGGCAAACATGCGCCGCACCACGTTGCCCTTGCCCTGGCGCGGCTCGCGGATGACGATCGCCCCGGCGGCGCGGGCACGCAACGCGGTCAGGTCGCGCGAATTGTTGTCGTAGACATAGATCGTGGCGGCCGGCAGCGCGGCCCGGAACCGCGCCACCACGTCGGCGATGGTCAGTTCCTCGTTGTAGCAGGGGATCAGCACCGCGATGGTGAGATCGGGGCGAATGCTTTGCTGCACTGGCTGGCTCCGGTCATGACGCACCAGCGCGGGATACCATGGTCCGCGCGGCGCTTTACTATTTGTTGAAGCCGTTAAGGCTAGGTTTAGGTCCGGGACGAAATCGTCGGGAAACGCCGGAAATGCATGCACAAAGCCTGTTTGCGACCGGCCGGGCGACAAGCCTCGACGACCGCGGCGCCGACCTCGTTGCCAGCCTGATCGCGGCGCTGCTGATGGTGGCCATACAGGCGGCCGGCGGGTTTCCAACCTTGTTCGACACCGGCGGCGACAACGACAGCCTGATGCGGCTCGTCCAGGTGCGCGACCTGATCGCCGGGCAGGGATGGTTCGATCTTCACCAGTACAGGATGGGTCTAGACGGCGGCTTCGTCATGCACTGGTCACGCATCGTCGACCTGCCGCAGGCGGCCATCACCCTCGCCGTCGCCGGTCTGACCGGCAGCATGGCGGCAGGCGAAACAGCCACGGCGATCGTGTGGCCGACACTGCTTTACGCGGCCGCGCTGTTCCTGATCCTGCGCGCGGCGCGCCGTGTCGCCGGGCCGGATGTGCTCCTTCCGGCGGTGGTGATCGGCGGCATTACGCTGAACACGCTCGGCATCTTCACGCCGCGCGCGCTCGACCATCACAATCTGCAGCTGGTGCTGGCGCTGGCCATGCTGGTCCTGCTGATGGCGCCGGGCATGGGGCGCGCCGCCGGCGCCGGCGCATGCGCGGCGACGATGATGGCAATCGGCATGGAGACGGCGCCCTACGTCGCCGTCGCCGGTGCGCTCGCCGCGGTCCTGCTGCTCAGCGACCGCGACGGCGCCGGCACGGCGATCGGTTTCGGTCTCGGCTTCGCCGCGGCGGCGGCCGTCCTGCTCGTCGCCACCGTACCGCCTTCGGCCTGGTGGGCTCCGGTCTGCGATGCCTATTCGGCCGGGCTCGGCGTTGTCGTGGTGATCGCCGGGCTCGGCCTGGCGGCGATCGCGGCGCTGAGCGGCGGCCGCAGCCTCCCAGCGCGGCTGATCGGCCTCTTCGTCCTGACGCTTGCCGTCGGCGCCGCCGTCGTGCTGGTCGTGCCGCAATGCCTGGCCGACCCTTACGCCGGGCTCGACCCGCGGCTGCGCGCATTGTGGCTCGATTCGGTGCTCGAGGCGCAGCCGTTGTGGAGAATTGTTACCAAGCTGCCGCAGAACGTCCTGCAGCACTACGCTACGCCGCTGCTGGCGGCGATCGTGCTTGCCGCCGCCTGCCGCCGGCAGGGGATGCGGCGCGCGGAAGCGATCCTGCTCGCATTCCTGCTGACCGCGATCGCCGTCAGCGTGTGGCAGGTGCGCGGTTCGCTGTTTTCACTGAGCCTGGCGGTGATTCCGCTGGCCGCCTGGGTGGCCGCGGCGCGCCGCGGCGTCGCCGAGAAAGTACCGGGGGCGACGCTGCGCATGGCAGTCGCCTGGGTCGCCTCGCTCAATCTAGTCTGGGGGTCCACCTCCCACGCGGTCGCCAATGTCGTGGCGCCGAAGCTGCAAACGACCGCCGAACGTATCGATGGCCGCAAGTGTTATGCCGATGCGACCTACGTTGCGCTTGCCAGCCAGCCGGCGACCACGGTGCTGGCGGTCTCCAATCTCGGGTCGTCGATCCTGGCGACGACGCCGCACCGCGTGCTTGCCGGCCCCTATCATCGCAACGTCGCCGGCAATCTGGCGGCGCTGGAGGCCTTCACCGGCACCCCGGATCAGGCACACGCGGTGATGAAGCGCGAGAACGTCGCCCTGCTGGCACACTGCCCGGGCAACGACGAAAGCGGGTCCTTCAAGACCGTTGCGCCGGACGGCTTCCTGCCCCAGCTGATGAAGGGCCAGGTGCCGGACTGGCTGGAGCCGGTCGCCGGCACCGAGGACAAGCCGCTGATGCTCTACCGGGTGCGCTGAGGCCGAACATGTATGACATCCGCCACAGCGGGATACCGTTCTTCAACATTTAGCTGCGAGACTGCGCGCCGCGTACAGTACAGGAATTCTGATGCCGTCCTTCGCTTCCGCCCCGGACCGCAGCGGAAGCGCCGATCTCGCGTTTACCGACCCGTTGACCGGGCTCGGCAACCATCGGCGCTTCTTTGACAAGATCGACCGGTTGATCAGCGACCGGGCCGACGATCCGGCGCCGTTCGCCGTCGGCATCCTCGATCTCGACGGTTTCAAGCCGATCAACGATCTGTTCGGCCGCAAGGCCGGCGACGACATCCTCGTACAGGTGGCAATGCGCCTGCGCGCCGCCATGGATGCCGGCTCGACCGTGGCGCGGGTGGGTCCGGACGAATTCGCCTTCCTCTACCCGATGGTGTTTTCCGAAGAGGCGGCAATCGAACGAGCGCGCATGCTTATCGAGATCCTGTCGGCGCCCTACGACGTCGGCGACCGCATGGCGCGACTGTCCGCCTCGGTCGGCTGCTCGCTATTTTATTCCGGCGACGAGACGACGGAAATCCTGGTCGACAAGGCCGAGACCGCGCTGTACCAGGCAAAGCGCTCCGGCCGCGGCAAGGTGGTCGTGTACACCCGCGAGATGGAAGAGGCGGCCCGCCGCGTCACCCATATCGAGCAGGCGCTGCGCCGTGCCGTTTCGGCAGGTGACGTCGAGCCGCATTTCCAGCCGATCATCGATCTGGAGACGCGCCGCATCCGCGGCTTCGAGACGTTGGCGCGATGGACCGATCGCGACCTGGGCGCGGTCTCGCCCGGGGTGTTCATCCCGATCGCGGAGGAACGCGGCATCATCGGACCGCTGTCGCAGCTGGTGCTGCGCAAGGCCACCGAGGCGGCGCGCAACTGGCCGAGCGACCTGTTCCTGTCGTTCAACCTGTCGCCGTCGCAGCTCGTCGACCAGAACACCGGCCTGCACATCCTCACCATACTCGACCGCACCGGCTTCGATCCGCGGCGGCTGGAGATCGAGATCACCGAGACCGGCCTGATGAACGACCCGGTCTCGGCCGGCAAGATCGTCGAGGATCTGCGAAGATGCGGCATCCGCGTCTCCCTCGACGATTTCGGTACCGGCCTGTCGTCGCTCGGGCGGCTGCGTGAATTCCACTTCGACAAGCTGAAGATCGACCGCAGCTTCGTCTCGTCGATCCTCGACGACCGCCCGTCCGAGCACATCATCCGCGCCATCCTGGCGATGTGCGAAGGGCTCGGCATGGAGGCCGTGGCGGAGGGCATCGAGAAGGAAGGCCAGGCCGACCGGCTGACCGATTTCGGCTGCCGCGGTGGCCAGGGTTATCTGTTCGGCCGGCCAGCCGACGCCGAGCGCACGCTCGGGCTGCTGCGCGACACCATCCGCGGCACACCGCCGGCGATCGCGGTCTGATCAGCGGAAAACGTGTCGTCCCGCAGGCGAGCCCGGGAAAACGGGATGCCGGCCCGGAGAAAGCTGGGCTGATACCTCCGAGCCGCTTTCCAAGGTGGAAGCCGATCAAGATGAAACGGCCTTCCGCCCTATCTGTTTGTTTTGTCGGATGATCTTTGCCCGAAAAGTCCGCAACCTTTCGGGATCATGCCCTATTTTTTCGCCAGCAAGGCCTTGGCCTCCCGCGGGCCAAGCGCGGCAGGGCGCTCGCAGGTCGTCGTCATGTCGACGAACTTACCGGTTTCGCCCGATTTCAGGATGCCGGTCATCACCTCGACTGCGTGCAGCGCCAGCTCCATGGAGCAGCGGTGCGGCCGGTCCTCGGAAATCGCGATCGCCATATCGGCAAGGCCGGCGGTGCGGTAGTTTGCCATCATGCCCTCGGAGTGCCTCTGGTTCGGCACGCCGAGCGGATGCTCCCATTTCGGCAGCTTCTTCACGGGAGCCGAGCGTCTGGTGAACGCTACCGCGCCGCCGAAGAAGTTCGGGTCGGGCACGTGCAAGGTGCCTTCCTCGCCGTAGAGCTCCATCGGCGTGTGGCGATGGTTCCAGACATCCCAGCTGCTGTTCAGCGTGACCACCGCGCCGTTCTCGAACTCCAGCAGGGCGTGGATGGTGGTCGGCGTCTCGACCCTGATCTTCTCGCCGTGGCGCGGCTTGGAGGTGATCGTGCGCTCCGGCGCCGGGGTCGAGGCGACCGCGACGACGCGTTTCACCGGCCCGACCAGCTGGATAAGGTTGGTGACGTAATAGGGGCCGACATCGAGCACCGGTCCGGCGCCCGGCTGGAAGAAGAAGTCGGGATTGGGATGCCAGTGCTCCATGCCGTGGCTCATCACATAGGCGGTGCCGCTGGTGATTTTGCCGAGCCTGCCCGAATCGATGAGATGACGCGCGAGCTGGTGCGCGCCGCCGAGAAACGTGTCGGGCGCCGAGCCGATACGCAGATTCTTCCTGGCGGCCCGCGCCTTCAGCTCCTGCCCCTCCTTGAGGGTCAGCACGAAAGGCTTTTCCGAATAGACGTGCTTGCCGGCATCGAGGATCTCCTTCGACACGGCATAATGCACCGCCGGAATGGTCAGGTTGACGACCACGTCGATGTCCTCGGCCTTGAGCAGGTCGTCGACCGTCTCGGCGCGCACCCTGAATTCCTTGGCGCGCGCCTTGGCGGCGTCCATGTTGATGTCGGCGCAGGCCTTCATCCTGATGCCGCGGAAGAGCGGCGCGAGCGACAGGTAGGCAGCGGAGATGTTGCCGCTGCCGATGATACCGACCCCAAGCTTGTTTGCCATATGCGTATTCCCTCAGAGGCTCTTCACCGACGCCAGCGAGCGCCTGGCGAAGCGGTCGATGTCGTTGGGGTTGTCCTGTTCCATGACGTAGTAGCGGGCGGTCGACTTGGTGCCGAGCGCCTTCAGCAGGCCTTTCCAGTCGACGGTGCCGTGGCCGACATCCGACCAGCCGTCCTCGTCCAGCCCCTCGCCCGGCCTGGCGATGTCCTTGACGTGTACGGCGACGATGCGGCGGCCCTGGCGGTCGATCCACGGCAGCGGGTCGGCGCCGCCGCGGATGATCCAGGCAATGTCCGCCTCCCAGCCGATGTCCGGCGCGGCGGCGAGGATGTGGTCCTGCGGCACCGAGCCGTCGGCGAGCGGCTGGAACTCGAAGTCGTGGTTGTGCCAGGCGAACTCGTAACCGGCGGCCCTGGCGGTCTCGCCGACCTTGGCGAGGCGCTCGCCGAAGCCGCGCCAGCCGGCGGCGTCGCCCGGCCGCTGCTCGGCGACGAGGTAGGGACAGATCATGACCTTCATGCCGAGCGTCTCGGCGATGCGGCGGGCGCCGTCGAAATCGTTCTCCAGCATGTCGATGGAGAAATGCCCGGTCGGCATGGCGAGGCCGTTCCTGTCGAGCTCGGCGCGGAAAGCCCGCGGGTCGTCGTAGACGCCGCCGAACCCTTCGACCTGGGCATAGCCGGCGTCGGCGAGCAGCTTCAGCACCTTGTCCCAGGGCTGGAAGTTGCGGGCGCTGTAGAGTTGGAAGGACCAGTTCATCGTCGATATTCCTGTCGTTTGGGAGAAGTCAAAGCCTGGCGCCGGTGGCGGAATCGAACAGGGAGGCGCGCAGCGGGTCGAAACCGACCGTCACCTGGTCGCCGACCGTCGGCGCACGTTCGGAGGGCATACGCACGGTAAAATTCTGGCCGCCGAGCTTCGTCCACACCAGCGTGTCGGAACCCATCGGCTCGACCACCTCGACCGTGGCGGAGGCAGAGAACGGCCAGCCGGCGCCGCTGTTCAGGCCGACATGCTCCGGCCGCATGCCGAACACGGCCGGGCCGGGCCTGACACCGCCGCTGTCGAAGGCGTAGGTGGCGAGCGGGATGTCCAGCCCGTCGGAGACAAAACGCGGCCGATCGTCGGTGGCCTCGACGCGGCCCTCGAGAAAATTCATGCCGGGTGAGCCGATGAACCCGGCGACGAAGCGGTTGACCGGCCTGGTGTAGATCGCCTGCGGGGCGTCGAGCTGCTGGATCAGGCCGCCCTTCATCACCGCGATGCGGTCGGCCAGCGTCATCGCTTCGATCTGGTCGTGGGTGACGTAGATCATGGTGTTGCCGAGCTTCTGGTGCAGCCGCTTGATCTCCACGCGCAGCTCGGAGCGCAGTTTGGCGTCGAGGTTGGAGAGCGGTTCGTCGAACAGGAAGACGTCGACGTCGCGCACCAGCGCCCGGCCGATGGCGACGCGCTGGCGCTGGCCGCCGGACAGGGCGGCCGGCCGGCGCTTCAGCAGCGGCTCGATCTGCAGGATCGAGGCGGCGCGCTCGATGCGCTTCGCGATCTCCGCCTTGGGCAGCCCGGCGTTCTTCAGGCCGAAGGAGAGGTTTCCCTCGACCGTCATCTGCGGGTAGAGCGCGTAGGACTGGAACACCATGCCGATGCCGCGGTCCTTGGGCTCGTCCCAGGTGACGTTCTTGCCGTTGATGAAGATCTGGCCGGCCGAGACGTCGAGCAGCCCGGCGATGCAGTTGAGCAAGGTCGACTTGCCGCAGCCGGAGGGGCCGAGCAGCACGATGAACTCGCCTTCGGCGACGTCGAGATTGAGCTGTTTCAGCACTTCGACCGCGCCGAAGTTGAGCGAGACATCCTTGACGAGAACGCTGGTCATCGGCTCACCCCTTCACCGCGCCGGCGGCGATGCCGCGCACGAACAGCTTTCCGGACACGAAGTAGACGACGAGCGGCACAAGCCCGGTCAGGATGGTGGCGGCCATGTTGACGTTGTATTCCTTCACGCCCTGCACCGAGTTGACGATGTTGTTGAGCTGCACGGTCATCGGGTAGGTGTCCGGCTTGGTGTAGACGACGCCGAACAGGAAGTCGTTCCAGATGCCGGTGACCTGCAGGATGATCGCCACCACGAAGATGGGCAGCGACATCGGCAGCATGATCTTGAAATAGATCGCCCAGAAGCCGGCGCCGTCGACGCGCGCCGCCTTGAACAGCTCTTCCGGGACGCTGGTGAAGTAGTTGCGGAAGAGCAGCGTGAGGATCGGCATGCCGAAGATCGAGTGCACGATCACCAGGCCGCTCAGCGTGCCGTAGAGGCCGATCTCGCGCAGGATGATGACGATCGGGTAGAGCATCACCTGGTAGGGGATGAAGGCGCCGAAGATCAGGATGGCGAAGAAGGTCTCCGAGCCCTTGAAGCGCCAGTTGGCGAGCGCGTAGCCGTTCACCGAGGCAATGGCGATCGAGATGACCACCGACGGCACGGTGATGCGCACCGAATTCCAGAAGCCGCGCGACAGCCCGTCGCAGTTGAGGCCGGTGCAGGCGGTCGCCCACGCCTTGACCCAGGGCTCGAAGGTGATCTCGACCGGCGGCGAGAAGATGTTGCCGAGGCGGATCTCCGGCATGCCCTTCAGCGACGTCACCACCATCACGTAGAGCGGCAGCAGGTAATAGACCGCCACGACGAACAGCGTGCCGTAGAGAATGATGTTGCGCCGCGAGACGGTGCGGCGCGGGCGCGGGCCGGACGGCTCGGAGGCGGCCCGGGAGGAGGCAGGGCTACTAGCCACGGCGCTTGCCTCCGAATTCGAGGTAGGCCCAGGGAATGACGACGATGGCGACGGTAAGCAGCATCATCGTCGAGGCGGCGAAACCCTGGCCGAGATTCTGCGCCCGGAACATGAACTCGTAGACGTATTTGGCGGGAACCTCGGAAGCGTTGCCGGGGCCGCCGCCGGTCTGCGCCACCACCAGGTCGTAGAGCTTGACGATGCCGGCGGCGATGATCACCAGCGTGGTGATGAACACCGGCCGCATCATCGGGATGACGATGAACAGATAGGTTTTCCACATCGGGATGCCGTCGACGCGCGCGGCTTTCCAGATGTCCTCGTCGATGCCGCGCAGCCCCGCCAGCATCAGGCACATGATCAGCCCCGTGCCTTGCCAAAGGCCGGCGATCAGGATGCCGTACATGACGATGTCGGCGTTATAGAGCGGGTCGAAGGTGAAACCCTCGAAGCCGAGATTGCGCACGATCTGCTGGACGCCGAACTGCGGATTGAGAATCCACTGCCAGACCAGCCCGGTGACGACGAACGAGAGCGCGAACGGGTAGAGGAAGATGGTGCGGAACGTGTCCTCGAAGCGGATCTTCTGGTCGAGCAGGGCGGCGAGCACGAAGCCGATCACCAGGCTGAAGACGAGCGACAATACGCCGTAGATCGCCAGGTTCTCGATCGACACGAGCCAGCGCTGCGACGCCCACAAGCGCTCGTACTGCTCGATGCCGACGAAGCGCAGGCGCGGCAAAAGCTTGGAGTCGGTGAACGAATAAAGAACGGTCCACAACGTGCCGCCGACGAAGACGCAGAGCGCCGTCAGGATCATCGGGATCGAGGCGATCTTGGCGTTGAGGTTGCGGAAGAGCTTGCTGGGACGGCGTTCCCCGGAAAGAGGAATGGGGTGGGGGGTATCGGGCATTACCACGACCCTGTCCTGTTGTTGTTGCATTTGAGGGATCGGCAAAGGACCCCCCACCCCTAGCCCTCCCAAGGCGGATCATCGGCTCTGGCGCGCAGTCCTCCGACGCTGCGGGCCACCTCCCCCATGGAGGGGGAGGAGGACGGAGAACCCGGCGCGCATCATTGCGATTGCCTGCCCAGGCGGGAGGGTGTCGCCAACGCCCGCAGGTCGCGCTCAGTCGGCCTTGGAGATGATCTCGGCGAAGCGTGCCTGGGCAGCCTCGGCCGTCATCGTCGGGGCGCTGAAGAACTCGGCCATCAGATCGTTCATCTGCTGCGTGGTGTCCGGGCTGATCAGCTCGTCCGTCCACTGCATGGTCTTGCCGGCCGCGAGGATCTCCAGGCCCTTCTTCATGCAGTCGCTGGCGCTCGCCAGATCGACGTCGCCGCGCACCGGCAGCGAGCCCTTCTTAAGGTTGAACGCGACCTGCGCTTCCTTGGACAGCATCACAGAGGCCAGCACTTCCTGAGCCTTGGACTTTTCCGGGTCGTCGAGCTTGGGGAAGTAGAAGGCATCGCCGCCGGTGGCGATGACGGCGTTGAGGCCGAGGCCGGGCAGGCAGGTGTAGTCCTTGCCGGCGACCTGGCCGGCCACCTGGAACTCGCCCTGCGCCCAGTCGCCCATGATCTGGCCGCCGGCCTGGCCGCTGATGACCATGGCGGTCGCCTCGTTCCAGTTCTGCACGTTCGACTTCTCGGCGAGCTTGCGGGCATCGTCGGCAGCCTTGAACACCTTGGCGATGTCGGCGCCGCCGGCCACGCCGGCGTCCTTGTCCTTGTAGACCTTGAGGAAGGTTTCGGGCCCGACGATGGCCGCCATCAGCACGTTTAGGGCGCCGGATTCCTGCCAGGCCTGCTTGCCCATCGCCAGCGGCACCTTGCCGGCCTTTTCGAGCGCCGGCCCGGCGGCGACGAACTCGTCCCAGTTCTTCGGCACAGGCACGCCGGCATCGGCGAACGCCTTGTTGGAAAGCCAGATCCACTGCCAGGAGTGGATGTTGACCGGCACGCAGTAAATCTTGCCGTCGAGCGTGCAGTTCTGCAGCAGCGTCGGCGGGTTGATCATCGAGGTCCAGCCTTCCTTGGCGGCGAGCTCGGTGAAGTCGCGCATCAGGCCTTCCTGCACCAGTTCCTCGGCCTGGCGGCCGTGGTTGAACTGGGTGGCACCCATCGGGTCGCCGCCGGTGATGCGGGAAATCATGATCGGCCGGGCTGTATCGCCAGACCCGGCGATGGCGCCGTCGACCCACTTGTTGCCCGTGGCGTCGAAGGCCTTGGCAAACTCCGCGACCGCCGCCGCTTCACCGCCCGAGGTCCACCAGTGGGTGACTTCGAGGTCGGTCGCGGCGGCCGGGGCGATTGCGAGAAACGCTGCGCCGGCAGCCAGCGCGGCACGCGAAAATCCATAACGCATCGGCATTCCTCCCTAGAACTGAAACGTTACAGTTTTTCGTATCGGATTTGTCAGGAGGGTGCAACCCGCAAAGCCGCAATCGCGCTATTTTTTTCGAAGCTCGAATTATTTCATTGGCATGCAAGCTGTTCCGCAGTGCAATAATTGGTCTGTTGCGGCGCACAACGCAGCGTTTTCGAGGGCCAGCGTACCGTCAGCGATTTCCGCAGGCACAATGCAGCCGTTGGAATCATGCAGTATTTCCGTTGGATATTGCCAGCTGCAACGTTTCAGATTATTCGGGGGGGCTTGCACGAAAGACCGACGATCGACACGGCGGGCCTGGATTGCGAGTTGGCCTGCAGGCTGGTAGGCGGACGCTGATGGACAGGGGTGACAGGGACAGGCGACCGGGGGATCGGGCGGAGGCTGCGCCGCGACCGACGCTGAAGACCATTGCCTTCATGACCGGGCTCGGCGTCACCACCGTGTCGCGGGCGTTGAAGGACGCGCCCGACATCGGCGAGGAGACGAAGAAGCGGGTCCGGCTGATCGCCCGCCAGGTCGGCTACCGGCCGAACCGCGCGGGCGTGCGCCTGCGCACCGGCAAGACCAACGTCATCAGCCTCGTGCTGGACACAGATCAGCAGATCATGAGTTTTGTGTCCGACATCATCTACGGCATTTCCGAGGTGATCGCCGATACGCCTTACCACCTCATCGTAACGCCTTATTCGCGCTCGCGCGACGCGATGGAGCCGGTGCGCTATGTCGTCGAGACCGGCTCGGCGGACGGTGTGATCATCTCGCGTACCCAGCCCAATGACCCGCGCGCCCGCTACCTGCTCGAGCACGGCATGCCGTTCGCCACGCACGGGCGCACCGACATGGGCCTGGTGCATCCCTATCACGACTTCGACAACTACGCCTTTTCCACGATCGCGGTGCGCCGCCTGGCGGCACTGGGCCGGCGCCGGCTGGCGCTGCTGGCGCCGCCGCCTCACCTCACCTATTCCCGCCACACCGTCGATGGTTTCACCGATGCGCTTGCCGAGGTGGGCGCCACCGAAGTGCCGTTCCATACCGTGTCCATCGACCACACGATCGAGCAGATCAGGACGCGCACCGCGCAGATCATGCGGCGCGCCGACCGTCCGGACGGTTTCGTCATCAGCGCGGCGGCGGCGGCCCTGGCGGTGGTCGCCGGCATCGAGGATTCGGGGCTCAGGCTCGGCCGTGACATCGACGTGGTGTCGAAGCAGTCGTCGGACCTGCTTCAGCTGTTCCGGCCGGAACTGCTGGTGGTGAACGAGGATTTTCGCCTCGCAGGCGCGGAGGTGGCGCGCGCCGTGCTGGGCTGGATCGGCGGCGCCGACCCCGGTTCCCTGCAGACGCTGGCGGTGCCGAGCATGGTGGAAGGCTATACCGACGGTGAAACGGATTGATGGCCGGCGCCGCCCTTTCTCCCCCTGCCGGGACCTTCTCCCCATAGGATGGGGAGAAAGGGCTGTGGCGATGATTTCGCCAATCTTTGGCCAGCGAGGGCAGCGTCAACCGTTGCTTGCGTCGGTAGAGGCGGCGGCACGGACGCATTGGTCAGCCCCCGGACGGTTTCTTGGCGACGTCTTAGATCCCCCACGGCCCGTGGTGTGCGCCGGGCTCGTCGATCCGTTCGAAGCCGTGGGCGCCGAAAAAGTCGCGCTGCCCCTGGATCAGGTTCGAGGTGCCGCGGCCCTGGCGGTAGCTGTCGAAATAGGCGAGCGCCGACGACAGCGCCGGCACCGGCAGGCCGGCCTCGGCGGCGCGCGCGACGATGCGGCGCAGCGACGGGTGGGCCTCCTGCATCATGGTGACGAAGGCCGGCGCCATCAGCAGGTTGGCGACCTTGCCGGCGCCAAACGCCTCGGCCAGAGTGCCCAGGAACTGCGAGCGGATGATGCAGCCGGCCCGCCAGATTTTTGCCACCGTCGGCAGCGGGATGTCCCAGGAGAACTCGCGCGAGGCGGCGTCCATGACGGCGAAGCCCTGCGCATAGGCGGCCACCTTGCCGGCGAACAGCGCCAGTTCGAGGTCGGCGAGCAACTGTTCGCGGTCGCCGGAAATGCCGCCGGCGGCCCGGGTGCCGTAGACCTTCTCGGCTGCCAGCCGCTCATCCTTCAGAGACGACAGCACACGCGCCGCCACCGCCGCCTCGATCGCGGTCGCCGGCACGCCGAGCGTCTGCGCCTCGATGACCGACCACTTGCCCGTGCCCTTCTGGCCGGCGCGGTCGAGAATCATCTCGACCATCGGCCTGCCGGTTTTCGGGTCGTCGGCGGCCAGCACCTTGGCGGTGATCTCGATAAGATAGGACTCGAGGCGTCCCTCGTTCCATTTGGCGAAGATTTTGCCGATTTCCTTCGGCGCCAGCCCGAGCCCGTCACGCAGCACGCCATAGATTTCGGCAATCATCTGCATGTCGGCATATTCGATGCCGTTGTGGATGGTCTTGACGAAATGGCCGGCGCCGTTTGGGCCGAGCCAGGCGGCGCAGGGTTCGCCCTGATATTTCGCGGAAATGTCGAGCAACACCTTCTCGACGCGCTTGAACGAGGCCTCGGTGCCGCCGACCATGATCGACGGGCCGTGGCGCGCGCCCTCCTCGCCGCCGGAGACGCCCATGCCGATGAAGGTGAGGCCGGTGCCTTCCAGCTCGGCGAAACGCCGCATGGTGTCGTGGAAATTGGCGTTGCCGGCGTCGATGATGATGTCGTCGGTCGACAGCACGCCGCGCAGCAGCGCGATCTGCTCGTCGACCGGCTTGCCGGCGACCGTCATGATGATGACCGGACGCGGCGGCTTGATCGCTTCCGCCAGCGCTTCGATGGTGTCGCAAGGCACGATCATGTCCCTGAGCGGCCCGGCATTGGCGGCGAATTCGTGGGTGCGCGACGTCGTGCGGTTGAAGACGGCGATGCGGTGGCCGTTCTCGGCGATGTTGAGCGCCAGATTGGACCCCATCGTCCCGAGACCGATGAGACCGATTTCGGCTTTTTCCATGGTGCTCGCCCTTGCTGCTGGTCCGCCGGCGATCCGGCGGCGGCTGCGATGTTTGAACCCGGGCGGCGGCTTCGTCAACCGTCCGGCCCGGGGCTGCTGCACATGACGCGTGGCGGGACGTCCGGCGCCTCGTCGCCACTTTCTACCGCCGGACGGTCCGCTGGCTCTGCGCCACGCCGATGAAGTCCCGCGCCGTCTGCGCCAAGGTAGAGCCACGCCGCCAGACCATGCCGACCTGCACCACCGGCAGAGCGCCGGAGACGTCGCGCGATTCGATGCGGTCGCCTTCCAGCGACCACGGCCGGTAGACGAGGTCGGGCAGCAGCGCGACGCCGGCGCCGGTGGCGACAAGGCTGCGCACCGCCTCGACCGAGCGGGTGCGAAAGGCGACATGCGGGCGGGCGCCGAGCGCCGCCAGCAGCTTGCCGGTATTCTCCTCGATCTCGTCGACGGTGAGCATGATCAGCGGCTCGGAGACGATGTCGTTGATACCGATGATCTCGGCGTCCGCCAGCTTGTGGCCGAGCGGCAGCCAGAGCCGGTAGGGCGAGACCTCCAGGATCTCGGCCTGCAATGCCATGCGGTCGCGCAGGTTGGAGATCACCATCACCGCGACGTCGAGCTCGCCGCCGACCAGCAGGTGCTCGAGATAGTCGCCATTGTCCTCGATGGCGCCGATTTCGACGCCGGGATAGGCGCGTCGGTAGCGGGCGAGCAGATCGGACAGCACGTAGCCGGCGACCAGCGAGGTGACGCCGAGCTGCAGGCTGCCGCCCGTCCGCTCCTGCGCGCCGGAAAAGGTGCGGCGCGCGTCCGATACGTCGGCGAGAATCTTCGTGGCATGGCGCAGGAACTGGTGGCCCTTGTGCGTCACCGTCAGGCCGCGCGGGTGGCGGTCGAACAGGGCAACGCCGAGATCGCCTTCCAGCTCCTTCACCGCCTCGGTGACCGAGGACTGCGAGATCGACAGATTGTACGCGGCGCGCGACACCGAGCCCTGCTCGGCCACGGCGACGAAATACTGGAGCTGCCTGAGCGTGAACGCCATGCACGGAATAGACACCGGCCCGCCGCGGTTGGAAAGATGGGCGGGCCAGGCTTGACGTCGCGCCGTATCGTAACTAATAAAGTTACATGAAGCGCAACAGCCGCCTTTCCGCCGCCCTGCACGCCCTCGTCCACATGGCCTATGAACCGGGCAGGCCACGCACCTCGGACGAGATTTCGTCGTGGCTCGACACCAACCCGGTGGTGGTGCGGCGCGTCTTTGCCGGGCTCCGCGAGGCCGGCATCCTCGCCAGCGAGCGCGGCCGCGGCGGCGGCATGGTGCTGGCGCGCGAGCCGCAACAGATCTCGCTCGCCGAGATCAGCGACGCGCTCGGCGAATCGCTGCTGCCGGCGCGGCCGGAGCCGGAGAGCCCGGGCTGCCTAGTCGAGGCGGCGGTCGACGAACTGCTGGAGAGCCATCGCCGCCAGGCAGAGGAACTGCTGCGCGCCCGTCTGGCCGACATCAGCCTGGCCGACCTCACCGCCGACTTCCGGCGCCGTTTCGAAAATCAGGGATTGAACCACCATGCATCATGATGTCGCCATCATCGGCGGAAGTTTCGCCGGCCTGTCGGCCGCCACGCAGCTGGCGCGCGCTCGCCGCAGCGTCGTCGTCATCGACGACGGCCAGCCGCGCAACCGTTTCGCCGCGCATTCGCACGGTTTTCTCGGCCAGGACGGCCGGGCGCCGGCCGCTATCCTCGACGATGCGCGGCGCCAGCTTCTCGCCTATCCGACCGCCTCGCTGGTCAAGGGCCGGGCCGGCCGCTGCGATGGCGAAAAGGGCGCCTTCACCGTTGCGCTCGGCGACGGCTCGACGCTTTCGGCCGCGCGGCTGGTGCTTGCTTACGGCGTGACCGACACGCTGCCGGAAATTCCGGGCCTGCGCGAGCGCTGGGGCAAGACCGTCGCGCACTGCCCCTATTGCCACGGCTACGAGTTCGGCGAAGGCCGGATCGGCGTGCTGGCAACCGGCCCGATGGCGTCGCACCAGGCGCAGCTGGTCGCCGACTGGGCGCCGGTCGCCTTCTTCCACAACGGCATCGCCGTCGAAAACCATGGCCAGCCGCGGCCGCGCCACGCCGTCGCGGTGGAGAAGACGCCGGTCGAGGCGATCGTCGACGACGCGGCCGGCCTCGCCGTGCGGCTCGCCGACGGCCGCGCCATCGCACTCGCCGGCCTGTTCACCGGCCCGCGCACCTGCCCGACCGGCGGCATCGCCGAGGCGCTGGGCTGCGCGCTGGAGGAAGGGCCGCTCGGCCCGTATATCCGCGTCGACGGCATCCAGCAGACCAGCGTGCCGGGCGTCTACGCCGCCGGCGACATCAGCCGCCCGACCGCCAACGTGGCGATCGCCGTCGCCGACGGCGCCTGGGCCGGGGTGTCGGCGCACCGCTCGCTGGTGTTCGAGGGCTGACGGGCCGGCAGATTTGCCGGCGATCCAACGACGTCAAGACCGTGCTCGCCCAACGCTCGGAAGACACCTTGGAAATTTGGCGCGCCCGAAGAGATTCGAACTCCTGACCCCCAGATTCGTAGTCTGGTGCTCTATCCAGCTGAGCTACGGGCGCGCATGGACCGTCCAAGGACGGCCCGCAGAAGCCGGTGTGGCGACCGGCTGCAAGCGAGACAGTCCCTAACCGCTGCGTTGCGGAAATGCAAGCCGTCGCCAGAAACTTTTGCCGAGGCAGGAATTGCGGGGCTGACATGCAGCGGATCGCGGCGATCCGGCTTATCGCGCGGGGGTCCGCGCACTGCGCCGGACGGCAGTTTACGAGCGACTGACAGGCTACCGGCTGGCGCCTCGCGGTTCGCGCCGGCAGCAGGCGCGGCTGCGGTGGCCATGTGACGGGCGCGGCGCTCAGGCCCGCCGCTTCAGGCCGCCACGTGCATCGTCAAGCCGCACCGGCTGGTCGGGAATGGTGACCGAGAACACGGTGCGGCCGCCGATGCTTTCCACCAGTTCGAGCGACCCGCCATGCGCGCGGACCAGTTCGTGCGCGATCGCCAGGCCGAGCCCGGTGCCGCCGCTGCGCGCCGCGCCGCGGAACGCCGCGAACAGGTTTTCGCGCGCCTTTTTCGGCAGGCCGGGGCCGGTGTCGGTGACGAGGATGCGGCTGACGCTGCCCGTCCTCTCGGCGGTGATGCTCAGCCGGTTGACGGCCGCCGACTCGGTCGCCGCCGTCATCGCCTGCACGGCGTTTCGGCAGAGATTGGTGAGCACCCGGAACAGCTGCTCGGGATCGGCGTCGATCTCGAAACCGACGTCGACGCCGTTGACGAACTCGACTCCGGCGTCCGGCTCGATGCCGAGCAGGTTGTGGACCTCGTCGACCACTTGCCGGAGCCGCAGCCGCCGGCGCGCCGGCGGCGGCTCCTGGGTGCGGCCGTAGGCAAGCACGCCCTCCGAATAGGACACGGCGCGGTCGAGCGCGCGCACCAGACGCGGCGCCAGCGCCTGCACGGCCGGGTCTTTCGCCGCGGCGAGCCGGTCGGACATGAGCTGCGCCGAAGCCAGGATGTTGCGCATGTCGTGATTGATCTTGGAGACCGCCAGCCCGAGGTCGGCGAGGTGCTTCTGCTCGCCGAGCGTGCGCTGCAGCGTCGTCTGCATCTGCGCCAGCTCCCGCTCAGCCACGCCGATCTCGTCGCCGCGATCCTCCGGCTGGACGACGTGGCGGGGATCGTCGGGCTGGCGCGAGAAGGCGAGCATGGAACGGGTCATCGTCCGGATCGGGCGTATCATGATGCGGTCGATGGCGTAGAAAACCAGCGTCGCCGTGATCAGCGACAGGAACAGCGACACCAGCGCCACGTTGCGCGAATAGGCAAGCATGGCCATGCGCAGGCGCGTGTCGGGGATGACCAGTTCGAATTCCTTGGGGCTGTCGCCGACCTTGCCGAACACCCTGAGCATCCGCTCGCCGCCGAACACCAGCGTATCGAGCGCGCCGGTCATCGCCTCGATCAGGCCGGCATCGGCGAGGTCGATGTGCTCGTCGACCTCGGGCGGCATCTCCGCCACCGCCAGCAGCCTCGACAGCCCGTCGTAGCGCACCGCGATCGCCTTGGCGCCGATCGCCAGCAGCACCTCGTCCTGCACCTGCCGGGACAGGCTGCTGGAATCTTCCTCGACCAGCACGATCGACAGGGCGGCGGCCGTGCCCAGCCGCTCCTCCAGCCAGGTCAGGCGGAAATTGGCGATCGACGGCAGGAAGATCAGCACCTCGGCGATCATCACGAAGCAGACGGTAAGCATCAGAAGCTTGGCCGACAGGCCGCGCGCCAGCGGCACCGTCCTGGCCGGATCGGGGGTGGTTTCCGTCGTCTCTCCGGACTGCCGGTCGCTCATGCGGCCTGACGCTTTCTCTGGAACTGCCGCCGCGGCCGCCAAACGATCGCGCCGGACCTTATAAGAATAGGCCATGACGGCGCGTTTTGCCAATTTTACGGATAGCAGGGCAATCGCTTCAGAGGCTGGCACCGCCCTCACCCCAGCCCTCTCCCGGTGAAGGACCTCGCCCGGCATGCCGAGGCCAGGGTTCTGTCGCATGATCCTTGTCCGCAAAGTCCGCGACTTTTTGCTTCGCCGACCTTCGGTTCGGGATCATGCTCCAGCGCGAAACCATGCGGCGGCGATCCGCGGGCTCGGTTCGAGCATCCGCGGGCCGGCGTCCAGCTTCCTTCTG
>QFCS01001013.1_pt1 | contig 32324 bp, 27 predicted proteins | sample 3576561 | NCBI WGS metagenome assembly QFCS01 | reverse complement strand
GGCCCCAACACCGCTTATTTTTACACCCGGGACTGTGCAGAGATTTTTCAGAGCCTTAACGGAGGCACTATTATCAAGGGCAACGTTTGCGTAAACGATACGCAGGTATTCATCTGCCTGTAGTTTTGAGGACACGCCCCCGGAGATATTTTGCCGTTGGCGTGCCACAAATTGCTATAGGGAAATTGCCGCCAAACCTGACTAAAAAATTATTTCCTCTTTTTACTTCTAAGAGACACAGATTTCCCCGTTTAAAAAAAGGTGAACGGGTTAACCAAGTTCTCATAGTTTAATTTAAAGAAGGAGGAGGGGGAACTAAATCTTCTATCAGGATATTTAATCGTAAAGAGTCTTTATTTTCTGTATTCATTTCGTCAAAAGCTTTTGTCGTATTCAGCAGGTATTTGTTTAAATCCTTTATGTCCTGATCATTTTTTAAAGTAATTAAAACAATTGCTCTGTCAGCAGAAGTGGCATAACCTTCAATTTGCCCCTTATTTAAATAATGCCTTTTCATTATCTTTGTTAAATCGCTCATCGGGTAGTTTTTATCCTTGTATATCGAATCATTCATTATGTGCAGGATGTTTTTTTCATAAAGCAATCCATTTCCCACAACTTGGATTTTAATTTTTTTTAAAGTATCTCCGTCAACTAATTCAACAATAGTTTGTTTCTGTTGTTCGTCAAGTGCATAACATTGATGAACAAATTCTTTAAAGTTCATTTCCAGTGTATCTAAAGAAAACGCAACACTTACTGTGTCATTTATAATTTTTTCATGAGGATAATACTTTATGACCATAGGTTTTTTATCACAACTAATCACAAAGACAATCAGTATAATTAAAGAGGGTAGCATGGATTTATATTTATTCATACCCGTGGTGCATTATTAGTTAGTCACAAATACAAAATCAAAAATAATTTAAAAAGTTACAAATTATATGGATACTGAATGCTTTGCATTCGATATAAATCTGTGAAATATAATTTCCCGGATAAAAATATAAAAGATCTGTGCATCTGTGGCTGAAAAAAATCATCTGTAGAACAATATTAAATTTTTAATGATTGCACTACGGGTTTATTCATGTTTTTGATTTTATATTTTTGTAACAAATAATATACCTTTTTTACCTCAGGATGTTTATTTCACCTTTTGTACCTTTGTTAACCTTTGGGTACCTTTGTTAAACTGTTATGCGATATATTTTTTTACTTTTTTTCTCTTTTTCCTTTGCTCAACAAATTCAAAGCGTTGATTTTAAAACCCTGCACGCTCTACTGACCCCTGACCCATCAGAAAAATCAATTTCAGGCAAAATAGAATATGAATTTCAGGTTTTGGCTGCCCTTGATACCCTTGCTGTTGATGCCGTCAGTATGGATTTTTCTAACGTGAAAATCAACGGAAAACCGGTGAATTTCAAACGCACACCCAAAGCACTAAAACTGTTTGAAGGCTTTAAAAAAGGAAAAAACACACTGACTTTCAGCTATAAAGCCTATCCGAAGCAAACACTTTATTTTATCGGCGAAGGAGAGCAATTGCAAATCTGGACGCAGGGACAAGGAAAATATACAAGCCACTGGCTGCCCAGCTTTGATGATGTAAACGAAAAAGTTGTTTTCAATTTGTCGGTTTGTTTTGATGAAAATTATACCGTTTTGTCAAACGGGAAGCTGAAAGAGGTCAGCAACAATAACCGGGTTAAAACCTGGCAGTACCGGATGGAGAAACCGATGGCTTCCTACCTCGTGATGATGGCCATTGGAAAGTTTGCCAAACAAACCGCTAAAACCAAATCGGGAACGCCATTGGAATTTTACCTGGATGAGAAAGAGGCAGACAAGTTTGAAACGACCTACCGCTACACGTCGCGGATTTTCGATTTTTTTGAACAGGAAATCGGCGTGAAGTACCCGTGGGAAGTTTACCGCCAGGTTCCCGTGCGTGATTTTTTGTATGCCGGTATGGAAAACACTACGGCTACTATTTTTTCGCAGGACTTTGTAGTCGATACAACCGGGTTTAACGACAAAACCTATATTAATGTCAATGCCCACGAACTGGCTCACCAGTGGTTCGGCAACCTGATCACCGCCCGGAGCGGCAGGCACCACTGGCTGCAGGAAGGCTTTGCCACCTATTATGCTTTGCTGGCAGAAAAAGAGTTGTTTGGCGACGATTATTTTCAATGGGAATTGTATGAAATGGCCGAGCGTTTGCAGCAGGCTGCCAAAACCGATACGATTCCGCTGCTCAACGAAAAGGCAAGTTCGCTCACCTTTTACCAGAAAGGAGCCTGGGCTTTGCATTATTTACGGGAAAACATCGGAGCGGTAAACTTTCAAAAAGCAGTGAAAAACTACCTGAAAAAGTATGGTTTTAAAAATGTCAGTACAGCCGATTTTCTCAGAGAAGTAAACGCGGTTTCCGGTTTTGATACGGCTGCATTTCAGCAAAACTGGCTCGAAAAACCAGGTTTTCAGGTAAATCAGGCTCTTGGTCTGCTCCGGAAAAATGCGTTTATCGATGCCTACCTGGACCTGGTTGAACAACAGCCCAAACCATTTGCAGAAAAGAAAGAAGGGTTTGAAAAAATACTGAAAAGCCATGCGTTTTATCCCATTAAAGATGAAGTGATTTTTCAGATAGCAGAAGTTCCGTTTGACGAGAAAGAAGGTTTACTGAACCTTGCCCTGGCTTCAAACGACCTGAAAGTCCGTCAGGCCGTTTCCCGCGTTATGGTCGAAATTCCACGCAGTTTTCAGTCGGAATATGAAACCCTGCTGAACGATAAATCTTATATTACGCAGGAAATAGCCTTAGGGACCTTGTGGAGACTATTTCCTGAACGACAGGAACACTACCTCAATGTTTCCAAAAAATGGACCGGATTCAACGATAAGAACCTGCGAATCTTGTGGCTCACATTAGCGTTGATATCAGAAGGCTACGAAGTAAACAATAAAGTGAATTTTTACGATGAATTGTTGGAATATAGTTCTCCAAAATACGAGAGTTCCATTCGCCAGAATGCCTTGACCAATCTGTTGTATCTCAATCCAAATGACCGGAATATTCTTCAAAATTTGGTTAACGCCACTACGCACCACAAATGGCAGTTTACCTTGTTTGCCCGTAATCAGATCCGGGAACTGGTCAAAACTGAGCGACACAAAAAGTACTTTCAGGAGATGCTGCCGACGTTGAACGAAGCAGAACAAAATCAGCTCAAGCGGTTACTGGAAAATTAACCCACCATCTGAATCACTTCGTGTTTTAAATAACTGATGGCCACATAACTGGGCGATTGCTTGTCTAACAGATCACTCAAAATCACTTCCCTCAGCTTGTGCGAGCTGTCCACACGGCCGCTCATATTCGATTTCCGGATGGTCTGAATAATGGTGTTTTTGGCAGTTGTAATCACCGTCCAGCACTCTTCGGTAATATAGATCTGTTGGGTCAGGTTGTGCTCAAATTCCTGTTCGATCTGCTGGATCAAAAGGTTTTCATACGCATTTTTATCGTCCGAAAGCGGGGCAACACGAATCAGTAATTTGGCCGGATTTATCCTTTCCAGATACAAAACCATTCGCTCATACGCCTGTAAACGAATAGGCAACGATTCTTTCTGCAAGGCTTTTCGCATCAGGTGTTTTCTGCGTTCCTCAAGCCCTTTGTGGTGTAAATTAAAAGAAGAATAGGCCACAATTCCGGTAATTATGGCCGGCAAAGTGTACGATAAAAGTTCGATCCATTTAATTGATTCCATAGTGTTGGTTTTTTATTTGAAGCTGTTCCTGCTTTCCGTTCCAAAATTTTTCTGCAAAACCTTTTTTTCCGAAGACCAAAAAAGAGCTTCCGCCGGTCGCTTTTTTTTGCCGGGAAAAAATAGATTTTCCAGAAAAATGTTTTCCACTGCAATCAGGGCTAAAACGTTTCCTGCAAAAATAGAATTTTAGTTGATAATTCGTAACAATTTTAATTGTAATAAATCACCAGTAAGCTTATTTTTGAACTTTTTATACCGGTCAGTTTTTCAAAACCGGTCAGGTATGGAAATAAGAACCCGAAAATGACTATGATACAAGAATATATAAATCAGCTCAATGATGCCCAGCGGGCTCCGGTTCTGCAAAAAGACGGTCCGATGATAGTGATCGCCGGTGCCGGTTCCGGAAAAACCCGTGTGCTGACCATGCGGATTGCCTACCTGATGAGCCTGGGGGTGGATGCGTTTAACATTTTATCGCTCACGTTTACCAACAAAGCCGCCCGCGAAATGAAAAAACGGATCGCTGATATAGTGGGTAACAGCGAAGCCAAAAACCTTTGGATGGGTACCTTTCATTCCGTTTTTGCCAAAATTCTCCGCATCGAGGCCGAACGTTTAGGTTACCCGAACAACTTTACCATTTATGATGCCCAGGACAGTGTGCGTTTGATCGGAGCCATTATCAAAGAAATGCAGCTGGATAAAGATATCTATAAACCCAAGCAGGTGTTCAGCCGTATCTCTTCCTATAAAAATTCACTGATTACCGTAAAAGCCTATTTCAACAATCCCGAATTGATGGAGGCTGATGCCATGAGTAAAAAGCCCCGCCTGGGTGAAATTTACAACAACTATGTAGAACGTTGCTTTAAATCAGGGGCAATGGATTTTGATGACCTGCTGCTGAAGACCAATGAGCTGCTCAGCCGTTTTCCGGACGTACTGGCCAAGTACCAGGATCGTTTCCGCTACATTCTGGTGGATGAGTACCAGGATACCAACCATTCCCAATACCTGATTGTACGGGCGTTGTCTGACCGTTTTCAGAATATTTGTGTGGTAGGGGATGATGCCCAGAGTATTTATGCCTTTCGCGGGGCTAACATCAACAATATCCTGAATTTCCAGAAAGATTATGCCGACGTACAGACTTTTCGGCTGGAACAGAATTACCGTTCAACCAAAAACATTGTAGAAGCGGCCAATTCGATCATTGATAAAAATAAAACCAAACTGGATAAGGTGGTTTGGACCCATAACCAGGACGGCCCTAAAATAAAGGTCAACCGAAGCATTACCGACGGCGAAGAAGGCCGTTTTGTAGCCTCCACGATCTTTGAAGAGAAAATGCGGAACCAGATGAAAAACGGAGAATTTGCCATTTTATACCGGACCAATGCCCAGTCTCGGGCCATGGAAGATGCCTTGCGGAAACGCGACATTCCGTACCGGATCTACGGCGGATTGTCGTTCTATCAACGAAAGGAAATCAAGGATGTACTGTGCTATTTACGCCTGGTGATTAACCCGAAGGATGAAGAAGCACTGGTGCGGGTGATCAATTATCCGGCCCGCGGAATTGGAGATACCACCATTGAAAAGCTTACGGTAGCCGCCAATCACTACAAACGTTCCGTTTTTGAAGTGATGGAGAACCTCGATAAAATTGACCTGAAACTCAATTCCGGAACCAGACAAAAACTGGAAGATTTTGTCCTGATGATCAGGAGTTTTCAGGTAATCAATGAAAGCCAGGATGCTTTTTACCTGACCGAACACGTCACCAAAAAAACCGGTTTGATCCAGGAACTGAAAAAAGATGCAACACCGGAAGGAATTGCCCGGATCGAAAATATTGAAGAACTGCTCAATGGGATCAAAGATTTTATCGAAGGACAAAAAGAAGTTGACGGTGCCCGGGGAGCCCTGTCTGAATTCCTGGAAGATGTAGCCCTGGCTACAGATCTGGATAAAGATACCGGCGATGACGACCGGGTGGCCCTGATGACCATTCACCTGGCAAAAGGACTGGAATTTCCGACTGTTTTTATCGTGGGAATGGAAGAAGATTTGTTTCCGAGTGCCATGAGCTTAAACACCCGGAGTGAGCTGGAAGAAGAACGCCGTTTATTTTATGTAGCCTTAACTCGGGCAGAACACCAGGCTTATTTAACCTATGCCCAGTCACGCTACCGGTGGGGTAAATTAACCGATAGTGAACCTTCCCGCTTTATCGAAGAAATAGACGACCGGTACTTAGAATACATCAGTCCCGTAGAAACCGGTTACCGCTACAAGCCCATGATTGATAACGACATTTTTGGCGATGTGGATAAATCAAAACTCCGTCTGGCTAAACCGGTCAACGGCACACCACCCAAGCGATATGGAGAGGAACCGCCTTCAGCCATACGCAAACTAAAACCCGTTTCGGGTAATGCCCCGGCAACGGCAAATTTGTTTGATTCAAAGCTGGTGCCCGGCAATATTGTGATGCACGAACGCTTCGGAAAAGGAGAGGTGCTGAACCTTGAAGGAGTGGGAGCCGATAAAAAAGCAGAAATCAAGTTTGAAGTGGGAGGAATCAAAAAACTGTTGCTGCGGTTTGCAAAACTGGAGGTGATTGGTTAAAAACGACGAAAGGCAATAGGTGAAAGAAAACCTATTTTGAATGAAAAACTCCTTAATCCTGTTGTTCCAACGCAGGAGGAATTTCATCATGAAAGTAAAAAAATAATAAAAATCTCAGCAATTCAGCAACTCAAAAAAATGAAATACACCAGACTCACCAAAGAACAATTTGAAGCCCTTCATCAGGAATTTGCTAATTTTTTAGCCACACAATCCATTGATAAAAAGGAGTGGGACAGCATAAAAGCCAACAAACCGGAAGTGGCAGAACAGGAACTGGATGTGTTTTCTGATTTAATCTGGGAAGGTGTTTTAACGCAAACCAACTACCTGGAACATTTTTCCAAAAACCATATTTTTCTTTTTCATTGTTTGGAAACAGAAGTAAAATCCATTGTGTTAAAAGCACTGGAGCCCGAAGTAGATTTTATGACGGCCAATGGTTTGGAATGGATGGTCAAAAATTTGTTTACCGATGCCATAGATATTCACGTAGGCAGAAAGGATTATCAGGCTGAACGCAATGTTGCCGTTTTTGATATTATTCAGCAGGGAGCTATTTTAAGTGACGGACAATTGTATACTCAGATCCACAATATTATCAGTCCGGCTTCCTGATTGACTGTCTTTTAAATCAGTCCCAGTCTTTTGGCACAATGAATCAGCTCCTTGTCGTTACCCGTCCCGTTGATAAGTTGTGCCTTTATATTGGCCTTTCTTTTTTCGATGGAACTCATCGAAAGCGGAACAAAATCCGGGATGTTGATGGTTTTAACCCCGTCAGCCAGTAACATCAGAATCTGGCTGTCATAAATATCCCAGTTGATGTTTTTTTTAAACAGTTCCCGTTGGGAATTAATAATGGTTTCGCTTCGGAATATTTCGCCTTCAATAATTCCTTTACAAATAACCGGGAATGTTTCAAAATTTATATCATTCTTAGAGATAAAACCTTCCGGCGAAAGGTCTTTTAAAATCTTATCAACCAATACGGGTTCACTCCGCATGGTTAAAAAAATGAGCTTGCATTCAGGAAATTTATTCTTGATCACTTTCGCCAGCTCTATTCCGCTGAAAATATTATACTCTTCAAATGCAGGCAGATTGATGTCCAGCAAAGCCAGATCAATTTTTTCATTCTGAGCTGCACAGATATTTATTTTATGAAAGGCATCCTGGCCGGAAAATGATTTTATAAAATGGGTATCCTCCTGAAGAGACTCTATATCAGATAAAAGATTTATATAGCTATCCACTGTCATGGGATGATCATCGACTACGAGAATAGTGGTGTTATTTTTCATAAAAAAATTAATTCTAATAACTCAAATCCTCCTCAAATATAATAAAAAATTACGGAAACTCCGTAAAATCAGGTAGTGTTATTTCTATAGTTTAGACCAAACTTTTATCAACTAAATAACACTATTATGAAAAACACATTTACAATTATCGGACTGGTGAGTGCAATGGCAGTATTAATTTCCTGCAGCTCGGATGAAATGTATGATGACAATCAGCAACCCGGACAATCACTCAATTTTGATTTAATAGACGGCAATCCGGTTTATAACGGAACCGACTACAGACAAGACGGTGTTCAATATGATGCGGAAGGCAATCCGATGAATACAAAAGACAAGGATTAAGCGTATCCAATTATTATTAAAGCTACACCTCACCGTGTGTAGCTTTTTTTATACCTTTATAATGTATAATTCCATTTTCACTAAAAAGTTGAACAGCAATTATTACCTTCTTTTTCTGGCAGTGCTCTTTATGGCAGGTTGCCGGAAGAATGATTCTTTTCGGAAAAATAATTCCGATCAGAAACTTTTTGATGAAGTCTATTATTTGGCCCTTCCGCACAAAGAGAAGACGGCTTATCTGGATTCCGTAACCAGGCTTTTATCTTTAAAAATAAATAATGCCAATACGAGAAAAGAGTATTTGGAAGTGGCCGCAGAATACTATTACCTTTCCCTTTATGAAAAGTCATACAGTGCCAGCCGTGAAGCATTGCAACTTTCTTTGGCCGTGAAAGATTCTTCTTTAATGGCCAAATCCTATTACTATATAGGCGATAGTTTTGAAAAAACAAACCGCGACAGTTCTTATTTTTATTACCTTAAAGCAGAGAAATTATACGAAAAGATAAAAGATTTTGAGCGGGTCGGGCGGATGAAGTTCAATAAAGCCTATGTCCTGTTCTATAACGGAAATTACCTGGAAAGTGAAATTGAGGTTTCAAAAGCGTTGTTCTACCTGAAAAATTCAAACAAATACAAACTGGTTTATTCCTGCTACACCCTGATGGGAAACTGCCTGGAAAAATTAGAAGACTACGACGAGGCCCTGCGTTATCATAATCTGGCCTTAAGTGTATTGAGCATTTTAAAAGAAAACAATGAAGATAAAGATGTGATTAATAATTATAACCTGGCTTCGGTTATCAATATCTGCAATCTGTATGACATAAAAGGCGATTATGAAAAATCAATTGCTCTATTAGAGCCCTTACTGACGGAAGAAACCAGAGTCAACTGGCCAAGTGGCTATGCTTTAATTCAAAGTAACCTGGCTTATTCAAAAATGAAAAAAGGTGATTTAAGCCAAGTAGGAGAATTGTTGACCGAATCACTTAAAATTACCGAAGAATTAAATGATAAAACCGGAACAATTTATGCCAAAATCCATTTGGGCGAATTTTTCCTGTATAAAAAAGACACCGCAACAGCCTATGAATATTTAAAGGATGCCTATAAAACTTCAAAAGAGAACGGAAATCACCACGAACTTTTAAAGTCGCTGTCGATACTCTCGGAGATAAGCAATAAAAATTTATACTACAAGAACCTGTATATTTCAGTAAACGACAGCATTATCAAACACCAGAGAAAAACAAGGGATAAGTATGCACGGATTGAATATGAAACGTCTGCCCTGGAAGATGAGAACGAAGCTTTGATCAGAAAAAATTCACGCATAATGATGATTTCCGTTATTATGGTTCTTGCTTTATTTGTTTTGTTGATTATCCGGTATATCCGCTCTAAAAATAAAGAACTGTATTACCTCAAGCATCAGAAATTAGCCAATGACGAACTCAACGACCTGCTCAATAAACAACAGGAAAGAATTATGCTGGCCAAAGAACAGGAAAAAGCCGTGATTGCCAAAGAGCTTCACGATAACATTATGAACCGGTTATACAGTGTCAGGATGAGTCTGGGGTTTTTTAACAATAAAAACACGGAGGAAGCTATTGAAAAAAGAAAAGACTATATTTTTAACCTGCAGGAAATTGAAAACGAAATCCGGTCGCTTTCACATGATTTAAACCGCAATACTTTATTAAACAATAATTCAGATTATACCGATTTAATTAAAACATTGGTAGAAGACAGCAATGCACCGGGACTTACCCGGTTTACCTTTAACTGCTCTGATTTTGATGCCTGGAACCAGCTGACCAATGTGAACAAAATTAACTGCTACAGAATTGTACAGGAAACCTTATTCAATGTACACAAACATGCCGAAGCCAATTTTTGCGAAGTCCTGCTCACCAGAGACGAAACCAATCTGCTTGTATTGCAGGTAAAAGATGACGGTAAAGGATTTAAGGTAAAAAAGAAAAAAGCGGGCATCGGTTTACAGAACATTCATGAGCGTGTTGCTTTGATGAAAGGAACCTTAAAGATTGATTCCGCTGTTGGTGAGGGTACGACTTTACGGGTTTATATCTCCTGAGACGAACAAGCTTAATTCCGGCAATTTCCGCTGATTTTATACCTTATAACGAAGGACTTTCTTCTGTAAGAGTTTGTTCCGCTCGTAACAATTGGACAAAAAACCGTAAAAAAAAGCCGTTTTTTCCGTAATCAAGGCATTTTTTGGATGATTAATTTTATGCATGTTCCTTTTTTAAAGAAAGTAAGAGGTAAAAACAAAACAAAAACAAAAACAAAAAACAACAACTGATAGCCTCCTTTTCTTTTAAAGCGGAACTTTATAATACATAAAACGATATATAAAAAACACTAAAAACAAAAAACGAAGTAAGTATAATTTTTAGAAACGACTATCTACACAAAACGAGGAAATTTCACCCTCAGGTTACACGGACCATTAAAATACCACAAAGCAGTTTATATAAGTTTTTCAACCCCAAATGAATATTAACTAAATTTTAAACGCTTATGCAAATCAGTACAACTTTTCAAAGAAAAGCAGTTTTACAGTGTGTTTTATTTTTTCTGGCACATTTAGCTTTTCATCAAGGGATTTTTGCTCAATCAGTTCCGGTTTTTGCAACAACTATTTCAAGCCAAAGCAATGTCGATTTTTCCAACAACGCCACTGATGGAAATTTGTCCACAAGGGCAAGAGTAAGAGCCAGTTCCGGAATCGCTCTCGGAATAGGGGCTTATTCGGGGCATTTGGAAATCCGCTTTCCTTCTGAGTTGCCGGCCAACACTACTTCATTTGTTAAAATACAAACAGATGATAACTTATTGCCGGCTTTATTAGGCGGTAGTCTGGGCGGATTATTGTCTAATGTTTTAGGTGGTGTTTTAGTTGGCAACCAGGAATTCACCGTGCAGGCCAAGAACGGAAATGCCGTTGTTTTAGAGGGTAACAGTCAGATTGTCAGTCAGTTTTCAACGCCAAGACTGCGGGTTGTTGTGAATAAGGACAATGATTACTTTATTGCAATCACCCCTGATCAATCGTATGACAGAGTCCGGCTGACCAACCGGTTAGGTTCTTTGGTAGGACTCAACAATACCAAACGATTGGATGTTTTTGGGGTCTATTATATCGGAACACCTGATGCCTGCGGCGGAGCAAGCTATACTTCTTTTGAAGGTTCCGGTTTAAACCTGGATCTGTTGGGACTGGGTGGGGCAGGAGTAACCAATCCGCATTATGTACTGGATGCCAATCCTTCGAACTATTCAAAACTTAGCCTGGGTATTTTAGGCGTTGCCGCCTCTATTGAACAAACGGTTTATTTTGACGGCCTTTCCGAACCAACTGACCGGTTTTATGTGCGGATGCGTGTGGATCCCTCATTGCTGGCTTTAGGTGTCGCCAATAATATACAGGTTATTGCCTCTAATGGCCCCAATGTGGTACAGACTGTCAATTTGAATGCACTTTTGAACCTGGATTTACTGACCTTGTTACAGGGAAATCAGGTGGCAAGGATTCCGTTTGTTCCCAATACAGCCGTAAACCGGATAACAATACGGTATAACTCCCTGTTGAACGTTCAGCTCACCCAGAGCCTTGATTTATATGATGTAATCCGTACGCCGGCACTGCCGGTAATTACCGATACATTTACATTGAATGCAAAAATCTGTTCGGGAGCTAATGCCGCATTAATAGCTGAAACCGGAGCAGGGACCGAATTGAACTGGTACAGCCTGCCTGCCGGAGGAACCGTTCTGGCTACCACGGCTTCAGGTGAAGCATTTGTAACACCGGTGTTAACTACCAACACGTCTTTTTACGTTTCTTCCAAGAGAATCGGTTGCCCGGAAGAGTCCGCCAGAGTAAAAGTAGATATTACCGTGGTTGATTTACCGCTTGCGTCAAATATTACGATTCCTGCCGTGCTTATTGCCTGTAACGGAACAGTGATGCTTTCGCCTTCTTCTTCCATTGGCGGTGTTGTTTTTAACTACTATAAAGATCAATTAAAAACAGAGGAAATTACGACCGGCTATTCAGGCGATGCAGGGGTCACTTATGTGAAAAACGATGTTATCGGTGAATTGTCCATTTCCGGTTTAAATGAAGAAGACTCTCCTTATCAGTATTATATCGCTGTTGTTGTGGACGGAATTTGTGAAAACGAAGCCAATACGCTAAAGCAGGTTACGGTGAATTATTCCTCTTCGCTGGAGGTAGAAGCACTCTCAGCTATCGAAGGCTGTGGCCGTGTCAATCTCCGTGATGCCATCCTTAATTTTGACAATTCAGCCGATATTCAATATAATTTTTTTGACAGTTCTTCTAATCCGATAACAACAGAACAGGCTTCATCAATTACGGATAGCGGGATTTATTTTATTCAATCCGTCAGTCTCAGCGGAAGTTGCTCTTCTGCAACTGTACCCGTTGCCGTAACGGTTAATCCGATACCGGTTCTCGAAATTTCAAATACAAATCATGTCGTTGTGCAGGGTAATTCTTTTGAACTCCAGGCTACTTCAAACGGAACCGTAGTCTGGTTTGATTCGGATGGAAATGAAGTAAATTCAACCACCGTCGGGCCTTTTACTACAACAGGTTTTTACGCCTACACGGCTGTAGCCTCGATAGGAAATTGCAGTGTTAGCCAAACAATTTTTCTGACGGTTATCAACCCCGAAGAATGTCCGTTGCTCACCGACAGGGTCTATGCAAACTCGCAAAGCTGGAGTTCAATTATAACTGGCGGTGTAGCCAATGCTCATCAGGCGGTGGACGGAAACCCGCAAACTTTTTCAACCATTGTTACCGGTTTAGGATTATTAGGCATCGGAACAACCTGGCAGTCATTGCAGTGGCACGAGACTGTTTCTGCCGGAACGCCGGTTACGTTAAAATTGGGTTCAGAATACAGCGGACTGATTTTGGCCGGAGCCTGTTCGGTCATTGGAACCAAAAGAAATTCGCAGGGGATACCCACAGATATTGGTGTGCTTCAACCTGTTTCAGGGGCACTCTTGGATTTGTTACCCGGTCAGAACGTATTTGAATTTACGTTTGTACCGGCTGATTTTACCGGACCGAAGGATTATGACGGTGTCAGAATAGTGGTCGGCTCATTACTCAGCGTGGCTCAGAATGTTAAGGTTTATGAGGCCTACTATCATGTTCCGGTCACCCAGCTGGCTTGTAGTCCGAACGATGTAAGAGATGTCCTTTTCGGTGCAGTCGATTTAGGGGTCGGTGCCTTAACAGCCACGGTTGGTGTTGCTGATGCATTTAATTCTGTTGACGGCAATGTAGCGACATATGCTACGATGTTCAGCGGAGCCGGTGTTTTGGCCGCTGCTGATTTAACGATAGCTTTCAGAACCCCCGCCTTACAGGGTGATTCGCTTGAAATAATCATGTCACGCCCGGCAACGGTTTTAGATTTGAATGTACTGACCGGTTTTACGGTTCAGATGTATTTAGGAAATACGCCGGTTGGCCCTCCGTTGGATCATACTTCCACCTTACTGGGCTTATCGCTCCTGAACGGGGGAACGGAAGCCCTGCTCACCGTGGGTCCGCAAACGCAGGTTTATGATAAACTGAAAATACGGTTTGGCGGAGCTGCTTCGGTGTTGGATCTTTTGCGAATTCATGAGGTTAAACGGAAAGCAGATACCAGGGTGATTGGAGCCGATGATAACAACACGGTTGAGGTATGCCAAAATGATACCTTTCAGTTAGCCATTGAACCCGAAGATTGTGCAACATTTATCTGGTATGATGCGGCTGTAGGGGGAAATATTGTTTCTACCGGTACCGGTTATGCCATTCCGGCTACGTTGCCATCGGGAACCTATACCTACTATATTCAGCCTATCCGTTTTGGCTGCCCGGTTTATGAAAGGGGAGCCGTAACCGTTGTTGTAGGTGAAAATGCTCCCGCTGATGCCATCACGGCAATAAGCATTAACGGAGCAGGCGAAACGACTTTATGTGCTGACGCAGGCTCTGTTTTGTTGGAAGCGGAAATAAATACCGCTTTAACCATCACCAATCCTGTTTTTTACTGGTATGTTTTCGACGGGACAGAATATGTCTTAATCCCAAATGAAAACTCAGCCTCCTTAATGATCCCTGATTTAACGGCCGGGAATTACAACTATTCAGTAGGTTTAAGTTCAGACGAGTATTGCCAAACGCAGGAAAGCGACAGAACAACCGTTTCATTAACGATTTTGCCTGCTTCAACGGCCGCAGACAGCCAAGCAGACAATGTGCTGATCTGTGCCAATACAAATGCGGTGTTAACTCCCTCTTCCGCACAACCTAATCCGCAGTTTTTCTGGTTTTTTTCAAACGATAATTCACAGCCAATAACAGATGGTTTAGAGGTTGACGGCGTAACATTTACACTTTTACCAAACGGTCAGCTCGCCATTTCCGGCTTAACCGATGCCAACAGTCCTTATACGTATTATTTAGGATTGTCAAGCGATGCCACCTGTTTAAATACGGCAGGCGATTTTAAGCCGGTTATCGTGACGGTTAATGATTCCGGAACGCCTACCACAAATAACACCGATCAGCATTTTTGTCTGGCAGATGCTCCTACGTTAGCTTCTGTTCAGGTAAACGAAACCAATATTGTATGGTATGATCTGCCGGCAGACGGCACTCTTTTACCATCTGAAACACCCTTGGTTTCCGGTGCGGTTTACTATGCCGGCTTTGATGCATCAACCGGTTGTGAAAGTACAGTACGGCTGGCAGTTACAGTTACCGTGAATGATGCACCAACCCCAACCACGACCAATACAACTCAGGAGTTTTGTATTTCTGACAATCCGTTTATTGGCGATATACAGCTTAATGAACCGGATGTGGTTTGGTACAGTACTCCCACAGGAGGCGATGTTTTGGATAGTATGAGTGCTTTGGTTGACGGGGCAACTTATTATGCTTCGCTGACTGATCCCCTGACGGGTTGTGAAAGTGCTGTACGATTGGCAATAACCGTTAGCTTAAATGATGTGGAGACCCCCTCAACAACTAACACATCCCAGAATTTCTGCTCTGCTGATAATCCTACGGTTGCTGAAATTCAGGTGAATGAATCTAATGTGAGCTGGTATGGGTCTCCAACAGAAGGAACACCGCTGGATTCAACGGCTATGTTGGTCAATAATACAACGTATTATGCCTCCCTGACCGATCCGTTTACCGGTTGTGAAAGCTCCGTTCGTTTAGCGGTTTTTGTCACGGTAACTGACTTGCCGACGCCTACCACAGCTGATACGGATCAAACCTTTTGTTTGGTCAGCCAGCCTACGATAGCCGATCTTCAGGTAAACGAACCTACGGTTATCTGGTATGATGCCCCAACAGCGGGTATGGTATTGGAAACGACAACCGGTTTGGTCAACGGCGGAGTTTATTATGCTGCTCTTTTTGATCCGATAAGCGGTTGCGGGAGTGCCACACGTTTAGCCATTACAGTTGCACTGGATGATCCGGCAGCACCGACCACAACTGAATCGATGCAGGATTTTTGTTTGTCGGATAATCCTACTCTGGCTGATATTCAGGTAAACGAACCTACGGTTATCTGGTATGATGCCCCTACGGGTGGAATAATTTTATCTCCGGCAACCGGTTTGGTTGATGACACAACTTATTATGCTTCCTTATTTGACACTTCAACCGGTTGCGAAAGTTCCGTGCGGTTAGCCATTACGGTCAACATAACAGATTCTTCTACACCTACAACCACTGCATCCGAACAGACGTTTTGTTTGATCGATAATCCGACGGTGGCTTCTATTCAGGTAAATGAACCGAACATTATATGGTATTCCTCCCCGACAGGAGGAACAACAGTTTCATCATCAGAAGCATTAGTGAACGGGGCAATTTACTATGCTTCTTTTGATGGAATAGCGATTTGTCAGAGTTTAATACGGTTAGCGGTTACGGTCACTGTTTCTGATGGAACAACACCTACCACCAACGCTACAACACAGGATTTCTGTTCTGTTGATAACCCTACCGTGGCTGACATTCAGGTGAATGAAACCGGCGTCATCTGGTATGATGCTCCCAATGGCGGAACATTGCTGAACAATAATTCACCATTGGCTCCGGGTACATATTATGCTGCAGCAACAGATCCTGATTCGGGGTGCCAAAGTTCCGTGCGGTTAGCCATTACGGTTACTTTCTCAACCAGTGAAGCGGCTTTTGTTCAGGGAGGAGGCAATACAGCCTGTGTTTTTGAAGAGGTGGTGTATACGACCAATCCCGGTATGTCAGCTTACAACTGGACGGTTACAAACGGAACTATTGTTGCCGGCGGACAGTTAACAGATAATTCGGTAACCGTGTTGTGGTCAGGTATTGCCACAGGAAATGTTAGTGTGACTTATTCCGATGATTGCAGCGGAACAAACTCTGCATCGGCAACAGTAGCTGTGGTTACCTGTTCAGATATCACAATTACCAAAACCGTTGATCACCCTACACCAACGATCGGACAGCAGGTGAATTTTACCATTACTGTTAACAATGTCGGTGCAGGACTATTTCAGAATGTAGTGGTGAGCGAAGCACTCCCGTCGGGCTATCTGTTTGTGAGTGCAACCGCTTCGAGCGGTACATACAGTCCGGTAAGCGGAATCTGGACTATTCCTGTTCTGAATGCCGGTCAGAGTGCCACACTTGTGGTAACGGCAGAAGTACTTTCTTCCGGAAATTATCTCAATACGGCATTTATCGATATTTCAGATCCGGTTGATTTGGATCCGGATAACAATATCGCTGAGGCAGAAGTTGAACCGTTGTGTCTGATTGTTTACAATGAGTTCAGTCCGAACGAAGACGGGGCGAATGATACGTTCCGAATTGATTGTATTGAAAATTATCCGAATAACAAATTAGAAGTTTACAACCGTTACGGAAGATTAGTGTTCTCTAAAAACGGTTATAATAATGATTGGGACGGAACAGCAAATGTTTCGGGAGCTGTCAGCAAAGATGAAAAACTACCTCCGGGTACTTATTATTACGTTCTTGATATTGGTGAAGAGGGCATAGTGAAAACAGGATGGTTATCGTTTATCCGATAAAATCCGGTCAATTATTTACCACTGTTTAATTCTTTAAAATTAAAATTATGAAACAATATATAAAAGAAACGTACATAGCATTACTGAGCCTGTTTTTCACGATTATTTGTAATGCACAACAAGATCCCGGTTATACGCAGTATATGTACAACACAATGACCGTAAATTCTGCCTATGCCGGTTCTACCGGTTCATTAGAAGCCGTTTTGTTACACCGTTCGCAATGGACCGGAATTGACGGAGCTCCCCAGACACAAACTTTTACAATTCATTCTCCGTTGCGGAACGAGCGGGTGGGATTGGGATTAAGCCTTGTAAATGATAAACTGGGACCTTCCAGCGAACTGTATCTGGATGCCAATTTTTCTTATACGGTTGCCCTGTCTCAACAAACAAAACTGGCGTTCGGACTCAAAGCAGGAGCCAGGATGATGAACATAGACTGGACCAAAGGAAGGTATTATAATCAGGTTGATCCGCTTTTAAACAACAACATCAATGATAAAATCAATCCGTCCTTGGGGGCGGGACTGTTCCTGCATACCGAAAAATGGTATTTGGGAGCTTCCGTCCCGAACTTTATCCGGGGTGATTACTACGATGATATTCAGGAATCCGTTGTTTCACAAAGGCTTCACTATTATTTGATGGGAGGCTATGTGTTTGATCTATCAGATCATTTGAAATTCAAACCGGCTTTTTTAGTTAAAGCAGTGAGCGGGGCACCAATTACAGGAGATATTTCTGCTAATTTCCTGATTCAGGAAAAGTTTACCATCGGGGCATCTCACCGTTGGGACGACTCGGTCAGTGCCTTACTGGGTTTTCAGATCACCGGCAGCTTGTTTGTAGGGTATGCATTTGATTACAGTGTGACCGAATTGAACAAGTATAACGACGGCTCTCATGAATTCATCCTCAGGTATCAGTTGCAAAAAAGTCCTAAACAAATTAAATCACCCCGATTTTTCTAAATCCCAAGCGTATGAAAAACCTATATATACTTATTTTGTTGTTTTGCGTAACCACAGTGGTTGCACAATCAAAGTTAAAGAAAGCCGATCAGCTGTTTAAAACCTATGCGTATGTTGATGCCGCTAAAATGTATGAAGAATACCTTCAAAAGGAGGATAAACCGTCCACACAAACCATTAAAAATGTAGCAGATGCCTATTATTTTATTGACGACAACCGCAATGCGTTAAAATGGTATCAGAAGTTGTATGATATGCAGGGACAGAATATGACGGATATTTATTTTCTGCGTTATATTCAGTCCATGAAAGGCGTAACCGATTATGAGAAAGCGGACCAGTTAACCAAAGAATACCTGAATAAAAAAGGAAATCAGAAGGAGATTCTCCGGTATGTCAATCAAAAAAGACAAATGGATAGCCTGGCCAATGCCAAACCGCTGTACACTATAAGAAATTTAGATATCAATTCCTCTAAAGCTGATTTTGGCGTAGCGTTTTATGGTGAAAAAGTCGTTTTTACTTCCAGCCGCGATACCACAAAGTTCAATGAAGAATTGTACAGTTGGAATAAACAGCCTTTTCTTGATCTGTATGTGGCTGAACGGAATATGGCCGACGGAAGCCTGTTTAACGAAACGGTTTTCCTGAAAGACATTATGACCAAATACCATGAAGCAACCGCAACGTTTTCGCCGGATTTAAAAACAGTTTATTTTACGACCAACATCATAAAAAAGAAAAAGCCTGTTATTGACGAAACCCGAACCAATAATTTTCAGATCATAAAGGGAACATTGGAAAATGACAAGCTGATCAAATCGGAGAGCGTGTTCTTTAACAGCACAAAATATTCTGTTGGACACCCTTCGTTGAGTGAAGACGGCCGATGGTTGTTTTTTGCCTCTGATATGCCGGGGGGATATGGAGAAACGGATTTATATGTTATTCAGATCGCAGAAGACGGAACAATGGGCTCACCACAAAACCTGGGACCAACCATTAATACGATAGGGAATGAAATGTTTCCGTTTTTCAGAAACGGAACACTGTATTTTTCGTCAGACGGTCATTACGGTTGGGGTGACCTGGATGTGTATGAAAGCAAATTTTACGGAGCCTTAAAGTTTTCTGAGCCAAGGAATCTGGGTGCTCCAATCAACAGCAACAAAGATGATTTTGCTTATATTTTAGACGAAGAGGAAACTTATGGTTATGTTTCTTCTAACCGGGCATTGGGTAAAGGATGTGATGATATTTATTATTTTACCAAATCAAAACCGGAATGCAACCAGTTAATTTCAGGAAAAGTAACCAATGCTAAATCTAAATTATCCATCGATCAGGCTACTGTACAGGCTTATGATGCTTTTAATGATTTGATAACAGAAACCAAAACCGATAAAGACGGAAATTATCTGATTAAAGTTCCGTGCGGCAAAGCAATTACAATCAAAGCTTCCAAAGAAAACCACAGTACAGAACAAAAGGAGCATGAAACAACCAATATGGATGGAGCAGAAACAAAAGACGTTAACTTTGAACTCAGTAATTATGACGATCTGATTGTCAAAGAAGACGGAATCGAAAAAATAAGCATCAACCCGATTTTCTTTGATTATGATAAGGCAACTATCAGAAAAGATTCTGAAATGGAATTAGATAAAGTGGTTTTTGTGATGGAAAAATTCCCGTCAGTAAAAATCAAAATTGAATCACATACCGATTCCAGAGGAAGTGATGCCTATAATATGAAGCTTTCCGATGCACGTGCAAAATCAACTCAAACCTATATTCTTTCCAAAGGAATCGATCCTTCACGTATTGAAAGTGCCACAGGATTTGGCGAAAGCCGACTGAAAAACAAATGCAGTAATGGTGTTAAATGTTCAGAAGAAGAACACTTTGTTAACAGAAGATCGGATTTTATCATTATCCAAAAATAAATGCCTGCGAACATTTTACAGAAAAACCACTTTTAAACAAGTGGTTTTTTAATTTTTTACAGAAAAAGATTAATATAGCCCAAAGTGGCTAATAAAGAAGAGTTTACAAGAACCGAAAGTGCTATCGGTAACGATTTAGTAATGGTGCTTACTGCACTCGCTTTCATCTGACTACCTTGTAAATCATTACTGCAAATTTAATAAAAAAAGGGTTAAGTCGTAGCATACTTAACCCTTTTTCCGTTTTGAAGTATTCGTAAAAAACCGCAGTTGAAAATAAATATTCCCCAATATGGGGGCAATCTGTGATATTGGCTTCGCTATTATTTCCAAGTTTTGACAAATAAACAAAGATATAAATCCGAAACAAATGGTCCCAATATCTAAATGTCTAAGCTATGGAAATCGTGTTGAACAAAATATTATCGGAAATTCAGCATCAGGAAGATAAGGTATCTTCTCAAATGATGCAAACTGCGGATGAGGCTTACCAAATGACCTTATTCTTAAAGGAAATGCTGTTTACTATAAAGATGAAAGTCTTACAGACCGGATTTAAGGACGAACAGCAGGAAATCAATTTTTTCAAGAAAATCAAACCGCAGATTTTAGGAAAACTTATTTACTACAATAAGGTTTTCCGCATTGAAACTACCTGCCCGGTAAGTACCGGAAGGATACACCAAAGCTATTTTGAAAACCAGCTAAAAATTCTCAAATCCGAATATAAGGAAAGCATATCCAATGAGGATTTTTACAGGTACTATCGTGCTGACAGAACAGACCGTGACCCTAATTATTTCAGGCTCGGACAAATCAATTACCACGATGGGTTAAAGAGTGGCGTGTTTGAAATCGACCTAAGTTTCTCCACATACTTTGATAACAAAATAGCCCACATTATAGCGAATGAATTACTTTACACCTATATGCTTACTAAAATTAACCCCGAAAAAAATCCCGATACCATTTTAATGAACGGAGATACACACAAAGACATTTCGTGGACTAATTCACAAAATTCGCTTATTGAATTGATTTACGCCCTGTATGCTTCCAAATCTATTGCATACGGTAAAATAGGTATCAGAAAATTAGCATTGATTTTTCAAATCTTATTCCGAACTCCCTTAAACGATATACATCATTCTTTCCACCGAATGAAAACAAGGGCAGGCTCCCGGACAGCGTTTTTAGACCAACTCAAAATTTCCCTCGAAGAATATATGGATAAAGACCTTTAGCTGTATCAGCATAGGTGTTTTAAAGCAGTACATTTTGTGTACTGCTTTTTGTTTGCCCATATATGCCAATTGGCAAATGTTGGCAAAAGGCTACCGTAAAATATCCCAACCCCGCTAAAACCCTTATTAAACAAGGGTTTTTCTCATTGTAAAAATTTTCAAAAAAGTGCCAAACCAATGGGTAAGCATTGGCAGACAAACACTGCCACACTTCTGAATTTTGTCCTGTGAACATTAAACAGCAGTGCAATGAATATTATAACAGTTGACGAAGAAGTGTGGAAGCACCTCAATGAACGGTTGAAAGCCATTAGCGAATATATCCTCAAACTGGAAGATACAAGCTACGATAGTTTGTGGCTCAACAATCACGAAGTCTGCCAGTATCTCCACATCAGCGAAAAAACATTGTGGCGTATGCGTACCAACGGGCAGATAGCCTTTTCAAAAATGTACGGGCAGTATTACTATACGATTGGTGCGATTAAGGAAATGCTTAACGCTAACGCCGTGCAGACCACCGATGAATATGTGGAGCAGCTTATGGCGAAAGGCAAAAGCTATATCGAGAAAGGCAGAAAACTGAAATCAGGTAATAATTAAAAGCGTACCCGTATGAATATCGACAAAATGGAATTTGTGGCGTGGATGGAACGCATAATGGACAGGCTTGACATTCTCGGCAACCACATAGACGATTTACAAAAGAAGCGCAACAGCATAGACGGCGAAGAATTACTGGATAATCAGGACTTATTGCAAATGCTGAAAATAAGTAACCGTTCCCTGCAACGGTATCGCTCCATAGGCAAGCTCCCATATTATACCATTAGCGGAAAACTGTATTACAAACTGTCCGATGTGCATCAGTTCATCAGGGAAAGTTTTAACCCGCCCTTGCCCAAACTGGATGCCAATAAGTGACAAACACTGCCTTTGAGTGCCACATAGAGCAAATCAGTGAAGGCTTCCTTTACATTCGAGCGTGAAATTTTAAAATTTTCAGACTATGAGCGAAGAAACAACAAATAAACAGGAAATGCCCGAACAGTTTTCGGACATATTACTCGTACTGGATAAAGAGAAAATGAAAATCCAGGCGGTAAAAAGTATCGACGAAAACGGAAAAATGGAAACCGTTGACCCCACCAAAAAGAACCAAAACCAGTTTATGCGTGTGGATAAGGGGGGCGATTTCTTTTCCAACTTCTTTTCCAATTTTTTGAGCCAGTTAAAGAACCCTACAAACTTTACTTTCTTCAAAGTGCCTGCCCCTGTTGCTGCTGAAAAAGCACAGGAATTGCAAAAGCACTTAAATAAGCCCACTCCACAGGGCGAAAAAGTACTGAAAGAACACGAAGTGAAAGCAGAACCCCAGCCGGATAAAAAACAAGAAAATCAAAATAATATGGCAACAGCACAAACAACAACGGAAGCAAGCGAATACCGCTACAAGCCGGAGCAGGTTGATTGGGACACAATGAAAAACCTCGGATTAAGCAAAGAGTATCTTGAAAAAAGAAATCTGCTCGACCCTTTGTTACGTGGTTACAAAACCAATGAACTTTTACCGATAGGAATTAACCTCGGTGGTTCTATCCTCCGCACGGATGCCCGCCTGTCTTTGCAGCAAGCGGAAGACGGCAATGTTATCGTGGCAATACACGGTATCAAAAGAGAACCTAACCTGCATTTTGAGTTTTTCGGTCACAAGTTTACGGACGAAGACAAGAAAAACCTGCTCGAAACGGGCAATATGGGGCGTGTCGTCAATTTGGTAAATTCCAAAACGGGCGAACTGATGCCGTCCATTATCAGCATTGACAGGCTGACCAATGATGTGATTGCATTGCGCACGGAGTTTATCAAAATTCCCGATGAAATTAAGGGCGTAAAGCTGAATGACGAACAAAAGCAAACGCTGATGGAGGGAAAACCACTCTATTTAGAGGGTATGACTTCCACTAAGGGAACGGAGTTTTCGGCAACGGTACAATTCAATGCTGACAAAAGATACGTTGAGTTCCTGTTTGACAGAAGCAATAACAATCAGCAAGCGCAAACGAACCAACAGAACACCCAACAAAGCCAACCACAGGAAGCCCCGAAAACATTCCGTGGTAAAGAACTAACCGATGAGCAACATAAGGATTTCAAAGCAGGTCAAACTATCTACATTGATGGATTAAAAGATAAAAAAGGGCAACCTTATCAGGGCTATATCACTTTCAATAAGGATACAGGAAAGACCAATTTTGAGTTTCCTAACCACTATAAGGAAAGGGTAAAACCCACCGAAGCCCATAAAACACAGACTGCTGTCAATTCAGAGGGCAAAACCAACGAAGCAACCAAGAACGTCCAAGAGCCTTTAAAGTCCGGGCAGCAAAGACCGAAAAATGAAAAGCAGCAGGAACAACAGGACAATAAGCCTGCAAAATCCAAAGGCAGAAAAATGTAATACAGTATGAAAACAATTATTGCAGAAAAACCAAGCGTAGCAAGGGAAATAGCCGGCTTGTTGGGAGCATCCGATAAAAAGGACGGCTACCTGACAGGTAACGGCTATTTTGTTACGTGGGCATTCGGTCATTTAATAGGACTGGGAATGCCCGAAGACTACGGCATTTCGGGATTTGATAAAGCATCCCTGCCGATATTGCCCAACCCTTTTTTATTGACCGTCCGCAAGGTCAAAAAAGACAAAGGGTACACCGCCGATACTGGCGCATTAAAGCAACTGAAAGTCATTGAGCAGCTTTTTAAGCAAAGCAACAGCATCATCGTTGCTACCGATGCAGGTCGTGAGGGCGAACTCATTTTCAGGTACATTTATGAATACCTGAAATGCAACAAACCTTTTGAACGCCTTTGGATAAGTTCGCTTACCGAAAAGGCAATAAAGCAAGGCTTCAACAACCTAAAAGACGGGGCAGCATTTGACGGACTGTATCAGGCAGCGCAAGGCAGAAGCCGTGCCGACTGGCTTGTAGGCATCAATGCTACACAGGCATTGAGCATTGCCGCAGGCAACGGTATCTATTCGCTCGGAAGAGTGCAAACGCCCACACTGGCTTTGATATGTAAACGCTACCTCGATAATAAGAATTTCACGGTAAAGAAATACTGGCAGATACAATTATCGCACAACAAAGCACAGGTTGATTTCAAAAGTATTTCCGCAATCAAATGGGACGAAAAGCAGCTTGCCGATGATACCCTTAAAGCTATTCAGCGTGGTACAAAGGCAACAGTTACATCAGCAGCAACCAAAAGCGTTACAGAACAACCGCCCTTGCTTTTCGACCTGACAGGCTTACAAAAGGAAGCCAATAAAAGGCTGAAATTATCTGCTGAAGCAACGCTCAATATCGCACAAAGCCTGTACGAAAAGAAGTTTATCACTTACCCACGTACCGGAAGCAAATACATCCCTGAAGATATGTGGGCAGAAATTCCAAACCTTGTGCGGGCTTTGCAGAACCGGGAAGATTGCAAGCAAGCTCTAACCAAAATCAAATGGGGACGGTTCAACAAACGTATCGTGAATGACCTCCGTGTAACGGACCATCACGGTTTGTTGATTACGGACAAAGTGCCGTCGGTACTTAATGCAGACGAAAACAAGATTTACAATATGATTGCGCTTCGATTGCTCGAAGCCATATCACAAGCCTGTGTCAAAGAAATAACCGATGTATCATTACAGGTATTGCATTACGACTTTATGGCAAAAGGCTGTAAAATTCAGGAAGCAGGTTGGCGTTCCATCAAAGGAAGTTTTACAGACGATGGCGAAGAGCCAGAGCAGGAATTACCTGAATTGCATAAAGGCGACGAACTTGCCATAAAGGAAGCTGCCGTTTTGGAAAAGCAGATCAAACCGCCAGTGCTTTACACCGAAGCCGGGCTTTTGTCGGCTATGGAAACCGCAGGGAAAGAAATTGAGAACGAAGAAGAGCGCAAAGCCCTCAAAAATATCGGTATCGGTACGCCTGCAACAAGAGCCGCCATTATTGAAACCCTGCTTACCCGTAATTATATCCTACGGGATAAACGCTCTTTAATCCCTACCGAAAAAGGATTGCAGGTTTATGAGTTGGTCAAAGAACGCAAGATTGCGGATGTGGCAATGACCGCCGAATGGGAATTGGCATTGCAGAAAATCGAGAATAACGAAGCAGATGCCGGAACGTTCCAAAAGGAAATGGAAACCTATGCCAAATCCATTACCGATGAATTGTTGCAAACTTCTATTGCAAGTACCAATCAGCCGAAACTGACCTGCCCGAAATGTAAAAGTCAGCAACTCGTCATTCGTGATAAAATTGTGAAATGCCCTGATGAGGCTTGTAACTGGGTACAGTTCCGCACCGTCTGCGGTGTGCGAATCAGTATCGAAAACATAACAAGCCTTGTCAATAAAGGCAAAACTTCCTTAATCAAAGGGATGACAAGCAAAGCCGGAAAGAAATTCGATGCTTACATCGTACTGAAAGAAAACGCTGAAAGTTCCTTTGAGTTTGAGAAAAACAAAAGCAGTAAACGCAATGGAAAATAAACCGTCAATCGTACCCAAAAAAATCAGGAACCTGATTTATACCATTCGGGGCAAACAGGTAATGTTGGATAGCGACCTCGCCGCCTTATATCAGGTGGAAACAAAGAACCTGAACAAAGCCGTAAAAAGAAATATTGAGCGTTTTCCTGTATCATTCTGCTTTCAACTGACCGAAGAGGAAGTTGAAAACTTGAGGTTCCAAATTGGAACCTCAAGTTTAAATTACGGCGGCAGACGTTATTTGCCCTATGTTTTTACCGAACAAGGCGTTGCAATGGCATCTGCCATACTCCGTTCAGATATAGCCGTTAAAATGAGTGTGGAAATAATGGAAGCCTTTGTAGAAATGCGGCGTATGCTCATTAGCAACGCTTCTTTGTTTCATCGTTTGGATAATATCGAATTAAAGCAACTGGAAGCCGACCAAAAATTTGAAGAGATTTTTAAGGCTTTGGAAAGCGACAAGCTGCACAGCGAAAAAGGCATTTTCTACAACGGGCAGGTATTTGATGCCTACACCTTTGTTTCCGATATTATCCGAAGTGCCGTAAGCTCAATTATCCTGCTTGATAATTACGTGGATGATACGGTGCTTATTTTACTGGGTAAGCGTAAAAACAATGTAACCGCTACAATCCTTACCAAAAGCATCAGCAATCAGTTACGGTTAGACTTACAACGCTACAATAGCCAATATCCTCCAGTAACTATTGAGGTTTTCTCCGATGCCCACGACCGATTTTTGATTATTGATAATGCAGAACTCTACCATATAGGAGCATCACTCAAAGACCTGGGCAAAAAATGGTTTGCGTTTTCAAGAATGGATATTGAAGTCGGCAGGATGCTCCAAATCTTAAATAATGAATAAAAAACCTCTGATAATTCGGAGGTTTTTCGCTAAATAGGTTATACTCACAAATTTAGACAAGTAGCTTTCTAAAGTAAATTATTAAGCTTCTCTTATTTACAACAGCTATTTCCTGCTTGTATTGGCGGGCATTTTACAGTACCATAACTGCAATACACACAACAATCCCCCTGTAATGGTTTTAATCTTGTTTTGCAATTTTCACATTCATAAAAATACTGGCAAGCATCTGTTGGCATTGTTTCCTCTTTTTTGTGTCCACAGTTTGGGCAAGTTATTATTGATTTTAATTTAATTTCCATTATGATATAACTTTACTTTTTAGTGATTTATAACCTGTCGAATTGATAGCTTTTTCGATTTCGGCAATACTTGTTTGCTTGTTGTCAAACTTAACAATAGCGTTGCCTTTCTCATAGGAAACGACAACTTCGATAATTCCTTTTAGTTTGCTAATCTCTGTTTTAATATGATGTTCACAACCTGAACAAGTCATCCCTTTGATTGTAAACTCAACTTTCTGGATTTTGGAAGTTTGGGTAATAATTGCTTTACTTTCGGTCTTTGGAAAAAAGATGTGGGCATAAAGGGGAAATGACAAAAGTAAAGCCGCCATAACAGTAATAATTCCTAAAAATGATTTTGTTTGCATAAAATTCGGTTTTTCATTTATTTCACATTCACAGTCAATTTGCTTTTTGGGTTTCAACTTTTGAAACCAAGCAAAACCAAGCACTAAAATTGTCAAGCCAATAAAATATGGTCGGAAAGGTTCGAGCCAAGAAAAGGTTGAAGCAATCCCGCTTGTCCCTGCTATTAGAGCTAAAACAGGCGTAATGCAACATAATGACGCAGCAATTGCTGTAAAAAGTCCAGTGCCGATTAGTTTGTTGTCCGTTTTCATATAGTTTATAAAATTTTATTATCATCAAGTATTTCAAAAAATGGGGTCAACATTTTTTCATACTCTTTTGTCAATGAATAAAAAATAGTTTGTGCTTTTCTTTCCGTTTCAATTAGTCTACGGTCTTTGAGCTTTCGTAAATGTTGAGAAATTGCAGAAATTGTCATACCGAGAATATCGCTTAAATCACAAACACATAGTCGTTTTTCTTCATAAATCAGAAACAGGATTTTCAGTCTTACATTGTTTCCCGCCAATTCAAGTCCATTCGACAAATAGTCAAACGAACCGTGAAGTTCTGAAACTCGTTCTTTACAGCGATTGATTTGTTTAATGTCCGCCTGTTGTCTTATACAAGAAGTACTATCCATGTTGCAAATATAGTTAATTTGCTTATTTAAGCAATTGCTAAAATACAAAAAGTTAAAACCGGCTTGGTTGAACTGTTTGTTCCTACTGTATATTTTCGTAAAAGGTTAGTAAATTTCCGTATAAGTCCAAAGTTGCAAATTCTCTTGTGTCGTAGTAAGTGGTTTCTATTTCGGTTTTTTCATTGTGTAATACTTCCTTTTCTTTTAGTTCTTTATACAGTTCGTCAATGCCTTTTACTTCAATCCTGCAACTGTGTGTACCTGCCAAAAAACTTTCTGCTCCGCTACTAATCGGTTTTAGAAATAAAAAAACACTTTTCCATTTCCAACTATAATTACAGGAAGCCCACAAATGCAGCTCAATACCACTCCTAACTAATATTGCAAAAGTTTCTTCCTGATGTCTGCATTCAAAACCAAATCGAGCTTTATAAAACTCAACTGCCTTATCAATTTTCCGTACAGGAAATGCGGGAATGGTTTTAAGTAGTTGTATCATTTTGTACGCTTGTTTTTAATTATTGAACCCTGTATTTTTTAACACATCGGTTGAAATCATATTGCCATTTCATAACTTTTGCTTGTTTCTAACTGTAATACTTCTTCTTTAACCATAAACTTGCACGTACTAATAGAATTAGTACCGGAACTTCTACCAACGGTCCTATAACGCCTACAAACGCTTGTGGGGAATGAATACCGAAAACCGCTATTGCTACGGCTATTGCCAATTCAAAATTGTTTCCTGTGGCTGTAAATGCGATGGATGCGTTTTTGTCGTAAGGAACGTTTAAAGATTTATTGATAAAGAAGCTGACAAAAAACATTAGTACAAAATAGATGATTAACGGTATGGCTACTTTTACTACATCCATTGGCAGTTCTAATATTTTATCGCCTTTCAGACTGAACATTAATACGATTGTAAACAGTAAAGCATATAATGTAATGGGCGATATTCGAGGTACAAATTTCCTGTTATACCATTCTATTCCTTTTGACTTTACCAATGCGTAACGGCTTATAAAACCTGCTAAGAAAGGAATGCCTAAGTATATTAATACGCTTTCGGTTACGTCTTTCATTGATACGCTTACATTGAAATTGGCTACTCCTAATTTGCTTGGTAATACATTAATGAATAACCAAACTAAGAAGCTATAAGAAATTATCTGAAAGATGCTGTTTAATGCAACTAACATAGCTGTGTATTCTCTGTTTGCTTTAGCTAAATCGCTCCATACGATTACCATTGCGATACATCTTGCCAAACCTATCAATATCAAGCCTGTCATATAATCGGGTTCGTTCCGTAAAAACAAAACTGCTAAACCGAACATCAGTACTGTGCCGATAACCCAGTTCAGCAATAAGGATATACCGATTACTTTTTTGTCCTTAAATGCCATAGGTAATAATGAATAATCAACCTTTGCCAATGGTGGGTACATCATCAATATTAAACCTATTGCCAACGGAACATTTGTAGTGCCTACGGATAGAGCATTTGTAATTTTTGATATATCCGGAAAAAAATATCCCAATCCTATGCCTAATGCCATTGCAAGGAATATCCATAAGGTTAGGTAACGGTCAAGGAATTTTAGTTTTGATTGCATTGCGTGGTTAATTTGTGAGTTCTTTATATTGATTTGAGGTAAGCAGGTTTTCTAATTCTGCGATGTCCTGTATTTCTATTTTAATAAGCCAACCGTCTTTATAAGGATTGTCATTTATGAGTGTGGGCACTTTCAATAGCAGTTCGTTCGTTTCAACGATTTTACCCGATACAGGCATAAATAAATCACTGACCGTTTTAACCGCTTCAACAGAGCCGAATACTTCGTCCTGCCGAAAACTATATCCAACATTGGGTAAATCTGCATATACGATTTCGCCTAATTCGCTTTGTGCAAATTCGGTAATGCCTATTGTACCTGTGTTGTCCTGTACGCTTATCCACGTATGTTCTTTTGAATACTTTCTATCGGTTGGAAATTCCATCTTTATAAATTCTTTGATTAGTAACCTCTCCTTAAATTCTCTGCGTATTCGTTTGGTAAAATGCTTTCCTCTACTGCTTTTGCGGCTCTTTCAATATCATAATCAAATCGTATAAATTCCACACTGATACTGTCTTTGTCCAATACAGAACTTTGCTCATTGATAGTAAGCATTACATAACCGCCTCTTACATCGCTGTCTTTCGGCTTTCCTACCGAACCTATATTGATGGCGTGTCTGAAATGGTCTTGTCCGTCAATGCCCGAATTTAAAATGCGGTGGTATGGCTTGTGTGTATGTCCGAAACACATAATGTCTGCGTCCGCCTGTTCCATAATTCTAAGCATACTTTTTTCTTCCCTGTCCTCAAATAAGTATTCGTTTATTTTTCTTGGGCTACCGTGTACCAATAGCAAATTGAGCTTATCCTCGTTCAACTGAAATTCTACTTTGATATGTGCCGGAAGTGTACGCAAATAGGCTCTTTCTTCATCTTTCATAATAGAGTTGGTAAAAGAAATAGATATACTGCCGTTGTCTTTTTCGGGTTCAGTTTTATACGCACATCCGCAATCGTTGCTCATACGTCCAATACCAAAATCATAATTCCCTGCAATGGTTGGTATTTTGCGTTTACGGATTTCGTTCACTACTTCATTTGCCCAAATATTATAACCGACCAAATCGCCTAAGCAATAAATACTATCGGGATTTCTTTTTTCTACATCATCAAAGAATGCTTCTAATGCAGGTAGATTGGCGTGAATGTCGCTGAATAATGCAATTTTCATTTTTATTGATTTTAAGAATTATATTTTTAATGTTTCATTAATTTTAGCAACATCCCGAATTAGGTGTACAGCAAGCATTATTCAGGTCTGATAATTTTACTTTCTGTTTTTCGGCAGGAATACCGCAAGCATCTTGAGCTAAACAGGCGGTTTGTTTATTCTTCAGTATAAAATGATTTCCGTTAAAATTCAAATCGTATTTACCAACCGTTTCGCTTTGGTATTCTACTTCTATTTCGGCATCTTCAATACCCAACTTTTCTTCGGATAGCTTAATGATGTTTAATAGCTTTGTTGGCTTTAATCGGTGTTCAAAATCGTTGGCATTCCATAATTGGAAATTGACAACTTTTTCGTTTCTAATTGTTCCGCCACAATCAATGAAGTGTTTTGTAATAACACCTATCTCGGTAACGTGAAAGTGTTCGGGTACAAATGTTCCGTTCTCTAATTGAAATTCAACATTATCCAATGCTGGTAAGATTTCTTTGATGTTTGATAGTTTCATTATTTTTTTATTTAATTGTTATATTGCTTTATTGCGATTAATGTGCTTAAAAAAAATGCTTAACAGCATTTATCAACCTCTACATTATCTATAAAGAAAGCATTGAGTTCCTTTTTAATCTGCTGCCAAACATTTTCAGCAATACAGTAGCACACACTTGTCCCTTCTATATTGCCTTTGATGATACCAATGTTTTTAAGCTCTTTTAAATGTTGTGAAATCGTAGCCTGCGCCAATCCTAATTCTTCCACTAAGTCATTACAAATGCAAGCATTCTGCTTGATGATGTATTGCAGGATAGCTATACGGGCAGGATGAGCCAGTGCCTTTAAAGTGGTTGCCAAGCTGTTTTGCTGTTCTGTAAATATTTCTGTTTTTGTTACGCCCATCTTATTTGTAATAATATATTGCAATATTACGATAAATATTTAAACCACAAAAGTAGTTTGTGAAAAAACATATAGCCAAGCACCAATTCTGTATAAATAATCAGTTCAATTTTCTATTGTAAATCGCCAAATCCTGCCTTTCAAAGCCAAACGCTGCAACATTATCAAAGGCATTTGCTCCTGCTTATAATTTTAGGATTTAAGTAAAATTCTAATCAAAATAAGTATGGATGTACAGCAAAAAGACCTGTCGTATTTCAGATTACGACTGCAAGAATTATTAAACAGCAGCTTTCCCGAAAAGGCACACGACCAAAAATTTATTGACCAACGGTCTTCGTGGGCTGCCAATGCTTATGAGGGTGCTTTCCGTTCGGGAAACGCCGTTGAGCAATGCGACGAAATAGCCAACTACATACTTTTTGAGGGCTTGCACTTCTCCAAGTTCGACACGGTTTTCAAAGTGGTATGCAATGAATTTGATACCATAATGGCAGACGAGGAACTGCGACCGTTCGCCCT
>QFCS01001178.1_pt1 | contig 32417 bp, 36 predicted proteins | sample 3576561 | NCBI WGS metagenome assembly QFCS01 | reverse complement strand
GCTATCGGCCACCGGCACCAGAAACGGCGACACCGCCATATCCGGCCTCCGGTTCCGCTTCGCTCCACCTCCGTCCGGATATGGCGGCGATGAGCTTAATGCACTAACAAACCAATCGGTCCACTCGGTGGGGGCAGATCAGCGTGTCGTTGGTAAATGCTACCACCAGTATGAGCGTTAGCCGTGTTGGTAGCTATCTCTAAAATTCGACAATCCCTCGATGGTTCCAGCGCTTCGTCGCTGGCAGTACTAATCTCGATAGTTCCTCCGGACGGCATCGCATCCCGCGCGTTGATGACGAGGTTGAGGAGGGCGGCACCGAACTGCGCCACTTCGACCCGACACTTGGGAATGCCGGACGCTAGCGAAAGGACGAGCTTCACGCGCGCGCCCGCTCCTAGCTTCAGCGTCAGCAGAAGATTGCTGCAGAGGCAGTTGAGATCCTCACTGCTCACGGCAAGTTCGTCCGAGACCGTGAGATCCAGTATCCTGGACGTCAGTCTGAGACCCCGGGCCACGGCGTCGTGGACGACGTTGAGGCAGGCAAGCTGCCTCGTCCGGTCGCTGAGGTCGTCCTCTGCAACCCGCAGGCCGGATTCGATGACGGAGAGGAGGTTGCGGAAGTCATGAACGATGCCACCCGTCATTTCGCCCAGCAGGGCCATGTTCGCCGGCGGGAGGGAGGCGGAGCGTTCGATCGTCTCCGCATGCTTGGCATCAGGTCGCGATGGTGAAGGCGCGTCTTCTTGCCGACAGCTGTCCATCTCTACTCCAGTCGCCAGCCATGACGGAATTATCAGCGGCTCTGTTCCGTATTCGCTCAGCCTCCGGCTCTTACAAACGATTACTTCTGATGGCTGACCAATGAACTTTTCTTAGCTTTCCAGGGCTGGGCTGATTGACATGCTGAGGTCCGCGGACACGTTTCGCTCAACGAACGTCGCGGCTTTTTCCTGCAACGATGCAGCCCGTTGCAGCGGGAATATATCCAGTTCGATAATAATAGTTATGTTAAATTTGGCGAATTCTGGAGCAATCAGAACGCCAGTTCAGCCTGCCTCGGCACGGTTCTTGGCTGTTCTCGTCTGCCGCCAATCAGACCGCGCGCGCACCCTGCCAGAACATAGACAGCTTGGCGCTGCGCACCGCGATTGTGATGATCGACGCAATAGCCCTGATAGTGCCGCTTGAGCAAGCCAGCGCGCACGAGTTCGGATACCGCCCGGCTCACATTCGTTTTGCCCGACGCCCGCACTTGCTCGCGGATGGCGTCGTCGACGATAGCGGTGGCCTTATCGGCATCTGCTGGTAATGCGCCTGATATCTCCAGATCGCTCCGTATCCGCTCTTCCAGGACAACGCGCCGAGGGTCACGCTGCCCCATCGGAGTCAGCGCATCGCAAAGCCAGTCACGCAAGGGAATGAGGGCGCCACCCTTGGCTACCAGCGGCCCGGCGCTGCCATCGGAACGGGAAACTTGGGCAATCAGGTTGAGCACCATGAAGGCGTATCGCGGCCGCGACGAGGACCGCGCAAGCATCTCGAGCAAGAATGGCATATCCAGTTGCGGGCGGCCGTCGCCGATGATCGGAGAATGCAACATAACAGGATTGAATCAAGCACATATAGGGGGTGAAGTGAATCCCCCTTTGCAGCAGATTTCATCATTTTGTCGGCTGTGACACTTTGCCCGGAGGTAAAGTGTCACGTGCGCCTTTTCGTCATAACTCCAGCCGATCCGTACAAAAGACGACCTGTGCTTTTCTTGCGGGGAGTTGGGCGCTGGAGGCAGCCGGTCTGGTTTTTCAATAGCTTCGCCGAATGGTGACTGGACGAAACCGCAATCGAAATGCGAGTCGTTCGCATTATGAGCAGTCTCGAAGATGCTGGCCGCTTGGGCGATATCACCGCATTCGAAGCTGAATGCCGGCAGGCGACGACGCTCGACCAGCTCAAATCCTTGCTCGATGCGATTGTTCGCCAGTTCGGATTCCGCTGGTTCGCATTGGTGCACAATGTTGACCTGAAAGGCACCACCCGCAAAGCCCTGCTGATAACCACCTATCCGGTGCGCTGGGTCGAGGAGGTAATAGACGCGCGCCTCCATCTTGACGATCCAGTCCACGTCGCCTGCGCCAAGACCGTCTCTGGGCTCACCTGGGATCATATCGGCGATTATATCTCGCCCAATGCTCGCCAGCGTTCGATCCTTGAACGGGGTCGCGCACATGGACTGGCATCTGGGTTCACCATGCCGATCAGGATGCGCGATGAGCCCGACGCTATGTTCACCATAGCGCGTCGGGGCGATGACAAGATCTCAAGCCCGGACCTTCTCTCTGCCAGATTGATTGGCACGGTCGCGTTCGACCAGGCTCGAACCCTTCTTGGTCCCGATGAACTGGTAAACGTGCCGATAGCGCTCAGCCCACGCCAGATCGACTGCATTGATCTGGTGGCACAGGGCAAAAGCGACTGGGAGATCGGACAGATACTGGGTCTGAGCCGCGACACTGTGCACGAATATGTCGAAGGCGCGCGCCGGCGTTATGGCGTCCGCCGTCGGACACAACTCGTGCTTCGCGCCGTTCGCGACGGACATCTCGATATCGAGGCTCTCGTGTAGCAAGCAGATCGGCGGCTTATGATCACCCTTGCCGAAGTGCAGGCGTTCTGCGCTGTGGCCCGCGCCGCTTCGAGCTCTCACGCCCTCCTGCAGGCTGTCGAAGAAATCACGGCGGCGATGGGTTTTAGCTATTTTGCGCTCGTGCATCACATCGACCTGCTGAATCCGGGAAGCACAGCCGTCCGCCTTATCAACTATCCGAGAAATTGGGTTGATATGTTCGAGGAGGGCCGACTGTACGCTGCTGACCCGATCCATCGTGCAAGCCATACGACGACCATAGGTTTCGCCTGGTCGAAGGTAGAGGCTATGATCTCACTCCACCCGCGGGACCACGCGGTGTTGGCAGCGGCTCGATCTGCGGGCCTTGGCGACGGATTCACGATCCCTGCGCATGTACCGGGCGAGGTAAACGGTTCCTGTTCCTTTGCCATGCGCGACGGGGAGGAACTCGACGAAGAGCAACTACCGCTCGTCCAACTTGTCGGCAGCTTCGCATTCGAGGCCGCCCGCAAGATAGCGCGCGCCAGGATCGCCCCCATCGCGGCCGCGCCGCAACTCACCGATCGCCAAATCGAATGCGTCGCGCTGGTTGCGCGGGGTAAGACCGATTGGGAAATCGCCAAGATTCTCGGCGTCGGCGCGGAAACCGTAACGCAGCATCTAAAGGACGCACGCGATCGCTACGGCGTAACCAAACGCACGATGCTCGCCATTCGTGCGCTCTTCGACGGCGCCATTAGCTTCACCGATATTCTGCGCTGACGATCCCTCCCCAGTTCTGGGGATAACGCAGACCATGACAAGCTGATCGAATGATCGCCTCACAAATGGAGGTGATGATGGTTGTTACAGGAAATGGCATCGAACAGGCGCTGAGCGGCCGTGTATTCAGATCAATGTTTGAAGAGCGCAAGCGCGTGTTCGTCGATCTACTTGGCTGGGACATTCCCGTTCTGGCCCGTCGCTACGAGATCGATCAGTTCGATGATGATGAAGCCGTCTATATCGTCATCACCGATGAAACCGGCGAGCATGCCGGCTCCGCCCGCCTGCTCCAGACCGACCGGCCGCACATCCTCGACACCATCTTCCCCAATCTCTGCGATGGCGTACCGCCCACCGGCCCGACAGTTCGCGAAATAACCCGCTTCTGCCTGGCGCGCCGACTGAAGGCTCGCGAGCGGCTGGCCACGCGCAATCGCCTCGTCTCTGCCTTGGTCGAATACGCCCTCAGCAATGGCATCACGACCTATACCGGCGTTGCCGAATGGGCATGGTTCCAACAGATCCTCGCGTTCGGATGGGAATGCCTTCCGCTGGGATTGCCGGACAACAACGATCCCCGCGGCCTGTCGGCCATGCGGATCAATATTGCCCCGGATACCCCGCACCTCCTGCGTCAATCCGGCATCTTCGCGCAGATCCATTTGATGGATCTTGATCGCGCCGCGGCATGAAATTCGGGAGACATCACATGGCTACCAAACCGCTGCCTGCAGCCGAGATCGAGACCCAAGGGTCAATTTACGAAACACTGATGCGCGAGGGCTGCTGCGTGATTCAAGACATCATGCCCCCCGCTATTGTCCAGCTGCTGGCGAGAGATCTGGCTCCCCACTTCGAGGCAACGCCATTTTGCGAAGGTGGTTTTTACGGCAGCCGTACCAAGAGGTTCGGCGGTCTGCTCAAACGATCGAGCCATGCGCCGGCGTTCATCCAGCATCCTCAGATCATGGCGATCGCGCAAGCAGTGCTGGGCCCTTGGTGCGACACCATACAGCTCAATCTCGCTCAAGCTCTCGAACTGCATCCCCGCGCGCTGCCGCAATTTCCCCACCGCGATCAGGATATGTGGCGGGGCCAAACTGGCGAGGTCGAATATCTCATCAACGTCATGTGGCCGTTCACCGAGTATCGGGCGGATAATGGTACGACCCTGATCTGGCCGCATAGTCACGCCGGAAATGCGCTCAACCCGGAACTTCACGAGAAGCCGGTTGCCGTAGAATGCAGTCCAGGGTCTGCGATTGTCTTCCTCGGTTCGACGCTTCACGGCGCTGGCGGCAACCGATCGTCCGACGTGCGTCGGGGGATGATCGTAAGCTACTGCCTAGGGTGGCTGAAGCCGTACGAAAATCAGTGGTTGGTCTATCCGCCTGAGATAGCCCGCACATTCGCCCCCAGTTTGGCGGCGCTGATCGGATATCAGCAGCACAGACCCAATCTGGGGAACTATGAATGGCAATGCCCATCCCTTCTGCTCGGCGACGAGCGCTCGGAGCATCTCGGCGCGATCGATGCCTTACGTCCAGATCAGGCGGCAGCACTTGCGGAATTCCTTGAAGGGCAACGCCAATCCCTCTCCGCGGCCAGCGAAACCTGATTCCAGAGCGCTCCCCCCTTGTGGGGGGATTGCCCGAAAACGCCGGGCCGGGTTCAAAAAAGAGGTGATTTTCAACGGAGAGTGGTCGGCGCATTTTTAATGCAGCGGCGCTGAAAAGCGGAGAAATCAAATGCAGCGCCTGCGCCTTGCCCTTGCCGTTCCAATCGTGGCGATGTTCGCCCAGGCGGCTCCTGCGTCCGCCAACGATCTGGGCTGCCAGGTTTTGCTTTGCCTCTCGAACCCCGGCGGTGCGACCCAGTACCCCGCCTGCGTGCCGCCGATGGTGAAGCTCTGGGAGCGTTTGGCATTGGGCGGTTCATTCCCCCGCTGCTCCGGTGGCGGCGTTGCGAAGACCAACGTCTATGATCGCGATTCCGCTTCGCGGCGCCGGGTGGTGATGACGTTCACCGACGGGCGGCAGCAATCCTATTCGCTTGCGAATATTGAAAGTTTGCCAGTGTCTCCCAGCGAACCCGGGACCACACCACAGTGATTCTCGAGCTCGCAACCGTGGTCGGACTGGCGCAGCAATGCGCACCATCGGTTGCGGTCGAAACGCTTGTGTCGGTCGTCCATACCGAGAGTCATTTCAACCCTTACGCCATCGGCGTGAATGCGAAGGGCGTTGCCGCACCCAATCCCGGCGATCAGGTGTCGGCCGCCGCAGTCGCTCGATCGCTGATCGCCCGCGGCTACAACATCGATCTGGGCCTGGGGCAAATCAACAGTGCAAATCTTAGGTGGCTTGGCCTGTCGGTCGAGGACGCCTTAGATCCCTGCCGCAATCTCGCCGCAGCCGCGCGCGTGCTGGCTTCCAACTATCTTCGCGTCGCGCGCTCCAGCCCTTCTACAGAGGTCGCCATCGCGACCGCCATGTCGATGTATAACACGGGTAGTCGTTCGCGCGGATTCGGAAACGGCTATGTCGGCCGTGTATACGCGTCGTCGAGTGTCGTCGTGCCGGCGATCAGGCGTGGAGCGGTCCCAGAACCCGCCGCTTCGCCAGCTCCCGTGACGCCTGAACCCAAATTTACACAGCCGCCAGCGGGCGTCCGCTCGCCGCGCGTCCAAGAGGCATGGGACACCACTGCGGGCGCGCAGACGGCATCATTGATGGTCTTTGGGGGAGCATCCAACAGTTCACCGAAAGGACAAGCCGAATGACTGCCTTAGCGACCAATTCCAAGATATGGTTGACGCCGCGGCGGCGCACTTTCGCGCAATATCTGGCACTGTTTATCGCGGTCATTGCGGTGTCGCTCCTGCTCACCGATCCGGCCCATGCCCAAGCGGCCGACGGCGTCACGTCGATGGCCGAGAATATCAAGACCTGGCTGACCGGTACTTTTGCGAAAACGATCGCGGTGATCGCGGTCGTCATCGTGGGTTTCATGTTCTTCACTGGACGGGCGAGCCTGGGGCTCCTGGTCACCGTCATCGTCGGCATCTTCATCGTGTTCAGTGCGCAGTGGATCGTCGATACCATCACTGGCGGCGCGTGAGTGCGCTGGGATGGACAACGAAAAGCTTAGGGAAGAAACGCTCTTCCTGGCCGTGACCCGGCCGACGATGTGGTTGGGCGTTCCGATCGAAGCATCGCTGCCGATCGCGCTGGCGGCGTGCCTGACGCTCATCGTCACCGGCAACCCGCTTTACGCTTTTGCGCTAGCCGGGGCCTTTCTGGCCATAGCCCGGCTGATCGTGCGGCACGACGCAAACGCCTTCCGCCTCTTGTGGCTCTGGACAACGACAAAGGCACGATGCCGCAACCGGGGATGGTGGGGCGGTAGCTCTTACTCGCCGCTGCCGATCGATGGGGCGAAACGCCGGGGCTTTGCGCATGGCTAGCCGGGCCAACTCGTTGGGCGGCGCTGCCGCCCGGACGCCGTGGCGGATCCTCAGACAAGAGGCCGACCCCGCGCGCTATCTCCCCTATGCGCGTCATATCGACGACAACATCATTGCGCTCGACGGGCGCGACCTCATGATGATGTTCAAGCTCGACGGCCTTGCATTCGAGACGGCCGACCCAATCCATCTCAACGACTGGCACGAAAAGCTCAACGGCACGTTGCGCAATATCGCCGACGACCGTCTGGCGATCTGGACGCATATCGTCCGCCGGCCGATCACGGACTATCCCGAAGGCGAGTTTCGCTCGGCCTTTGCGGCCGATCTCGATGCAAAATACCGCGCGCGGGTGACCGCCAAGCGCATGTTCGTCAACGAGCTCTACCTGACGCTCATCATGCGCCCGTCCGTTGGATCGGCTGATCGTACCGGCGTGCTGCTTCGACGCCTGGCATCGGCGCGCAAAGAGGGGACCGAGGTCGATGAGGACGAGCTTGCGCGCTTTGAGGACAAGGCGCGTGACATTGAGAAGCTCCTCGCACGCTGCCGGCCCCAACGCCTCCACTTGTACGAGCATAACGGCCTGATGTTCTCGCAGCCGCTTGAGGTGCTCGAACTGGTGATGATGGGCCGCGCCGGCAGGGTGCCGCTGGTCCGCGGCCACCTCGGTTCCGCCATTTATGGGGAACGGGTGATCTTCGGCCGCGAGACAGTCGAGGTGCGGGCGCATGACACGAGCCGGTTCGTCGGCCTGTTCGGGATCCGCGAATATCCGGCGATGACGCGGCCGGGCCAGATGAATGCGCTCCTCAGCCAAGATTTCGCGTTCGTCGTGACGCAGTCCTTCGCGTTCATGGGCAAGGCTCGGGCCTCGGAGCGGTTGCGCCGTCGCCAGAACCAGATGGCCTCGACCGAGGACGCCGCTGCGAGCCAGGCACTTGAGCTGGCCGATGCGGCCGATGATCTGCAGAGCAATCGGTTCGTCCTGGGCGAGCATCATTTCTCGCTCGCGGTTTTCGGTGAAAATCAAAAACGCCTGGCCGAAAATCTCTCGACCGCACGGGCCGCCCTTGCCGACGCGGGTCTGGTAGCCGCTCGGGAGGGTCCGGCGCTGGAGGCCGCCTTCTGGTCGCAGCTTCCTGGCAACTTCGCATGGCGTGCGCGTCCAGCGGCGATCACGTCACGCAATTTTGCCGCGCTCTCGCCGTTCCACACTTTCCCCGCCGGCAAGCCTGATGGCAATCACTGGGGTGCCGCGATCGCGTTGATGAAGACCGCAGCCCAGTCTCCCTTCTATTTCAACTTCCATGTGAACGATCTTGGCCACACGCTGATCATCGGCCCATCGGGCGGCGGCAAGACCGTCGTCCAGAATTTCCTGATGGCGCAGCTCGAGAAAACCGGCGCGCAGCAGATCTTCATCGACAAGGACCGAGGGGCCGAGATCTATGTGCGGTCATCCGGCGGCACCTATCTGGCGCTGCGCAATGGGGTGCCGACCGGGTTTGCGCCGCTGCGCGCGCTCGAGCAGACCCCGGGCAACATCGTCTTCCTCGGCAGGCTGATCCGTCATCTGGTGACCCCCTCTGGCTCCCAGCTCGGCGTCACGCAGGAGCGGATGATCGACGAGGGCATCCTCTCGATCGGACGCCTTCCCCCGGAGGAGCGGTCTATTCTCGCGCTTCGTCAATTGCTCGGACAGCGCGATCCGGAAGGGATAGGCGCGCGACTTGAGAAATGGTCGCGCGGTGGCGCGCTGGGCTGGGTGTTCGACAATGACCGGGATGAGTTGACCCTCGAGGCCCGGTTCATCGGTTTCGACATGACGGATTTCCTCGACAATCCCGAGATCCGCACGCCGCTGATGATGTACATGTTCCACCGGATCGATGCCCAGCTCGATGGCCGTCGCCTCGTGATCGACATCGACGAGTTCTGGAAGGCGCTGGGCGATGATGCCTTCCGCGCCTTCGCGCAGGACGGCCTGAAGACCTACCGGAAGCAGAATGCCTTTTTGGTGTTCGGGACGCAAAGCCCGGCTGACGCTCTGCGATCGGACATCTCGCACAGCATAATGGAGCAGGTCGCCACCAAAATCCTCTTGCCCAACCCCCACGGCCGAGAGGTTGATTATATCGATGGACTCGGCCTCACCCGCGCCGAGTTCAAGCTCATCAGAAACGATCTAATCCCCGAAAGCCGGCGGTTTCTGGTCAAGCAGGGTCACGATTCCATCGTGGTGGAACTGGATCTCGGCGGCCTGTCCGACGAGCTGGCCGTGCTCTCGGGCACCACCGAAACCGTCGGAATCCTCGATCAGGTTCGCCGCGAACATGACGACGATCCCAGTCACTGGCTGCCCGTCTTTCACGAGCGCCGCCGTGCCACCACCAGAAGGAAAGGATAAGGTCATGAAAGCATTCCGAGCGCTCGCGATTGTTAGCGGATTGGCGATTTCCGTGCCGGCGTTCGCGCAGGGCATCCCGGTCTATGATTCCAGCACGTTCCTTCAGACCCTCTCGACGGTGAAGAACACCCTGTCGATGATCGAACAGGGAAAGCAGCAAATCTCTCAAGCCACCGAGATGTTCAACAGCGTCAACAAGCTGACGAACGTCAATCAGATTGCCTCGTCGCTGAACACCGACGCCGTTCGTCACCTCTTGCCGAGCGAAGCACGGGATATTCAGCGTCTTATGTCTTCGGACACGACGGGGCTCGGTAGTCTTGGATCTGCCGCAGATCGGATCCGCAGCAACTACCGGGTCGATCTTCCTGGACTTCGCCCTGACGCGACCGCTTTTGAGCGTTCAAGCCGCGATTCAATCTCCCGCAATGGCGAAATGGCAGCGCGTGACGCGGCGATTGCCGAGGCAGCATATGGCGTCACAGCCCAGCGAACGACGGGTCTCGAGGAACTGCGCTCATCGCTGGACACAGCGTCTGACGCGAAGGACGTGATGGATATTCAAGCCCGTGTCGGGGGGGAAAATGCTCATATCCAGAACGACTCGGTGCAACTCCAGGCTCTTACAATGAGGCAGCAGGCGGAGCAGCGCATTCGATCACAGCAGGAGAGCGAGCAAATCTTAGCAAGTAAGCTTGGGAGCCTCCATCAATGAAGGCAACCATCTTCAGGGCATTCGTGCTTTTGGTCCCGGCGTTTCTGATGGCATGCCAACCCCCCGCCCGCGGAAAGGATTACCTCAAAGCTCACCCGCAAGAGCTCGCGGAAGTCCTGAAGGCGTGCGCCGATGGCACGCATCGCGACCCACAGGAATGCTCGAACGCAGAGAGTGTGAAGACGCTCAATCAAAAGCTGCGCTCGCTGTCGTTGGCGCATTGACCGTGATGGAAACATGAGATGGCCGACGGGCTCTTCACCACGCTTTACACGAACATCGACGGCAAGCTCGACATGTTCCTCAACGAGCGACTGAACAATGTCATCGAGGTTGTGCGCGGCCCACTCGCGCTTGGTTTGGTCATCTACATCGCGCTGTTCGGCTACATGGTGATGCGCGGCATTATCAGCGAGCCGTGGGGCGAGCTGGTCTACCGAATGGTGAAACTATGTTTGCTTTACGTTGCGGCCACGACGATCGCCTACACGGAGTGGGTAACAAACCCCCTGTTCCACGGCATGCCTGATGCGATCTCGCAGGCGTTGGCGGGGCATACTGTCACGAGCGTTGGCAACGTGTTCGACGACTATTTCAGCCAGTGTGACGTTATCATCGCGAGGATCGAGACCGAGGCGGCAACGTACAGCGATATCAACCCCTATAAGCTCGTTTTGTACGTCCTGAGCCTCGGTTTGAAAGCGCTGGCCGGACTGTCTGCGGCGATCGGGTTCTCGATCACGGTTTTCGCGAAGGTAGCGCTCGCCATCATCATCGCGCTCGGACCGATCTTTATCGCGCTTTCTCTCTTTGAGACTACGCGCAGACTGTTCCATGGCTGGCTTGGGCAGGCATTCAACTTCATCGTTCTGATGGCCGTAATCATCGCCATTACGACCTTGATTACCGACCTTGGTGCGACCGCGATCACTGCGTCGGAAGGTGTCGGAGACGGGGCGCTGGGTGCGGTACTGTTCGCCGTCTATATCTTTCTGGGAACGATCTTCTTCTTTCAGGCCCCCTCGATCGCAACCGGCATAGCCGGCGGGGCTTCGGCAGGTGTCGGCGCCTTTGCCGGCTCGGCGTGGGGGACCGTGGCGGCGCCGTTCCAGCAACGCCGCATCGCTCGCAACAGTCGCAATCTCGAAAAGGCCGCTCAGCAGGGCGGTTCAGTGAGCCACGCATGAAGACAAGAAGGACCCAAAGATGAGGCGATCCATGATAGGCCGCGCGCTGCGCCAGGCAGCGCTCGCCAGCGCCTTGCTTCCGGCACTTGCTAATGGGGCTTCGGGGCCGAAGAAGCTGCCAGTCTGCAACGGCAAACACCTGCGCGAGGTGAACATATACGGAAGCGTTCTGCCGGGCTCGCCGCTCCCGGCAATTGTGGCACCCCCTGCCCCGCCGCCCGTGCCGCAAATCAAACAGCCAGTCGATGCCGGCACGCCGCCCCCGCCCGTTCCCGAGAAAACGTCCGCGCGAACGACTCCCGGCACCTTTGAGAGTTGCTGACCATGCGGAGCCAGACCGAAGGCGTCCCGGCAAAGGATGCCGAACTCTATTTCGGGCATGCCCGATCCTGGGATCAGGACCGTCAGCGCAAATCGTTGCGATCCGAACGCATCGCCTGGGTCGTGGCCGGCTTGGCGCTGCTTGCCGCGACCGCGGAGGGCTTCGCCCTTGCGGGCCTTGCCCCGCTGAAGACGGTCATGCCGTACATCATTCGCGTCAATCAGACGACGGGCGCGGTTGATGTGCAGACTACCCTCACCCAGAAGCCGATGCGCTATGACGAGGCGGTCACGAAATTCTTCCTCGCGCAATATGTCCGGACTCGGGAAAGCTGGTTGCCCGCGGCGGCCGAAGAGAATTTCCGGGCTGTTACCATATTGTCCGAACCGGGCGAGCAGCAACGCTGGGGCCGGTTTTTCAGCTCGAACAACGCCGCGAGCCCACAGGTCGTCTGGGGCAAGGGTGCGGTCGTCCAGGCCCGCGTGCGCAATATTGCCTTCATCAACGACCGTGTTGCCAATGTCCGCTTCACGCGCACGGTGCAGACCGACACCGATACGCAGAATAGCGACTGGATCGCGACCGTCACCTTCCAGTACACGAACGCGCCGATGGCGGAGGGCGACCGCTATCGCAACCCATTGGGGTTCCAGGTCGAGAATTACCGCGCGGACCCCGAGGTGGTGCGATGAACCGCCTTCTCTCTATAGCGAGCCTCCTCGTCATTATAGCGACACCCGCCCTTGCGGAGGACACCCCGCGAGGTGGGCCGGCGGATCCGCGCGTGAAGTTCGTCGAATATCAGGAGACCCAGGTCTACCGGATCGTCGGCACATTCCGGACGGCAACCCAGGTGGTGCTCGGCGCCGATGAGACGATCGAACATGTCGCGCTCGGCGACACCGTCTCATGGGAAGTGGCGGTTGCTGGTCATATCCTGTTTTTGAAAACCCCGCGAGCGGGCGGGACCGACCAACCTCATCGTGACTACCAATCGCGGAGGCGAGCTGCGCAACTACGCCTTTGAGCTGACCGCACGCCGGGGACCGATCGGCAGTGGGAGCCGCGACACATTCTTCCAGGTTCGGTTTCGCTATCCGCGCGATGAAGCCGATCGTGCCGCTCGCATGCGCGCCACCCAAGAGGCGCAACGAGTTGCCGCGTTGCAGGCGAGCGCCGTTCGGGGAGCCCTCGACCACGGCGTCATCGATGGCCCGCGCAATCTGAACTACAAGGTCCAGGGTGCAAGCGATCTTCAGCCATCGGAGATCTCCGACAACGGCCAGTTCACGGTCCTGCGCTTCCCCGGCAACCACGAAATCCCCGCGATCTATCTGGTGCGACCGGACGGCTCGGAGTCCTTGGTCCCGTTCGATGTACGGGACGAGTTTGTGGTCGTCCACGCCGTGGCGGCTCAACTGCGCCTGCGCCGGAACCGGGAGGTGCTGTGCATCTATAATCTCGCGCCGACACCTTACGGCGTCGATCACGGCACCAATACCGCATCGCCGCATGTCGAGCGCACCATACAAGACCCGAAGGAGTGAGTGCGATGGACGAGACTTCGGCCGAGGCCCCTCGCCGCCCGCAGGGCGATCTGACACCCGAACGCGACGAAATTATCCGCGAGCGCGGCATCGACCCGATCGGGGGGATGACACCGGCAAAGCGGAATACCGCCCTGATTTTCGCCGGGACGGCGATGGTGCTCGGCATTTTGTGGGTGAACTCGGGACCGAGCAAGACCGGCTCGAGTTTGATGGGGAAGCCCGAGGCAATGGCCAAACGGCCGGATCTCGCGGCGCGCGAAACGGTCGCTTATGATGCTGTCGCAGCGAAACCCAAGCCGCTCGGCACTGTGGGGGCTGATCCCAACGCGCCTGTCCTCAATCCTCCGCCGACCGTTGGCCCTGACGGACAGATCGTGCCGGCGATACAACCCGGAGCGCAGCCAGCGGCGGCACCGCAGAACACGCGTCAGAACCTGGCCGATCAGGCACGTCGTTCGACCTTGATCGCCTATGGCGGCCGCGATGCGCTCCAAGCTCCAGCGGGTTCCAACGGTGCTGGCTCCGATACCGGCAATGCGGGCACAGCTGGCGACGGCTCGACCGATCCGGCCGTCCGCAGCGCGCCCAATGCGCTCGATGCGCTTCATCAGAGTTCGGCCGTTGGCGAGGCACGTGCCTCGATGCTGCCCAATCGCAACTATCTCGTCACCGCCGGCACGCTGATCCCCTGCATTCTTCAGACCGCCATGAATTCGGCGCAACCTGGTTACACGTCGTGCCTGATCCCGCGCGACGTCTATTCGGAGAATGGCCGGGTGGTGCTGTTGGAGAAAGGCACCAAAGTCCTTGGCGAATATCATGGCGGCATCCAGCAAGGGCAGAACCGGCTCTTTGTGCTCTGGACGCGCGCCGTCACGCCGCAGGGCGTACGGATCGATCTGGCTTCGCCGGGGTCGGATGCCCTTGGCCGCGCAGGCATCGCAGGGTCCGTGGATACCTTCTTCTGGGCGCGGTTCGGCAGCGCGCTGCTGCTCTCGCTGATCGACGACGCCGCCTATATCGCAGGGCAGTCCGTCTCCGGCGGGAACAACAATTTCAACAACACGACGCGCACGCCGAGCGAGGGGGCGAGCATCGCGCTCCAGAACAGCATCAACATCCGTCCGGTGCTGAAGAAGAACCAGGGCGAAGAAGTCGGGATTTTCGTAGCCAAGGACTTCAACTTCGCTGACGTCTACAATCTCGAGCTGCGGCGCTGACCCGTGAGTGATACCGCTGTCCTACGGCACTATCTCGCGCCGATCCTGCCGCTGCTGGAGCCGGTCGACGTGACTGAGCTTGTCATCAACAAGCCCGGCGAAGTCGGCATTGAGGACCATCTGGGCTGGCATTGGCACAATGTTGCCGAGCTCGATAGCGAATGGCTCGCGACGCTCGCCGTCGCAGCGGCAAGCTTCACCCGGCAGGACGTGAATGCGGAGACGCCGATCTGCTCGACCATCTTGCCAGGGGGCGAGCGCTGTCAGATCGTCATTCCATCGGTGACACCGACGGGCGCGCCGTCCTTCACCGTCCGCAAGCCCTCGCGCGTAACCCTCGCGATCGACCAGCTCGCAGATTCGGGGCTGTTCACGAGCACGCGCGCCGCCGCGCAAGGCCTTGGCGAAGTCGATGCGCAGCTGATCGCGCAGCGCGATGTCGGCGATTGGCCGGCTTTCTTCAAGACAGCCGTTGCCGCCCGGAAGAACATCCTGGTGAGCGGCGCGACCGGCTCGGGCAAGACCACCTTTGCCAAGGCGCTGATCCAGCTGATCCCTCCGGACGAGCGGCTGCTCACGATCGAGGACACCCGCGAGCTTGTCGTCGAGCATCGCAATGTCGTGCACATGGTCTATTCGAGCGAGCGGCAGGGTTTGGCCAAAGTCGGCCCCAAGCAATTGCTCGAAAGTGCGCTGCGCATGCGGCCCGATCGCATCCTCCTGCAGGAGCTGCGCGACGGCACCGCCTTCTTCTACCTCCGCAATGTGAACTCGGGTCATCCCGGATCGATTACAACCGTCCATGCCGGTTCAGCCATGGGCGCGTTCGAGCAGCTGACGTTGCTAGTCAAGGAATCCGAGGGCGGACGCGATCTGGCCCGCGACGATATCCGTGGGCTCTTGCACATGCTCGTCGACGTCGTCGTCCAGACCCGCAAGCGCGCCGGAAAATTCGAAGTCGAGGAGGTGTATTTTGATCCGGCTGTCGGACGCACGACCGCTCACTAGGGTCGCCATCGTCGCGGGGATGCTCGCGGCAACCTTTTTGGCATGCGCCATGTGCGCGGTCCTGGTCGCGCTGGTCGGCCTGAACCAGATCGGCCCGCGCATGCAGGTCTCGGCGATACCCGGATGGCTTTGGTACTATCGCGGCGATCCGCTCCTGCATTTGTGGCTGGAGCGAGGCGCGCTGGTCAGCGGCGCCATCGCTGTCGTCATCCTGCTCATCATCCTGAAGCGGGGGCGCACGCTCCATGGCGAGGCACGGTTCGCGCGGGAAAGCGAAATCCGGCGCGAACATCTGCGCAGCAACAGTGGGATCATCGTCGGGCAGAAAGGCGGCCGCTATCTCGTTTTCGGCGGCACCGAGCATGTCCTGCTCGAGGCGCCGACGCGCGCTGGCAAGGGCGTCGGCGTGGTGATCCCCAATCTCCTGAGTTGGGCCGATTCCGTCGTGGTGCTCGACGTGAAGCGCGAGAATTGGGACATCACCGCAGGTTTTCGCGCACGGCATGGTCAAGCGGTCTATCTGTTCGACCCGCTCGATCCCGAAGGGCGAAGCGCCCGCTACAATCCCTTGAGCTTCATCGACCGGCTCGACGACACCGATGTGATCAATGAACTTCAGAAAATCGGCGGCATGCTGTTCCCGGCCCCTGAAAAGGCCGATCCGTTCTGGGCGGAAGCCGCGCGCGCCGCTTTTGTCGGCGTCGGCGCGCTCGTCGCAGCCAATCCCGCCCTCCCCTTCACGATCGGCGAAATCTATCGGCGACTGACGACGGGTGATCCCAAGGTTGAACTCCCCAAGGTCGTCGAGGAAGCGCAGAAGCGCGGGCAGCGGCTGAGCCAAGCCTGCGTGTCGGCGCTGAGTGACTTCACCTCCGCGTCGGACAACACCTTTTCGGGCATCAAGCAGACGATCACCTCGAAGCTCAATCTCTGGCTCAACCCCTATGTCGATGCCGCAACGTCGGAGACCGATTTTGATCTGCGTCAGGTCCGGCGCGAACGGATATCGATCTATCTTGGGGTGTCGCCCGACAATATCGACCGGATCGCGCCGGTCTATAACCTCTTTCTCCAGCAGCTGATCGATCTCAATACGCGGGAACTGCCTGAGAATGGCGGCCGCGTGCCGGTGCTCATTTTGCTCGACGAGTTCGCCCGCCTCGGCAAGGCGCCGGTCATCGCGTCAGCTTTTTCCTACGTTGCAGGCTACGGGCTTCGCCTGTTGCCGGTCATCCAGAGCCGGTCCCAGCCCCGTGGTATCTATGGCGTGGATGTCACCGACGAGATCATCGCAAATTGCGGACTGGAGATCGTGTTCACGCCCAAGGAGCTGAAGGTCGCCAACGAACTCTCCGAGCGGCTCGGGTTTTTCACGATGAACGTCAAATCGAAGAGCAGGACGATTCATGGGCTGCTCGCCAATCGCAGCATATCAGAATCAGACCAGCGCCGTGCGCTGATGATGCCGCAGGAACTGATGCAGATGCCCAAGGGCGACCTTCTGCTGATGCGCGGCGGCATTCCGCCCGTCAGGGGCCGCAAGATCGAGTATTTCCGCTCGAAGCGCTTCACGAGCCGGATCAGTGACCCACCCAAGGTCGCGCCGCGTCCGATCGCGATCAACGCCGTGTCATCAGGCGAGGTGAGCAGCAGCGATCCTTTGGCGCAAGCGCTTAGCGCGAAAAAGGCCGCCTTGTTGATCGACGATCAAGCGACCGCGCCAGCAGAGCGGGCGGGACCCGTCATGCGCGCGCTCACCGGTGACGAACTGTCGGGTTTTGCAGAAATCACCGATGACATGTTGGTGCTGGGCGACATGGTGGATCTACCACCGCCCGGTGACGAACAGGCCGCTATCGCCTTTGTCACGGCGATGACGGCCCGGGCCGTTCTCGAGCCCGTGGGTGGAGGCGCCCAATCTCCAGCATTTGTGACCGAAAGGCATGACCATGACAGAGAATGATCGCAAGCAATCCGGGACGGCGAGGACTAGTGCCAACAGCGTTGGCCTCGACGACGCCAGACAGCGCAAGGCGCAGCCGCCGGGGGCGGCTGCGCTAGAAAAGTCCTCGCCCGGGGGACCAAAGGACGGGCCCACCGAAGCACCTGGTCATGTCGGCGCTGTCGGTGCGTCACGAAGTGCGCCCAAGGTGCATTCCCTCAAGGCGGGCGACGTGCCGGAGAGCGTGCGGAAGCGCTATTATGCCGACAAGGCGAAATGGTCGGGCGAACCCGCGTTTTTCACGACGGCGCAAGCAAAGGATCCCGCGTTTCGCGATCAGGGCCGACGTCTGGTCACGGCGACGGAGAGCCAGGAAGTCGTCAAGGATTTGGTGGCGATCGCACAACACCGCAATTGGGATCGAATTCACGTAACGGGATCGGAAGAATTTCGGCGATCGGTCTGGATCGAGGCCAGTCAAAAGGGGCTGGAGGTACGTGGCTACAAGCCCAACGATCGCGATCTCCAGGAGCTTGATCGGCTGCGCGGGGAGACGAGCCGTAATACCATCGCGCCCATAGTAGCCCGTGACGTCGATGTCGGCCGTGGACCAACCGGGATGGACCGCCAGCACGACGGCAGTGGTTCGGAACGGCCGGATGCCCGGCGCGGCGATCGTGGCAACACGCCGAACGATCGCGCGGCGGATAGCCAGATGCGCGTGATGGAAGCGGTGATCCGAAGGACGTTGTTCGACAATCCGGAGGCGGTTGCGCGGGTGATGACAGTCGCCCGCACACAGCTTGATGCGCATATTGCAGCGGGACGGAACATCCGCCCGGCAATGGTCAAGGACGCCTCCCCTAGCGTCAGGCAGGATGTGGTCCGCGGCCGTGACCCAGCTACGCCCCTCATCCCTCGTCCGGGTCGCGAGCCCAAGCCTCAGGAACGCAGCCGCTCTCGGTGACTGGGAATCGGTTTTTTGTGCCGTAGCTCCTCTGCGACAAATGGGTCCGGCGATCGCCTCCTGGTTTAAGAACCGGCACATTTGTTCGGCTTGGACGAACATTTATCGTGATTGGCAAACCACGAGGGTATTACTTGAGCCTACCGGATATACTATGCGCGCGAACCGTCCCGCAAAGCACGACAATCTTGCCAGATAATATAATCACCGTTATATCGAACGCGCTGGACATCGCTCATAGAGGCTCAAATTGCGCGAAGGATATAATCTCAAGACGCTTGGACCTCGGGCCGCCCAGCTGATCGTCGAACTGAACGAGCGCCGTCAGCCGATTTTTTCGCTCGCGGACGTCACCGAGATCACCGGTCTGAGCCCATCATCGGCACGTAGCCTCGTCGCGAACACCGAAGCGCGCGGGATCGTCACGCGCTTAAAGCCTGGTCTCTACAATCTCGTGCCGTTCGAGCGGGGCCGCGACACAGAGCATGTGAGCGATCCTTACCTCATCGCAAGAACGCTGGTTGGCGACGCGGACTACTTCATCTCTCACGGCAGTGCCCTCGAGTTGCACCGCATGGTCACCCAACCGCAGTTGGCCATCATCGTCTCCTGCGCCAAACGGCTGCGCCCGCAGCACATCCATGGGTATGAGTTCCGCTTCGTCGACGTCAAACCAAAGGATTTCTTCGGCCTGACCGAGATCTGGATCACATCCCAAGAGCAAGTCCGGATCAGCGATCCCGAGCGGACCATCATCGATGGTCTCGACCATCCGCAATATGTCGGTGGCGTCACGGAGGTCGCCAAGGGACTCTGGATGAAGCGCGATACGCTGCGGGTCGAACTGATGATCGACTATGCGCTTCGCCTCGGCGTTGGCGCGGTGATCCGCCGCCTGGGCTATCTGCTGGAATTTTACGGGCTGGCTGACGCAGCAGCACTAGAGCCGCTGCGCGCGCGGTTGACCCCGACCTATCAACGTCTCGATCCTCTGTTTCCCAATGAGGGCCGGATGCTGGCCAGATGGCGCATCCGACTCAACGTCGAGCCCGACGAACTCGATATAATCCGGAGCAGTTGATGATTCCCCAGCGTGATCTCTCCCGTATCGCCAACGGCCTTCTCAAGCCGCGCGGCCGCCGAGTGCCCGAGGCGGTGATCGAGCGCGACTATTGCCTGGCCTGGTTCCTGACCGGCCTCGCCCAGCATCCTTTGCGCGAATTTCTCGCCTTCAAGGGCGGGACCGCACTTCGCCGCTGCTGGTTTGAGAATTACCGCTTCTCCGAGGATCTCGATTTTTCGCTGATCAAGCCGATCGAGCTGGACGCGATCCTCTCCGGCCTGAACGAGATCTTTGCCATCGTCGAGGCGGCGTCGGGGATCAACATGGCCTATGACCGGCCCGACCGGCATGGCCATCAGAACACCCACACCTTCTATCTGGGCTACAAAGGCCCGTTACCTGCGCGGAGCGACGTGAAAGTCGATATCACGATCAATGAGGTGTTTTGCTTTCCGCTCGCAGAGCGCCCGATCCTGCGGACCTTCGAGGAATTTGCCGACCTGCCTGAAGGCCCGACAGTGCTCGCCTATAGCCTGGCGGAAATTTTCATCGAGAAGCTGGCGGCCCTGTCGGACAAGGCCCGCACCGAGCCGCGTGATCTCTACGATCTTTGGAATCTGCTCGAAGAACGTGACATCCGACCCGCCGAATATCTCGCTGAGTTCACCCAGAAGCTCGCTCTTCGGGAGCGCGCGCCCAATGGCGTGACCGCCGCGATCGACGCCAAAGAGAAGCGCTTGAGCACGCTATGGACAGCGCGCCTACAGCATCAGATGAGCGATCTGCCCGAATTTGACCGGGTTTTTCGTGAGGTAATGCGCGTACTGCGCGAAGCCTGTTGATTTCCGCTGAGAGTTGACCCTGGATTTTCATCGAGAAGTGACCCGGGTGGATATGGTGTCCCGCAGTGCAGGGTGGGTCAAGTGGTGGCCTTTTCCTTCCGTGATTTGGGTGCTGCGGCGCTGGCCCTGAACCGGAAGCTGTCGTTGCCAGTTTCCAGGATGTGACAGTGGTGCGTGAGCCGGTCGAGCAGCGCGGTGGTCATCTTGGCATCGCCGAACACGCCGGACCACTCGCTGAAGCTGAGGTTGGTGGTGATGACGACGCTGGTGCGCTCGTAAAGCTTGCTGAGCATGTGGAACAGTAGCGCGCCACCTGATGCGCTGAACGGCAGGTAGCCAAGCTCATCAAGGATGATGAGATCGAGGCGCAGCAACCGCTCGGCAAGCTGTCCGGCCTTGTTCATCGCCTTTTCCTGCTCGAGCGCATTGACCAGGTCGACGGTGGCAAAGAACCGTACCTTCTTGCGATGATGCTCGACGGCCTGGATGCCGAGCGCGGTGGCAACGTGCGTCTTACCGGTTCCCGGACCACCGATCAGCACGACATTGTCCGCGTCATCAATGAACTCGCCGCGATGCAACTGGCGCACCATCGCCTCGTTCACCTCGCTGGAAGCGAAGTCGAAGCCGGCTAGGTCCTTGTAGGCCGGGAACCGGGCAGCCTTGATCTGATAGGCAATGGACCGGACCTCACGCTCGGCCATCTCGGCCTTGAGCAGCTGGGAGAGGATCGGCACGGATGCGTCGAACGCGGGCGCGCCTTGCTCGACGAGATCGCCCACGGCCTGGGCCATGCCGTACATCTTGAGGCTGCGCAGCATGACCACGACGGCAGCGCTGGCGGGGTCATGACGCATGGCGCACCTCCCGATCACGCAGGTTGTCATAGCGCTCGACGTTGGCGACCGGCTCCCGCTCCAGGCGCAGCGCCTGGGGCGCGTCGATCGGAGATGCCGGCGGCGCATGCCCGTCCGTCAGCCGGTGGAGGATGTTGATGATGTGGGTCTTGGTCGGGACCCCTGCCTCCAATGCCAGCTCAACCGCGCATAGGACCGCCTGCTCATCGTGCTGGAGAACAAGGGCGAGAACCTCCACCATCTCCCTGTCGCCGCCTGGATGCTTGAGCAGGAAGCGCTGCAACTGCCGGAACGCATCGGGCATCTCGGCGAACGGGGCGCCATTGCGCAAGGCTCCGGGCTTGCGCTGGATTACCGCCAGATAATGGTGCCAGTCGTAGACGGTGCGGCCGGGAAGGTGATGCGATCGTTCGATGACCCGCTTGTGTTCGCACAGGATCTGACCCTCGGCTGAGGAGCGGCGTGCAACAGGGACCCCGTTAGCGGGGTGATCGGCGTCCAATAGGGACCCCTCATTCTGATGGTTTAGGCGCGCGCGTTTGGTTTTCCAGACGGCGGGATCGGGATGTTGATAGTGGAGACGGTGGTACGGATTCGGCGTGAGTATGCCGGTGGCAAGGCGATCAAGGCGATCGCGCGGGATTTACGGTTGTCGCGTAAAGTTGTGCGCAAGGCGATCCGCGCGCCGGAAGGAGCGTTCAACTATGAGCGCAAGGTTCAACCGCTTCCCAGGATAGGGCCGTTTCGCGAGCGGCTGGATGCGCTGTTGGCGGAGAACGAGGGACGCAGTCGGCGCGATCGGCTGCGGATGACGCGGATCCATGACCTGTTGCTGCGGGAGGGCCCTTCGACAAGCTCAGGAGAGCGTTTGACGGTCTCCTATGATGCGGTCCGGCGCTATGCGGCACGGTGGACGACCGAGCGACGCAAGGATGCCGGCGACGGGGCCGCTGCGTTCATCCCGATGATGTTCAAGCCCGGCGAGGCCTACCAGTTCGACTGGAGCCATGAAGACGTCGAGATCGCCGGCAAGCCGATGCGGGTGAAGGTGGCGCACATGCGTCTGTGTGCCTCGCGGGCGGTCTATGTGCGGGCCTATCCGCGTGAGAGCCAGGAGATGGTGTTCGACGCCCATGCGCGGGCATTCGCCTTCTTCGGCGGGGTCCCGAGCCGCGGCATCTACGACAACATGAAGACGGCGGTGACGACCGTGTTCACGGGCAAGGAGCGGGTGTTCAACCGGCGCTTCCTGATCATGACCGATCACTACATGGTCGAACCGACCGCCTGCTCACCGGCGGCGGGATGGGAGAAGGGGCAGGTCGAGAACCAGGTCCAGACGGTCCGGGGGCGCTTCTTCCAGCCCCGGCTCCGGTTCGCCAGCCTCGCCGAGTTGAACGGATGGCTGGAGGCGGAGTGCCGTCGCTGGGCCGAGCTTCATCCTCATCCGGAGCAGAATGAGCTGACCATCGCCCAGGCGCTGGAAGCCGAGCGTCCCGTGCTGCAACCGATGCTGGCGCCGTTCGACGGCTTCCATGAGAGCGAGCACGCGGTGACGGGCACATGCCTGATCAGCTTCGACCGCAACCGTTACTCGGTCATGGCCAAGGCGGCCCGGCGCACCGTGCAGGTCCGCGCCTATGCCGACCGCATTGTCGTCCGCCGCGGCGAGGAGATCGTCGCCGAGCATGCCCGCTTCTTCGGGCGCAACCGGATGATCCTCGATCCCTGGCATTACTTGCCGGTGTTGGCGAAGAAGCCCGGCGCGTGGAGGAACGGCGCTCCGTTCCAGGACTGGGATCTGCCGCCGGCGCTCGCCCGACTGCGACGCAAGCTCGGGGTTGGCGACGAAGCCGACCGGCGGTTCGTGCGTGTTCTGTCGGCGGTGCTCACCGACGGTCTGGAAGCGGTCGAGGACGCCATCCGGGAAGCCCTGGATGCCGGCGCGGTCAGCGACGAGGTGATCCTCAACATCCTGTCGCGCAGGCGCGAACCGCCCCGGCCGCTCACCATCGTCACGTCGGAAGACCTGGCCCTGGAACATCCGCCGATCGCCGACTGTGCCCGCTACGATCAGTTGCGAGATATCCGTGCAGCGGCATGAGATGATCGCCGCCATGGGCGGCCTCGGCCTGAAGGGCATGGCCGGTGCGTTCGACGAGGCGGTCACCACCGGCCTGCAACGCAACCGCACGGCGATGGAGATCCTGACCGATCTGCTGCGCGCCGAGGCCGCCCATCGCCATGCAGCCTCGATCCGTTATCGCATGAGCGCCGCCAAGCTGCCGGTCGTGAAGGATATCGACGCGTTCGTCTTCGACGGCACGCCGATCAACGAGGGGTTGGTGCGCTCGCTGCACAGCGGCTCGTTCCTGCCGGGGCGGCGCAATATCGTCCTGGTCGGCGGCACCGGCACGGGCAAGACCCATCTCGCCATCGCCATCACCGCCCACGTCGTCCGCACCGGCGCACGCGGGCGTTACTTCAACACCGTCGATCTGGTGACCCGGCTTGAGGAGGAAAACCGTCTCGGCAAGGCCGGCGCGCTCGCCGCCCAGCTCTCGCGCCTCGATCTCGTCGTACTCGACGAGCTCGGCTATCTGCCGTTCGCCCGCTCGGGCGGCCAGCTGTTGTTCCACCTCGTCAGCAAGCTCTACGAGCGCACCTCGGTGATCATCACCACCAACCTCGCGTTCGGGGAATGGCCCACCGTGTTCGGCGACCCGAAGATGACGACCGCGCTCCTCGATCGCATCACCCATCATTGCGACATCGTAGAGACCGGCAATGACAGCTGGCGCTTCAAGAACCGAAGCTGAAAAACCCTCCCCCGGACCCCCTCCCGGCGGTTGACCCGGTGGGTCCACAGGAACCTCCCACGGCCGTCACCGCCAGCGCTTGGGAGGCGCGCGGCGCCGGCCGCGGGTCCCTCCTATGGACTACCGGGACAACCGCCCAGCATCAGTAAAACAGGGGGTCCCTATTACACGCCGATCTCGCCTCTAAAGGGGTCCCGGTTCGACGCCGTTTGACACCCTCGGCAGCGATCACGATCCGATCGGGGTAGATCCGCAGGCTGACCGGGCGGTTGGCGAACGAGGCCGGCACGCTGTAGCGGGTACGCTCGAAGTGTACGAGGCAGGTGGGCGATACGCGCTTGGTGTGTTCGACGAAGCCGTCGAAGGGCCGACCCGGTTGTGAGCGCCGCAGTAAAAGTGACCCACGCGCCGATTGAAATCTGACCCGGTCGATATGGTGGGCTTCCTGGTGAGGAGGCCCGGATGATTGGGGAAGAGCTGGCGATGGAGATTCGGGTCCTGGCGAAGCACGGCAAGGGAGTGCGGGAGATCGCACGCGAGCTTGGATGTTCGCGCAACACGGTCCGGCGGTATCTGCGGGAGCCGGCGGCCGAGCGTTATAGGCCGCGGGCAGTCCGCTCGACGAAGCTGGACGGCTATCGCGACTACATTGCGGGCCGGGTGCGCGCGGCGCTGCCCGCGGTGATCCCGGCGAAGGTGCTGCTGGGCGAGATCCGCGAGCGCGGATATTGCGGCGGCTACACGATGGTGAAGGCCTATGTCGCATCGCTGCGGACGATGGTGGTGGCCGAGCCGATCGTGCGGTTCGAGACGGCGCCTGGTGAGCAGATGCAGGTCGACTGGGCTGTGATCCGGCGTGGGCCGAACCGGTTGTCGCTGTTCGTGGCGACGCTGGGCTGGAGCCGGACGGCCTATCTCGAGTTCGTCCAGGATGAGCGGGTCGAGACGCTGATCGCCTGCCATGAGCATGCGTTCTTGGCCTTCGGCGGTGTGCCGCGGGACGTGTTGTTCGACAACATGAAGACGGTCGTGCTCGAGCGCGACGCTTACGGTGACGGTCGGCACCGCTTCAACCCGGCGTTCCTGGACTTTGCGAAGCATGCCGGCTTCCGGCCCAGGCTGTGCAGCCCCTATCGTGCCCAGACCAAAGGCAAGGTTGAGCGGTTCATCCGGTATGTGCGCGGCAGCTTCTGGGTGCCGTTGGCGAGCCGGCTGCGCCAGGATGGCCTCGAGGTCGATCGCGAGACCGCCAACGTCGCGGTGCGGCGCTGGCTGCGCGAGGTGGCGAACGCGCGCGTCCATGCGACAACGGGTGAGGTGCCGCAGGATCGGCTCGAGCTTGAGCGGGCGAAGCTGGCGCCGCTACCGCCGCCTTATCCTGGGAAGAGCGTCAGAGCCGCGGTGACGGCGCCGCGCCCGATCATCGGCCTCCAACATCCGCTGGCCATGTACGACAGCTTCGCGGATGTGGCGGCATGAGCGAGCTGCAGCATGATCGCATCGCCGGACTTTGCGCCGAGCTCAAGCTGGTCGCGGTTCCCGAGATCTACGGTGCCCACGCCCAGGCGGCGGCGGCAAAGGACGCCTCGTTCAGCGACTTCCTGGAGGAGACGCTGCGCGGCGAGCGCGAGACCCGCCGGGTGCGGGCACGGGAGATGTTCGCGCGAACCGCCGGCTTCCCGGCGATCAAGACGCTCGACGGCTACGACTTCGGCTTCGCGACCGGAGCGCCGCGTGCCCAGCTCATGGAGCTCGCCAGCCTCGGCTTCGTGGAGCGGGCCGAGAACGTCGTGATGCTCGGCCCCTCGGGCGTTGGCAAAACGCACCTGGCGATCGCGCTCGGGCATCTGGCGACGCTGAGGGGCTGGAAAGTGCGCTTCACCACCGCCGCGGACCTCGTGCTGTTGCTCGAAACGGCGCAGCGACAGGGTCGCTGGAAGGAAGTGTTGCACCGGGCGGTGAACGTCTACCGGCTGCTGATCATCGATGAGATCGGCTATCTGCCGATGGGCCGCGAGCAGGCCAACCTGTTCTTCCAGGTCGTCGCCAAGCGCTACGAAAAAGGGGCGATGATCCTGACCTCGAACCTGACGTTCGGCAGCTGGGACCAGGCGTTCGCCGGCGACGCGGTGCTCACCGCCGCCATGCTCGACCGGCTGCTGCATCACTCCACCGTCGTGTCGATCCAGGGCGAGAGCTACCGGCTGAAGGACAAGCGCCGCGCCGGCATCCTCGCCAAACCGACACCACCGGGATGATGAGCCGCCGCCGGGGGTGGGGCTCGCCCCACCCCCGGCAAGAAGCAGTGGGTCAGAATTAAACCGGCACTACAAACCTTGGTGGGTCAGAATCCAATCGGCGTTGACACGGTGGCATCAAGCTGGCGACCTCGGCGGCGTGAACATCGGCGACGGTGCCGGGCAGCACGCCATGCTCGATCTGCGCCCATTGCGCGATACACTGCGCTTCAAGCCAGGCGTTGAGCGCGTCGATGTCGGGGAAGCTGGGCATGGGTTGCCACAGTCGCCGCCGCGCATCCTGGACGTTCTTCTCAACCTGTCCCTTCTCCCAACCGGAGGCCGGGTTGCAGAACTCGGGCTCGAACAGATAATGGCTCGCCATCGCCGCGAACCGTGCGTTGACCTGCCGCACCTTGCCCGCACCGATCCGGTCGACCGCCGTGCGCATGTTATCGAAGATCCCCCGACGAGGTACGCCGCCCAGCACCCGGAACGCCTGCGTCAGCGCGTCGAACAGCATCTCGTGGGTCTGGAGCAGATAGGCCCGAACCGCAAAAGCGCGACTGTGCGAGAGCTTGGTATGCGCCACCTGCAACTTGGTCTGTCGGCCGCCCAGCATGGCCCAGTCCTCGCTCCAGTCGAACTGGAACGCTTCGCCCGCGGCGAACAGCAGCGGCACGAACGTTCCGCGCCCGCTGGTCTGCTGCTCGCGCTGCCGCTCTGCCTTCCAGGCCCTGACGAAGGCGGCTACGCGGCCATACGATCCGTCGTAGCCCAGCACCACGAGGTCGGCGTGCATCTGCTTGGCTGTGCGCCGCTGCTTGCGCGACTTGGCCACCTCGTTCCGCAGCCAACCCGACAGCTTCTCGGCAAACGGGTCGAGCTTGCTCGGCCGATCAGGAACCTTGAACCTGGGCTCGATCGTCCCGGCGCGCAGGTATTTGCGGATCGTGTTGCGCGACAAGCCGGTGCGACGCTCAATCTCCCGGATCGGCATCTCCTCACGAAAATGCCAGCGCCGGATAACGCTCAATAAAGCCATGTCGATCACTCCAGTATCCCCCGACCACGCAGCCAGGGGGAAGGTCAGAACATGGGTCACTTCTCAGTGGAAATTATGCCGCTCCAGGGTCAGCTCTCAGTGGAAATCAACACGAAGCCGATCTGCCGGAATAGGTGGGTGAACGCCGCCGAAATTTGCTGCTGGACCTCGCCGGACAAGTCGCTCAATCCCGCGCATGGATCGAAGTCGACTGGAGGTGCCGTTCCACCGCCATGGCGAGGTCGACCTTACCAAAGATCGGTTTCGGCCCCCAGTCTGATTCCTCATCCTGGGAGGCAAAACCGGTGTAGCCGCTCTCATCGATCCGGAAGCATTCCATTCGATTTCGTCCGCCTCATTTGAGCCATTGCTCGAAGCTGCCGGAGAAGCCGGCAGCGTGCCAAGGACCCTTCCAGATCTCATAGTAGCGGATGTCGTTCGACGATGGCTGCGGTGAACAAGGCTTGACGTACACGACACAAGGCATCGCAACCGCATCACCGATCAACAACGCCTCCCCCTGCTCGAGCGCTGGCAAACCGGCCGTCAGGTTGCCGAGGGTGTCCGGCAGCAGACGTTTGACATAGGCTTGATCGTCGGGATTGGTCAGCCGCATCGCCAGGAAGTTGCTGCACTGAGAAAAGATCGTCTCGGATATCTCCGAGGGTCGTTGGCTCGAGATCATCAGGCTGACGCCGTACTTGCGGCCCTCCTTTGCAATCCTTTCGATCGAAGTGAGCGACGCCTTGAACCGCGAGAGGTCGCTGCGCGGAGCGTATTTGTGCGCCTCTTCATAGACGAGCAGAAAGGGAACCGTGCAGGTGCCGGTCTCTCGACGCGCATGATAGGCGAAGTCAAACAGGAGCCGGGTCACCAGCGATACCGTGATGCTCAAAACCTCGAATGGAATGCCGCTCAGGTCGATGATCGTGACATTGGCGCTGGAGGTTTTGTCATAGCCGGTAATCTGGCGAAGGACGTCTTCCAGGCTGGACGCCGCGGCCTTATCACCAAACATGAAGTTGAGGCGGGAATTACTGATTTTCGCCGCGATCCGACGGACGAATTTGTCGATGGTGCCGTCGGCGTAGGGTCCGCTGTTGATCTTGCCCGTCTTCTTCGCTGCGAAATCGACACGATCCGATGCATATGCCGTAAGGCGTTCGCGGTCGTCGGCGAATGTTGTGATTACGCCAGCCTTGGTTTCGATGGTGAGCGGGTCGTTTGCATCTTTCGTTTCCCGAGCGAGGTTCGCGAAGCAGTTCTGAAGATGACCAATATCGTACCGCAACGGGCTCTCGAAATTGACCTTCGTGGCGCCAGGATTCGCCATCTCCTTGCAATGGGTAATGATCGAGCGGAGCAGGGCTTCCTGATTATAATTGTTGCTATCGCCCGACTCGAGGAACATGTCGTCCATCTCGCCATCGTTCAATAGCCAGTAAGGCAAGACGATGTCGTCGGCCGAGAGCAGATTGGCGGCGGGAAACGCCGACTTATATTCGCCGTGGATGTCGAATATGACGATATGTGAGTTATTCAGCCCGGTATATTCTGAAGCTTTCACAGAGGTCGCTTCTTGCAGAATCGTCGCTACGCTGGAGGATTTTCCCGATCCGGTCGCCCCCACTACAGCGATATGTTTATTGAAAAAGCGGTCACCATGGACCGGCACTTTCACGTCGCGCTGTCGGGTGAGCGAAGAGAAACAACAGCGCTGATCTTCCTCGAACGCGTTGGCATAGATCGCGGCAATCTCGGATCGCGTGGCCGGCACGACCTTCTTTGGTGGGATCGCAAGCTCATCGCCCCCACGACGGAAGACACCCGCAGAGAGCGTGCCGAGCGGGTAGGCTTCGATCATGTAAACACGCTTGGCGTCGCCGCCCTTCTCCCGCATCTCGATCGAGAAATTCTCGATGATACAAATGAGGGAAACATCGTCATTGTCGGAGATCTTGAGGAAAGATCCGACGCGCAGCGACTGCTCTGCGATCTGGAATGAAGTAAGGTCGTCGACAGCGATCCGAACCTTGTTCGGAAAAACCGACACAACCTCCGCGTTGATCTCCTCTTCACCGGACATTCGCGCTCTCCCCCTAGATGATTTTCCTGGCCATGCTGGCTGCTATGATCGGAACCACGATCTGCTGGATCGCCGGGTCGAGCGCATGCGGCTCGCCGGCGTGAAGCTGGATGATCAGCCGCCCGCGCTTCGACGCGGTCAGCGCCGCGGTGAACTGGTCCTGATCCATGACGAAGCGCGCGGACACCGGATATTGCCGCGTCTGTGGCAGCATCAGATGCTCCGTGGTGAACGGCGCTCCGTTGAACGCATAGCCGTCCGATATCCTGTGGCTGTCATCGACCAAGCGGAGCTTGAGCTGAGCGAGTTCGGACGGATCGAGCCCAGGCAGAAAGAAGATGGGTGCGTAGCGCTCCCGGTCGGGCTTGGCGTTTATCTTGTGGCTGCTCCAACGACCGATGATGTGCTGAACAAGGCCGTGAAGCTCCTCGATCCCATCCGTGTCGGGCAGGCTGATAACGAAAAACCGGTCATGGCTGTCGATGTTAAGCCGGGCAAAGTGCAGCTCGCGAATTTTCTTACAATAGGCGGCCTCGCCTTCCATCCGAAGCGCCCACGCCGAGTGGAGCGCCATCTTCGGGCGGATTTGCTGGAGAAATGTTTTTCGGGTCGTGGTGCGGTCGACCTTCACCCGAGCGCTCGACAGGGCCGCCATCGCCGAGAGCGCGGAAGGGTAGCTGAAACTCTCGGCCTCGATCTTCGTGACGCCGAGCGCCGTGCGAAGCTCGGCGATCACCGCCAATCGATGCTCATCGAAGGGTTCGCTGAGTTTGACCGTGAACTGCTTGCAGAACGCGACAAGGTCCTCATCGGACGCGCCAAGCTTGCTTTGAAGGTCCACGACGGTTCGGGTTTTCTCGCCCGTTGCCTCGTCGATCTTGTAGGGGCGCTGGATGAGGATGCGCTGCAGGTCGGCGAGCAGGATCGTCGGCGCGATCTCGGCAGCCTGTTTGAAATGCCCGTACAGGATGTAGCGTTTTCGGTTTCGGACGTCTGCCGGATACCGCAAAAAGCCCTCGATCATGGGCATGATCGCGTCGCGCAGCGTGGAATCCGTGAGTTTCTGCGCTTCGTAGTATTTGACCTGCCCGTACGTGTCCGTGTCGCTCGACAGAATATCGAAATCTTCGACACCCTCGACCGTCACGTCCTGTCCGTCGGTCGCGGCCAGCACCGCCAGGATGCTCGCGTCGAACTGGTAGATGTAGCCGCGGATTGTCGCGGTTGCTTCACGCAAGGCTTCGAGGGCGTCCGATTCCGTCATCAGACCCCGCCGGTCATCGAGAGCCGTGTGGCCGGAACATGCCGGAATGCCCGATCGCGACAGGTCAACAGGATGACCTGCATCCGTTCGGCCGCCTCGCTCAGTATCTCGACCATCAGGTCGAGGCGGGCATCGTCGGCATAGACAAGCGGATCATCGAGGATCAGCGACACCGGCTGACCCTGCTCCAGCAGCATGTCCGCGAACGCGATCCGCGTCAGCACCGAGAGCTGTTCCTGCGTACCACGCGAGAGATCTCCGCAGCCCTCGCTGATCCCGCCTCTGACTACCGCCTCCAGCGTCAGATCTTCCGAAAAAGACAGATCGCAGCCAGGCAGCAGCCGCTCGATATGCCGCTTGGCCCGCTTCGCCACGGGGCCGACGAACTTCGCGGACGTTTCGTCTCGCGCCTCGTCGAGGATTTCGCGCAGCAGTTTCAAGCTGGCGGCCTCGTCGACGATCCGTTGCAAGGCGGCACGGGCGGCCTCGGCCTCCTCACGAGCGGCCGCTTCCCGATCGGCCAGACCCTTGCCGCCTTCGCTTTCAACTGTCCCCTCCAGCCGGGCGATGTCCATCTCGAGCTTCGTCCGCGCGTCGCCAGCGGCTCGATTGCGCGCATCGATCGTCTCAACTTTCCGCGTGATGACCGCAGGGTCGTGCGCCGTCGCGTCGCGCGTGGCTTCCTCCAGTTTGACGGCGGCCGCGGCCGACTGCTCTCTTGCGCTAACCAGATCTGCCGCCAGACTGGCAAAGCCCGGTCGGCTCTCCATCGTCTCGATCTGGGCTTTGGCATTGACAAGATCGCTCGCCGCGCGCGCGTGCCGGTGCGGCACCAGCACCCCCATCGCTCCAGTGGACTTGCGCGACGAACCTGTAGCCGTGTTTCGGCACAGTCTCGATGAAGCGCGGCCGCGCGGCAGCATCGCCGAGCTTTTGACGAATGGTCTTTATGCACTGGGTCAGCGCCTCGTCTGTGACCGGCACGCCTTTCCAGACGTCCCCAAGGAAGCGGTCCTTCGCAACCAGCGAGCCGGCGTTTCGCAACAACAGCGCGAGAGCATCTAGATACCGGGGGCTGAGCTCCACCGGCGCGCCGTCTCGGAACAGGCGCCGATCATCAGGATCAAGGACGAAGTTCTCAAAATGAAATCCCCGCAGCGGCACTTTTCAGCAATCCCTCATGTCTTCCTCATGCCGCTCACCGGCGCTTGCGGCATCGCGTCACCATGAGGAGGCGCTATCATGATTGGTCGTAGCGAAGAAGATCACATACCGCAGGCTCTCAGGGGCCCACGGAAGTTCTGGAACGGCTGGCGCGTGGTAGGATGGGGGCTCGCTGCGCTTCTGCTCGCGCTCCCCGCCGTCGCCATGCAGTTCACTGAAGAGGTGCTATGGGGCGAAACCGACTTCATCGTCATGGGCATCTTGCTCGGCGGGACCGGCCTGGCCGTCGAGTGGCTCATTCGCCGCTCACCGTCCCTGTGCTACCGGTTGGGAAGCCTGGTTTCGCTCCTAACGGTCTTCCTGACGATCTGGGCAAACCTCGCCGTCGGCATGATCGGGTCCGAGGACAACCCGTTCAATTTGCTGTTCTTGGGAGTGCTCCTGATCGCAGCGTCCGGCGCTGCCCTGGCGCGCTTCTCTCCGCGCGGCATGGCCCTGTCGAGCGGTTTGGCCGCGGCGGCTCAAGCTGCCGTGGCGGCCGCCGGCGCAGCAATCGATCCTCGAGGAGCGATCTTCAGCGGCCTGTTCGCCGGGCTCTGGCTGCTATCCGCCATCTTGTTCTGGAGCGGTGAACGGAGGGGTCGAAGCTAACCCCAAACTGCAGAGGTTCGCGCGCGTGCTATCAAGTCGGCGTCGGACCACGACGCCGATCATGCCTATCTAGCCCGGCTTATTCATCAGGGGGCACCTGAAGGGTTGGCAGGAGTAGCGTAAGGTTTTGTTCTGAAGTAGGAAATTGGTTGTCGAAGCCATCTCCTGTTCGGGACATTAAATGCCACAAGCCACACCTGCCGAGGGC
>QFCS01002037.1_pt1 | contig 32702 bp, 29 predicted proteins | sample 3576561 | NCBI WGS metagenome assembly QFCS01 | reverse complement strand
GGGTCGAGCGGTCGTGGACCCTTGATCCGGACCCGACGACGGCGATCCTGCTGGCGACAATGTACGACAAGGCCAATCGCAACGACGATGCGATGGCGGTCCTTTGGCAGGCTCTGCAGGCGGCGCCCGATCATCCCCTGATTCGTCACCATGCGGTGATCACCATGCTGCGGCATGGACGGCCGGAGGACATCCGGGCAATTGTCGACCATATCCTCTCGAACGATCCGGCCGATGCCTTCGCAACCTTCGTCGCACGGCTGCTCGAGCGTTATGACGGCTGGGTCGATCAATTAGCCGATTCCGTGAAACGCCGCCGCAGCGGCCGGCCGCAGCTCCTCGTCTCGCTGCCGGTGTGGGGGCCGGTTTTCACGGACTATTGCCTGCGGTATTTCTGTGCCTCTTTGCTCGCGCCTGGAAACCTGCCGAGCCTGGCCGAGAGCCACGACGTGAACATCGCCGTCTTCGCCTCGGAGGAGACGGCGACTGCACTGCGCGCCAGCCCGCTGTTTGGCCGGCTTGCGCGGTATGCCACGATCGACTTCGTCGTCTATGGACATGACCTCATGGACTACAAGTCGGCCATGGCTGCGGGCTATGGCGACCAGCCGGTGTACTATTCCAGCGAGACACTCGACTTCTACTACGAGCGCAACTGCAAGTTCGCATTGATGTCGTGTGCCCATTATGTTGCGCTCGCTGCCGGCCGCAAATCCGATGCACTGGTTTCGTGCCAGACCGCGGACATCATCTGGAGCGATGGCGCACTGGCGCGGATCGCCGGTCGCATGGAGGGCGCCGACGCCGTTCTGGTTCACTGTCTTCATGTGCAGGGCAGCGTCGTCAGGCCGCTCCTGCAGGCTGTCAACGAATCATCCGACGGCGTGTTGCAGATCAGCCCCGAGCAATGCGCTTTGCTCGCAGTGAAGCACATGCCGGGCGGCTGCTTCGCTGACGCCGACCACTTCCTGGATCCACCGTTGCGCATTGCCTGGCGTGTCGGAACTTCTGGCCTTCTGGTGCACGGCAATCACTATCACCCGATCTGCCTGCGGCCGGCGGCATTCTCGCATCCTTTGCGACTGACGATCGATCCGGTCGACAGCCGGTTCATCGACCGGACCTCCCTTGGCTGGGACAGGGTCGAACTGGTCACCGACAACAGCATCGTGTGCCTCGGCATCGATGACGACCCCGTGCTGCGGCAATCCAGCGATCTGACAGCCTTCTCGTCCGCCTCGGTGGCATTGTGGCTATGGGGCTACTGGGGCCGGCTAAGAGGCCGACTTTTCCGAGCGCCGATCCGCCTGGGTACCGCTTCCGAAGCCGAATGGCAGCGGATGGAGGGAGCCGCGGCGGCCGTGGTGGGCGAGATCATCGCGGACGTCGAGGAGCGTGACCGGGGTCGAGAGGCCGGGCGACACCGCGGGCAGGACAGTGTCTCGACATGACGCTGCTGGCGGACGGGTTGTCCGCCGAAGCGGCGGTTGTGCGGATTCGCGGCTTGTGCCAAATATATCGCATTGGGGACGAACAGAGAGGGAGTGGTCTTGTGAGCATGCGACGCGGCCAGCATTGGCGAGCGTTCCTGAACATCAAGACCAGTCATCGACAGAGACGCTCAACGATGGCCTGCTCCCATCGATGACGTTCCTGCCCAATACTATCCGTCAGGCGAATGGCCGGCAGGTTCAGTCATCCGAGCGCATGAAGCACATGTCGTCGAAGCAGAGCGGCCAGGGGATGTTGCGCGTAAACCAGGGCGGTCGATGAGCAGCACTCGGCAATGCTGTCTTTGCGGCGGAAGCAATCTCTCGCAGCTTTTCAGGCTCGATGACCTGCCCATTTCCCACTACCTGCGGCGGGATCCTCGTGATCCCGATCCTCGCTTTTCCGTCGGATTTGAATGCTGCGGCGACTGCGGGCTGCTGCAGATCGTCGACCCGATTCCGGCAGACCTGCTTTATGGCCAGGCGGATACCTACACGACAGGTTTCCAGAGGCCCAAGCATCTGGACGACCTGATCACCACGGCCATCGGCCGTCGCGACCCTGGCAAGGCGATCGATATCGGATGCAATGACGGGGCACTGCTCGATGCCTTGAGCAGGGCGGGCTATAGCAAGGTCGTCGGCGTCGAGCCGAACGTGGTTGCCGCGCAGCTTGCCCGCGACAAGGGCCACACGGTCTATACCAGCTATCTGGACGAGGCGCTGGCGTCACGGATCATCGACGAGTGCGGTGCATTCGACGTGGTCTATCTGCGCCATGTCGTCGAGCATGTGAGCAACCTGTCCGGCTTCTTTGACTCGCTGCGAGGTCTCTTGAGTCCCGACGGACTTCTCGTGCTGGAACTGCCCGAAGTAGAGGAATCGTTTGCCCTGGGCAGTCCCGCCATCCTGTGGGAAGAGCACGTCAACTATTTCACCCCGGCGCTGGCCGAGTTCATGTTGCGGCGCTTCGGTTTTCGGGTCCTGGATCGCCGCCGGTACGTGTTCGGCGGCGGCTCGATGGCGTTCGTTGCGCAGAAGCAGGATCTGCCTCTGGATGACGTGCCCGTGTGTCCCGATCCCGCGCCGGTCATGAAGCTGCTGCAGCGCTTCATCGACGGGATGGACCGGCAGAAGCAGGAGCTGCACGGGCTGGTCATGGAAGCGCGCGCGAAAGGATTCCAGGTCGTCATGTACGGGGCGGCTCCGCGGTCCTGCCTGATGGCGTCGGTCTGCGGGATCAGCGACATGATCGACTTCGTCGTTGACGATCGCCAGGACATACAGGATCGCCTGATGCCCGGCACACAGCGAGTCGTCCAACCGCTGGCCGACGTGGTTCGAGAGGCGTCGGACAAACTGCTGTGTCTGCTGGGTGTCGGCGCGGAGAACGAGTTCAAGGTCCGGGCCAAGGTTGAGGGCGCCATCGATGCCCGAACGGTCTTCGTCAGTCTTTTCCCGCCGCGCGATACGGTGCGGAGCGTCGATCTGGCGCGGCGCGCCATCGCCGCCCATATGTGAAGAAGCTTCGAGAATGTCGCGTATCGACCTGCCGGCGCGGCCAACGGCTGCAAGGTTCAATGGTCCTGTCCGCCAAGCAGTTCAGCGGTGGCGAGCGAGGTCCTGGTGTTTCCTGAAAGCCGATAGGCATGTGCCTGTGATCGTGGAGCGGCTGGAAGGCCACAACTGGTGACAAGCTGCCATATCTGCCAGTGCTCGGACCTTCGGCCATTCGAGCAGAGGGGCAAGCCCTTCAGGCTGGTCTCATCGGATGTCCGGCCGGTCGATGGTGCTGCTGAATTCTACCTCTGCCGCAACTGCCTGGCTGTCCAGAAGGGCGTCACCGCCCGCTGGCAGGCCATGGCGGACGCGATATATGCGGGCTACGACATCAACCATCAAAGCGAGGGCGCGGAGCCGACCATCTTCGATTCGGCCAAGGGCACCGGGCCACGATCGCTGATTCTGCTGCGCAATTTCCTGGACAGTATCGACCTGGCGGACGATGGCCGACTCCTGGACGTAGGATGTTCGAATGGCAATCTGCTCAAGAGCTTTCACGGCCTGCGGCCGCGGTGGCGGTTGTCGGGTGCCGAGCTTGTCGACAGATGGCGAGAGACCGTCCTGGCCTTGCCGGGGGTCGAGGCCTTCTACAGTGGTCCTGCGCCGGCCTACGCGGGGCGATTCGACGTCATCTCGCTGTCCCATGTGATCGAGCACATCTGCGACCCCAGTACCTTTCTGCGCGACGTCGCGCGACACTTGAAGCCGGGCGGACGCATCCTCCTGGCGACACCCAATCTCCGACAGAACCCGATCGATCTGGCCATTGCCGATCACTGCACTCATTTCGAGGAAACGAGCCTTTCGTTTGTCATCAGGCAAGCCGGGCTGTCGGTGGACCTGCTTTCCTCGACGATGCTGCCCAAGGAACTGGTCGCCATCCTGTCGATATCGGGCAGCGCGGCTCCGCTGGCGAGCTTGCCGAGCGATCGGTCGACCAACCGGCCGACCGACTGGCCGGCCGACCGACTGACGGACCGGCCGGACGGTGTGCCGCAGGCGATGGCGCGCGGGACGCTTTACTTCGAGTTGCTCGAGGAGGTGCGCCGGGTCGCGCGCAGCTGCCGCAGTCGGGGCAGACCATATGGTGTGATGGGCTCGTCGATCGCGGCCTGTTGGATCACGCTCGAGCTGGACGGCGACGTGGCTTTCTTCGTGGACGAGGACACATCACGTGTCGGCCATCGACTGATGGGCCTGCCGATCATGGCGCCGCCGGACGTGCCTCCGGGCGCGACCGTGTTCATACCGATGTCGGCCTATGTCGCGGAAAGGATCATCGAGCGATGGGGGCATCTGCCCGTCGAATTCCGCTTTGCTCCCTCGAACCGGCTCGTATAAGTGGCCTATGATCGATTTCGTGGTTGACGACCGCCAGGACATCCGGAATCGCCTGGTGCCCGGCTCGCCGCGCGTCGTCCGGAAGGTGGCTGAGGTACTCCGAGAAGCATCGGACAAGCTGCTGTGCCTGCCGGGTGCGGAGAACGAGGTCAAGGTCCGGGTCGAGGTCGGGGTTGCCACCGCAGCCCGAATGGCCGTCAGTCCTTTGCCGCCGCGTTATACGTTGCGGGGCGATGACTCGGCGCGCCACGCCGCCGCTGCCCACAAGTGAAGGAAGCTTCGAGAATGTCGCGCATCGACCTGCCGGCCCAGCCCAACGGCTACAAGGTTCAGTGGTCCTACCTGCCTAAGCAGTTCAGCGCTGACAAGATCGAGGAGATCCTCGATCTGTTCCGCAAGTTCGTGCCGACGGGCGATTTCACGCTCGGCAAGCCGGTAGGCGAGTTCGAGCAGAAGTTCGCGGCGATGATCGGCACGCGGCATGCCATCGGCGTCAACTCCGGCACTGACGCCATCAAGCTCGGCCTCAAGGCGTTGGGGGTCGGGCCGGGGGATGAGGTGATCACCACGGCCAACACCTTCATCGCCACAGTAGGCGCAATCGGCGAGCTCTTCGCGCGACCGGTCTTCGTCGACTGCACCGACAATTTCTGCATGGATGTGAGCCAGGTCGAGGCCAGGATCACGAACAAGACCAAGGCCATCGTGCCGGTTCATCTCGCCGGCCAGATGACGGATATGCCGGCGCTGCTGGAGGTTGCCCGCAAGCACAACCTGCCGGTGGTCGAGGACTCCTGCCAGTGCATCCTGGGCAACATCGACGGCAAGAATTCCGGAACCTGGGGCCGGTCGGGCGCTTTCTCGCTGCATCCGCTCAAGAACCTCAACGTATGGTCCGATGGCGGCATGATCGTCACCGACGACGACGCCTTCGCGACCGAGCTTCGGCAGCTGCGCAACCATGGCCTTGCCGGACGGGACAGCGTGGTTCGCATGGGCTGCAACTCGCGGCTGGACTCGATCCAGGCGGTGGTCGGCAACTGGCTGATCGGGCAGGTCGACTTCATCACCGATACCCGCATCGGGAATGCCGCCTATCTCGATCACGAGCTGAGCCGCATTCCCGGGATAACGCTGCCGCAGCGCTTCGATAATCGTAAACTGGTCTTCCACCTCTACATTGTCTTCGCCGAACGCCGCGACGAACTGGTTGCCCACTGCAAGAAGAACGGCGTCGAGGTCAAGGTCCATTACCCCGTACCGCTGTATCAGCAGGAAGGCCTGCGGCAGTATGGCTACAAGAAGGGTGATTTCCCGGTGACGGACCGGCATGCCGCGACGATGATATCCTTCCCGGCGCACGAGCATCTGACCAAGGAACAGCTCGCGTACACCGTCCAGACGGTCAAAGAGTTCTATGGGGCTTGAGATGGCGAAGCACGACATTCCCTACGTCAACTTGCCGGCCCAAGGGCGCGAGCAGCTCGAGGACCTCAAGAAGATCCTGGAGCAGGTCGTGCTGCGGGGATCCTTCGTCGGCACGCACGACGACCTTGCGGCGCTGGAGAAGCGGCTGGCCGAATATTGCGGTACGACCGAGGCGGTGGCGCTGAACTCGGGGACTGACGCGCTGTTCCTGTCCATGAAGGTGGCAGGCATCGGCGAGGGCGATGAGGTCATCACGCCACCGAACTCCTTTGTGGCCTCGACGGCGACCATCATCCAGCTGGGGGCGAAGCCGGTCTTCGCGGACGTGCTGGCCGACCAGAACGTCGATCCGGAGAAGATCGCGCGGGCGATCACGCCGCGGACCAAGGCGATCATGCCGGTCCATCTCACCGGGCGGATCTGCCAGATGGACGAGATCATGGCGCTCGCCAACAAGCACGGCCTCGTCGTGATCGAGGACGCCGCGCAGGCGATCGGCTCGATGTACAAGGGCCGGCTCGCCGGTTCGATCGGCCACTTCGGCTGCTTCTCGGCCCATCCGCTCAAGAACCTCAATGCGCTGGGCGACGGCGGCTTCGTGACCACCAACGACAAGTCGGCCGCCGACCGCATGCGCCGCTTGCGCGCCCATGGCATGGCCGACCGCGCGACCATCGAGGAGTGGGGCCTGGTCTCGCGCATGGACACGCTGCAGGCGGCGGTCCTCAACTACCGGCTCGACAAGCTGCCGGATGTCATCGCGAAGCGGCGCGCCAACGCTGCGATGTACCAGAAGCTCCTGAACCACGAACGCCTGTACGTGCCGCCCTGCCGCAACGAGGAGTACAATACTTTTCACACCTTCGTCGTGCAGGTCGACCAGCGCGACAAGCTGCAGGCGCATCTCAAGAACATCGGCATCAAGACCGCGATTCACTATCCGGTGCCGATCCACCTGCAGCCGGCCGCCCGCTCGCTTGGTCACAGGACGGGCGACTTCCCCATGACGGAGCGCCAGGCCGAGCGCATCCTCACCCTGCCGGTGAACCAGTACATGAGTCCAGCCGATGTCGAGACAGTTGCGGGCGAGGTCCTGGCTTTTCTGAAGAACTAGAACGACCGACGTCAAGGTCGGGTCGAGGATCTTTCATGCTCGAACTATCCCGCATTCCCCTGGTGGTACGTGATACCGCTCTCAAGGCGCGCGCGCTGCTGGGCCTGTCGAAGGCGGACGAACCTACGCCGGTCGAGCAAAGCGCCACGCCACGGCGCACCCTGTTCGATCTGGCTCGGGAGGCCGAGACCCTGATGGCGCTCGAAGTCCAGAGCGGCTGCTTCGGCGATATTGAGCGCCAGGTGGCGGCGCTCGGCCGGGCCATCCTCGACGACCAGTTCGATTGTACCGAGGGCGCGCAGAGCGACGCGCCCGAACGTGCCTGGGTCAACCTGCTGCGACTGGGCTTGTTCGAGGAACTGCGGGATCTCGTGGCGCGGCAGGGCTTCCCGCTGCCCGAAGACGTCAAGGGCTTCCTGGATTTTTGTGCCTACGAGTACGCGTTGTGCCGCCAACGCGGCGAGGCCTATCGCGCCCGCAATCCCGACGAGGACATCTTCACTCTGGGATGCATCGTCTGGGGAGAGGAGTACGTCAGGAATTTCCTCCGCTACAGCGTCCGCTCGATGATGTCGGAGAACAACCTTCCGGCACTCCGCAGCCAGGGACGATTGGTCTTCAGCATCGTGACCGACGCGGCCGGCGAGGCCCAGATCCGCCGTGATCCAGCCTTTGCCCAACTCACCTCGTTGGGCGACGTGGTGTTCATCACCATGCCGGAGGTCATCACGACCACGCTGCGCAGCGGCCATCTGGTCCGCAACTTCTACATTCTGTACGGCATGCTCGACCACTGCTCGATCTACTTCGCGCAAGGGGCCTTCTCGCATCTCTACATGATCCCGGTCGATGCGATCGTCGCCGATGGCAGCCTGACGAACATGGCATCCTATCGGCTCGAAGGCTTCGAGTGCTGCGGCGGCGGCAACATCGTCGCCAACACCGAGACCTTCCTGCCGGCACTCGAAGAGCGGTGCGGCCACGACGGGCCCATCACGCTGACGACGGAGGAACTGGCGTCGCTGGCGGTCCAGCACGCGCACCACTATTTCCTATCGCAGATCATTGCCGAGGAGAACCGTGACTTCGGCAAGCATCCGCGCGAGCTCTTCTGGCCTGCCGAAGGTGGTGTCGAGATTCACTCGGTCTTCATCCACCCGCTATTCACCTCGGCGTCCGGCTTGGCCAAGTACAGTCGTAAGCACTTCGCCAACATCGACTATGGCATGATCCCCCGCATGTTCTCGGGGGCGGGCCCGATCAAGATCATCGACGATCCGCGTAAGGCCTACGTCAACAACTACACGGCCGCCAACCGTCTCTACGAGACCACCAGCCGGCCCTTCGCCCCAGAAGACTTCATGCGCAGCCACGACTGGAGCTATCCGGTCCAGAAGGCACTGTTCCCGCGCGCACAAAAGCTTCCTTGCCGGCTCGAAGGCTGGACGCCGTACCGCGACGTCGCGAAGGATGTCGACGAAATCAGTCTGGAGTTTGCGGAGGAAGAACCCCGCACCGAGCTGCCGCCGACCAAACTCACGATCATCCTGCCGACGCGCAATCGCCCCGCCCTGTGCCGCGCCCAGGTCCGCTTCCTGCGCCGGACCCGGTTCCGCCACCGCATCATTGTCGCCGATTCAAGTGATCAGCCGGACCCCGACCTCAAGCGGGTCTGCCGAGGCCTCGTCGAGTACCGTCAGTTCGACGCGGAAACGCCGCCGGGGGAAAAGATCGCCGCGGTCGCCCGGACGGTCGAGACGCCCTACGTCGCGATGATCACCGACGACGATATCAGCTTCCCCCATACGATTGATGCCTGCCTGGCCTTTCTCGAGCAGAATCCCGACTACGTCGTAGCGCAGGGCTACGTACTCGACGCGCACATGAGCAAGGAGAGGATCGACGTCGAGAGTGTCCAGTGGTTCACGCAAGGAACCACGGAGAAGACGGCGCTGCGGCGTCTCTATGAACTCATGCGCCGCTATCAGCCCTTCTTCTGGGCGGTGTTGCGGACCGATGCCTATGCCCGGGCCCTCGACGCCGCGAACCATGCCGAGGGCGAGTTCTTCAAGGAACTTGCGTTTACGGCCGCGATAGCTGTGCTCGGCAAGTCGATGCGTCTGCCGATGATCCACACGCTTCGCGGCAAGGAGCAGTCACAGACCCGGGCCGCCCGTGGTCACCCGTTCTACTGGTTCCTGTCGGAGACCAGTTCATTCTTCGACGGCTACCTGCACTATCGCAATCGGTTGGCGAAGCTGGTCGAGGAGGTCCAGGCTTGCGAGGCGCAGGCTGCCGTGGCGTCCGCGGCTCCCAACACCAGGAAGGCGGCTGCGGACCTCGTGCAGACGCTGGACATCATCCATGCGTCCTATTTCGGTCGCGAGATGGACTCCGGCATGATCAACCATACCGCGCGGGTCCTGCTCGGCGATCCGCTGAAGCCCCTCAAGCGTCCTGCGCCGCCGCACCATGATGAGGAGATCCATCCGGAGGATCTCGTGCACGCTGCGGGCGTCGAAGGGCGCCGCTACGTGTGGCGGAGAGAGGTCCTGAATGCGGAACCCCGGTCAGAGATCCAGATAGACGGGGACGAGATGGCGCGCGTCGAGGGGGTCCTCGACAGTTACGTGCCGCCAGAGCCCGGCGAGGCACCGATCGTGTCAGTCTTCCAGCCGGTGGACCTGACAGTAGTCAAGGGCGTCGAGACCCAACTCGTGTCGGTCGAGAACGCCACGATGGTCGGCGATCAGGAGCAGGGCTTCCGCTTTGCCGAAACCAAGCGCTACGGCTTCCATCGGCTGGCGATTCGCGTAGCGCCGCCGCAGCCTGCGGCGACCTCTACCTGGTCGCTCAAGGTCATGGCCGACGGCTGCCCGTGGTTGCGCTTCGAGGTCCATGACGACGGCGCGCGCAAGTACGGGATGTGCGTGTTCGACCTCGCGACCGGGGACAAGGTCGAGCAGAATGGCGGCTTGGAGCGGGCCGAGAGCACGCTTCTGCCCGACGGCTACCTGCAGATCACGATCGTGCTTCCGTCGACCGCGGACAGCCAGGCCCACCTGTCGATGATGCTGCTCGACGCCGACCACGTGCACCTTCATGCTGGCGACGACGAGCGGGCGGTGCTGATCTCGGAGATAGCCTTCACCTAGATGTTGGCTCCGGTTCTTTCTTGGCGACGTTGTGGGCAGTCACGAAGTCGGCGAGGCGAACCCGTTACTCAAGGTCAGGCGATCTCGCGGATGGCGCTGCAGACCGCCTCGACGTCGCCGCGGGTGAGGTTCAGCGCACTCGGCAGATTGACCCCAGAGGGGCTGACCTCGTAGGCGATCGCGTTCGTGGCACGGGCACGCTGACCCTGCGGCGTGTCGCGGAAAGGCGCCAGCGAACTCAGCGGATAGAAGAATGGCCGGACGTCGATGCCCCTTGCCTTGAATTCCGGCACTAGCTTCTCCTTGGTGAGGCCCAGTCCGCGGTCGAACACGAAGGTCGTCATCCAGTAGGAGTTGTAGAGGCCGTCGACGTCGGGGTTGAGAGTGCCCTTGTTCAACTCGCTCAGGCCGGCGCGGTACCAGTCGAAGATCTCCCGCTTGCACGCGACCAGCTCTGGCAACCGTTCGAGCTGGGCGAGGCCGAGCGCGGCCTGCATCGAGGACATCTTGTATTTCCAGCCGATCTCCTCGTTCTGGAACATCTTGTCCCCGGGACGTCGGCCGTGGTCCTGTGCCTGCCGGACCCGGTAGAGCAGGTCGTCGTCGTCGAGAAGTAGCATGCCGCCTTCGCCGGTCGTCAGCGTCTTCGATCCGTGGAACGAGAAGGCGGAGAAGGTACCGTAGGATCCGGCCCTGCGCCCGTGCCAGGTCGATCCGATCGCCTCGGCGGCGTCCTCGATCAGGGCTACGCCGTGGGCAGCCGCGATCTCGGTCAGGCGATCCCAGTCCGGCATCGCGCCATATAGGTCAACCACGATGGCTGCCTTGGTGCGAGGCGTGATGGCGGCACGAAAGGCCTCCGGATCCATGCACCAGGTCTCGCGATGGATGTCAACGAACACCGGCTCTGCGCCGACGTAGCGGACGGGCGCGACAGAGGCGATCCACGTCACATCCGGCACGATGACCTCGTCGCCCGGGCCCACGCCCAGCGCGACCAACGCGAGGTGCAGACCAGCCGTGCAGGAGGGCAGGGCGACTGCGTGCTTGCGCCCGCAATGTTCCGCGAAGGCCGCCTCGAACCGCTCGTGGTACTTGCCGGCATCGCCATACCAGGCGGTGCGTACCGCGTCGGTGACGTACGCGATCTCCTTGTCGGTGATCGACGGACCCGCAACAGGAATTTGCTTCGTCATATGGGATCCTCAGTGGCGCTCGCCTGCGGCGACGAACTCGGGATGCAGGACCTCGAAGCGGTCGCCGAGGGCGGCCCCGCCCGGCCAGCCGCGCCGCACGGAATCGTTATTGGAGAAGTTGCTGTGGCGGATCTGGAATGTCCAGCGCACGCTGCTGCGTTCTGCCGGCACGCTCTTGTGGAGGAGCAGCGTGCTGAACACCAGGATATCGCCAGCCTCGAGGTCGACTCGGATTGCCGTCTCCCGATCGAAGCGCTCCCCCTCGACGATGCGGATCGAATGGGCGCCGTTGCGGTTGACGTTCAGCGGGTCGGCGATTTCGACCTTCTGAAGCCCCCAGCAATGGCTGCCCGGGATGAGCTTGATACCGCCGTCGCCCTCGCGCAGAGGAAACAAAGAACCCCAGATTACGATCCCATCCAGGCTACCCTGCGTGTAGGGATAATCCTGGTGCCATTCGAACAGGTATTTCTGCTCGTCCTGCCGGTCGATGCGCAGCGCGGTGTAGGGATTGGAATTGATGAAGTCCGCCTTCATCAGAGACTTCGCCAGCGCGATGACCGGCTCGCTGGTCGCCATACGGTGCAGGGGTAGGAGCTGCCGACAGGCGCGGTAGATCTCGCCGCCCTTGGCCCGGTCGACGCTGCACAGCCGCAGATAGTCCTCCGTCCGGACGACCGGCAGAGCCGGGGAAGGCGAAAGGCCTGCCTCGGCGAGCTTCAGGTCAAGAAGATGGTTGATGTAGGCGTGCACGTCCGCATAGCAGGAAGGTGGGAAGAAGCCGCGGATCACCGCCCATCCCTGGCGGGCATAGTGGTCCGCCAGCTCGGGCGAGCCGATGTCGTGCGCGGCGAAGATGCCGGCCGTCCCTCGATATGTGACCAGCGGCATGGAGATCCTATTCCTTGAAGAAGAAGCCCCCCGGCGTCGATGTCCAGGGGAATTTCTGCATCTTCGGCGGCTTGCCCTTAAAATATGCTTCGAGCGCCGAGCTCTCGCCGCCCCATTCCATCATGGCGTACTCGTCGAGCACGACTAGGCCGCCGGCGACGACGCGCGGGTAGAGCTGCTCCAGGGCGCACAGGGTTGGCTTGTAGATGTCGACGTCAAGGTGAAGTAGCGAGATGCGCAGCCCCGGATTGTCAGCCACGTACTTAGGCACGGTCTCGAGGATGTCGCCCTTGACCACGAACGCGCGCGCGGCCTTGGGAACGAACTGGTCCTCCTGGGCGATCGCGAGAAGCTTGTCGAAGGCCTCCTCGAACTCGCCGGCGCTCCAGCCACCTTTCTGCTTGGAGCGGTTGGGATACATCGGCCCGTCCTCCGGCTGGAAATCCTGCAATCCTTGGAAGCTGTCGAAGCCGATGACGTGGCGGATCCTATCCCCCGGATGGAAGATCTCGAGGAATTTGGCGAATGCGAAAAAGCTGTTTCCCTGGTAGATGCCGCACTCGACGATGCTGCCGGGCACGTCCTTCACCATCCGGTAGAGCTCGTAGTGGGCGAGGAGCCGCGTCAGGTTGATGCGTCGTGCGTAGATGGCGGGCGATTCGAGGACGTCCCGGATTGGGATTTCGTGGTCTTCGATCACGCCCTCCAGCCGTGTCCAGATGTCGGTACCGGCGGCGCCGCCATATTGCTCGGATTTCTTCTTCTTCACTTTCCAACCTCGATCGGACGGTAGTTTGCGCGACCTCCGGTCACCGCCGAGACGCCAGGATAGCTTACCGGGCGCTCGTCGTGCGGTGCGAGACGACGGCCTTCACGATGGAGCCTTCTCCGACATCCGTCGTCAATACGCAGGACGACGCAATCACTGCGCCGTTGCCGATCGTTACGTCGGGCTCCACTGCGACCATGGTGCCGAAGCGCACGAGATCGCCTACTCGGACGCGGCCGGAGAAAGTCACGGAAGGTCCGAAACCGCAGTGGGATCCCACGATGCAGTGATGCTCGATTGTGGTCCGGGAACTCAGGAAGTTGTTGTCGCCAAGCCGGGCTTCCGGTCCGAGATAGCTGCCGGCGGCGACGACATTGCCGCGGCCCATCCGCACGCCGCTCCGGATTTCCGCCCGACTGTCGACGGCGTTGGCGATCGGGATGCCAGCCCGATCCAGCGCCTCGAAGGCGGCGGCGCGGTCCCTCAGGTTGCCGTTGAAGGCGATGATCGCCGCGTCGAAGCGCCCGGTATTGAACAGGCTCTCGATGTTGCCGATGTCTGACGTTCCTTCGACGGGAACGCCGAGCACCCGCTTGCCGTGCGTGGAGGCGTCGCGATCGACGATCGCGACGGGAAGGCCGGCCCCCGAGCGCAGCAGGATATCGACGACGATTGCGGCGCCGCCGCCGAGCACCGAGCCCACGACCAGAATGCGGCTGACTGATGGCGCCGTTCCGATGTGGGCCGGCGCCGCAGCCGCTTCGGTTGTCTCGAGGCGGGCCTGGTCGACGTCGTGTTCGCGGATCACACCGTCGGCCTCGGACGGGACGATGGTGGAGAGGTCGATGCCGTGGCGGCGCGCCAACAACTCGGCCTTGCGGGTTGCCCGGCGGGCACCGGGCTCGACGGCCCCTGCCGTGCGGGGCCCTTCATTCTCCGCGTGTGCCGAGCGGTGTGTGGCCAGGATGGCGTTGCGGTCGATGTCCGGTTCGGGCGACACGATCGCCAACGGCGCGTTGACCGGCAGTGTCGCCTCGACATCGGCGAGGGGTGTGAGATAGCCGGCTTGCGGGCTCGTCACCTCGGCCACCGCCTTCGTGGTCTCGACCTCGCAGATCGCCTGGCCGGCGCCGACCCTGTCACCGGCCTGGGCCAGCCAGCCGACCAAGCGGGCCTCGTCGTCGTTGGCCCCAAGCCGCGGCAGGGTGACGACGACGGCGGCACTGTCCTTCTGGGAAGCAGGCATGTGGGTCAGGAATCCTCGCCCAGGATCGCGTACGACATCGATGGCACGAAGGGAAAGCGTCTGATGGCCAGCTTGTGCACACCGACCGTCTCCATGACGGCAACGGTTTCCCCCGGCCAGAGCTTCTGGTTGAGCTCGTCGAAGGCCAGTACCGCGCCGCGGGGCATGCGCGGCAGAAAATGCCGGAGCGCCGCCAGGGTCGGCTCGTAGAGATCGAAGTCTAGGTAGAGCAGGGCAACCACCAGATGCCGGTTGTCCTCAACGTACTTGGGGATCGTCTCGACGGCGTCGCCCTGCACGAGCTCGATCTTCGGGAGGTGGCCGATCGGGCGGTTGAGGTCCAGCAGACGGGCGCCCTGCCGGAGCTCGTCGATCGCCGAGAACTCGTAGCCCTGCGGGCGCTTGAGGTCGCCTTCCGCGCCGTCCTGAGCGGCCAGCGACGGGAATCCCGCGAAGGTGTCGAAGCCAATCACCCGCCTGTTGTGGAAATACGGTTCGTGGATCGCGCTCAGCTGGGCCCAGGTGAAGAGGCCTGTCCCCATGAAGACGCCGCACTCGATGAACGCGCCCTGCACTGGCGCGGCCAGCCTGAAGAGTTCGGCACGTGCCAGCAGCATTGCGATGTCCTGACGCGGCACGAAGCGCGGAAACGCCTTCAGCTTGTCGAGTGTCGTCCCGGTCGAGGCGTCGAAATAGGGGCCGATTGCCTTCCGGTAGTCGGACTCCGGCACCGTGTAGCTCGATTCCGGCGAGAGGCCGAAAGCTTGCGATTTCTCAGTCAAGTAGGAACCCTTTGATGACGGCTTGCCTCAAGTCTATGCCAATAGCCGATAGACGGCAGCCTCCACTTTGGCGGCGGTGACGATGACCTGATCCTCGAGATGGCGCGCCGTCGGGATGATCCCGGGGGCGGCGGCCAGCCGGGCAACCGGTGCTGCGAGGCGCCGGAACAGCCGGTCGTAGAGCGTTGCGCCGAGCTCGCTGCTCCAGTTGAAGCCCGTCGTGCCCTCCTCGACGATCAGGATGCGGTCGGCGTTACCAATCCCCTCCACGATTGCCTCTACGGGGCAGGGCGACAGCATCGCCGGGAAGACCGCAGTCAGGCGAATCTCCTCGTCGACGAGCGACGCCAGGACCTTGGCGACGGCCGAGGTCGGCCCGCCAGTGGCGACGATGGCCGCATCGGCGCGGCCGTCAGCGAAATTCCGGAGCACGGCGACCGGCATCTCCGCGTCGCCCCGCCAGGTGCACGAGATACGGTTGTCGCCGGCGAAGATCTGGGAGCCGTAGAAAAGCTTGTGTTCGAGGAACAGCGTCGGCGACACCGAGTTCCGCAGGAGCGTCTGGAGGAGGCGGCCGGAATCATGGGCGATGGACGGCATGACGACTTGCAGGCCGGGAATGCCGTGGAACATCTTGTCGAGCGTCTGGCTGTGCGTTGGCCCGTAGCCTCGCCCGGCGCCGATCGGCGTGCGGACAAGCAGCGGCACTTCGATCGGCCTTCCGTACATGGTGGTGAACTTGGCAGCGTGATTGACCAGCTGGTCGGCGCACAGTGTCAAGAAGTCCGAGAACATGATCTCGACGACCGGTCGCAACCCGGTGAGGCACATGCCGAGTGCGACCCCGATCAGCGAGGCCTCGCTGATCGGGGTCGTGTGAATACGCCCCGGGAAGGCGCTGGACAGGCCTTTCGTCACCTTGAACGCGCCACCGTACGGGTCGAGGACGTCCTCACCCAGCAGGTGGAGACGCGGATCCTCGGCGAAGGCGGCGGCGAGGCCTGCGCGCAGGCTCTCGATGTGGGTCGGCGCGGCGGCTGTCACGACGGGAGCCGCGAGGCCGGCATCGCCAAGGCGGCCTGCACGACTTTGCCGACGCGGCGTGCGATGGACTCGTCGATGGCGAGTCGTTCGGCTTCGGGCAGTTGGCGGCCGAGCCGAGCGAGGGGCTGAATCGCCGCCTCAGCCTCGATTTCGCGGCGGTCGCGGTCGTCGTCGCCCTTCGAATGGGGCGCCAGCCGATAGGTCTGCATGTAAAGCACGGCCGGGCCGCCCCTCGACCGCATCTGATCGATCAGCGCGCCCGCCCTGTGCACCAGGGCCTCAGCGTCACGGGCATCGCAGGTGACGACCGGAATGCCAAACGGCCGGGCGCGCTCGGCGATCTGGCCGGCATGTTCCAGTTCCTTGGGCGTGCTCTGAGCATAGCCATTGTCCTCGACGGCGAACAGGACAGGTAGCTTCCATAGGGCAGCGATGTTCATCGCCTCATAGACGATGCCCTCGCCGAACGCACCATCGCCGAGGAAGACCGCGGCGATACGGCTGGGATGGCCTGCCTTCAGGCCGAAGGCGGCCCCCGTTGCCACGGCGGCGATGCCGCCCAAGATGCCGTTCGAGTAGAAGGTGCCGTTGGCGAGGTGCTGGGAGCCCCCCACACCCCCGCAGACTCCGGATGCCTTGCCGAGGATTTCGCCGACCAGTCCCTCCAGATCCTGCGTGAAGGCCAGATAATGGCCGTGGCACCGATGGTTCGAGAAGACGTAATCCTCGCCGTTCCTGAGCTGGCCGGCGACGGCGACGGCGCACGATTCCTGCCCGAGGCTCGTGTGAATGGTGCCGGCCACCAGGCCCCGCGAGAAGAGGTCGAGCAGGGCTTCCTCGGCCGTTGCGATCAAGCGCATCTCCTCGTAGAGCCGGGTCGGGGAGATCCGGGGAGAGTCGAAAGATCGGGGCGTCTTCGCTGCTATGGCTTGACGCATTTGAGAAAGCCCGAGGGTGAGCTCGCGAGAACGAGCTTGCCGTTGACGACCGGATCAATCTCGAAGCGATGCGTCTCCGCGAGATACTGGCGTGTGGCGGCGAGGGGCTCGTTGCCCTTCAGCCAAACGCGCGACCGCTTGGTTGGAGTCTGCTCAGGCGAGAGATAGCCCAGCACTGTATCGGCGACGACAAGATACTGGCCTTCCGATACGAGCGGACCGTAAGTGCGCAGCTCCGACAGGACATGGTCGCGCCCATGATCCGAATCCAGGATCACCATCACCTTGGCGTCTGGCGGTATGCAGGCCTTCGCGGCGGCCAGCGTTGCCGGATCGGTGGAGCCGCCCTCGATGAGCGTCACGCGGCGCGCGAGGGGATGTTGCTCGATGGTCTCGCGATTGTGAGGGCGGATGTCGATGTCGATTCCAATGACTTTGCCTCCCCCCAGCAACTCTAGCATCGAGGCAAGAAAGATCATGGAGCCGCCGCGCGCGACGCCGGTCTCGATGATCACGTCAGGCTTGGCGCTCCAGATGACCTCCTGGGTCGCCATGACATCGGCGGGAAACTGGATGATCGGCACGCCGAGCCAGCTCCAGAGATAGCTGTAGTCGTAGCGGTCGAGACCGACGAGCGTCTTCAGGGCGTCGTCGAAACGCTCGCGATCGCGTCCCAGCGCGATGGATTGCTGCCGGCGATTCGCCTCGAATGCCGAACGATCGTCAGTCATGGGCTGCAAGGGGAATCATCGACACTATTCTACCGATTTGGAGGCAAGGTCGGGTTTAGCATCGCGCCCCGGGGGGCGTCCATCCGGCCCTCAGGAACCACGCGTCGCCGTCTCGAAATCAGGCAGGACCTTGTCGGCTTCCGACAGGATGGCGATGTCCTTCAGCGGCCACTTGATGGCGAGCACTGGATCATCCCAGCGAATGCCGCGCGAGGCCTCAGGCGCGTATCGCGCGCTGATCTGGTAGCAGAGCTCGGTATGGGGAACCAAGCTTTGAAAGCCATGAGCGACGCCCTCGGGGATGAAAAGGCTGCGGCCGTTGTCCGCGTCAAGCTCGACGGCGACCCAGCGACCGAAGGCGGGCGACGTCCGACGAGTGTCGAGCATGACGTCGTAGACCGCGCCGGCCGTGCAGCGGACCAGCTTGGTCTCAGCGTGTGGCGGCCTCTGGTAGTGCAGGCCGCGCAGCGTGCCGCGCCGCTCGTTCCACGACACGCTGGCCTGGACAGGCGCGAATCTCAGCCCGTGGGCGGCGAATTCATCGACGCAGGCGATCCGCGCGAAGTAGCCGCGCGCGTCCGCCTTGCGCTCCATGTCGATGATGAAGGCGCCTGGTATGGCGGTTTCGGTGAAGATCATGGCTCGATCCGGCCGGTGAACATGGCCGGCTCCGGCACCGGCACGACGAAGTGGCCGCCGGCACGGACGTAGTCAGCCTGTTGACGGACGATCTCTTCGGCGAAGTTCCACGCCAACAGGACAACGTAATCCGGGCGGCGGGTTTGCAGTTCGGCCGGCGAGACGATGGGTATGCCGCTGCCGGGCATGGCACGGCCCTGTTTCAGGGGGCTGACGTCGGCGACAAAGTCCACCAGGTCCGCACCAACGTCGCAATAGTTCAACAGCGTCGCCCCCTTGGCGGATGCGCCGTAGGCGGCAACGGAGTGCCCTTTGGCCCGGAGGTCGGCCAGGTAGTCGCGGAAGCGGGATCGGAAGGCCTGTACCCGGGTCGCGAAGCCACGGTAGACGGCAGCATCGAAGACGCCGTTGTCGCGTTCCTCGGTCAGCAGGTTGTCGACCGCCGCGGACGCCGGGGCGCCGGTGGCATGGCGTACGAAGATCCTGAGAGAGCCGCCATGTACGGGGATGCGCTCGACATCGCAGACCTCGAGCGATGCCGTCGTAAAGAGCCTCGTCAGGGACGTCAGCGAGAAGTAGCAGAGATGCTCGTGGTAGACGGTGTCGAATTCAAGCCGGCGCAGCAGGTCGAAGAGATAAGGCACCTCGAAGACCGCGATCCCGTCCGCCTTCAGCAAGGCGGCAACCCCCGTCACGACGTCCTTGAGCGCGGCAACATGTGCCAGGACATTGTTGGCGTGGATGACGTCGGCGGCCTTCCCGCTCGTCGCGAGGCGGCGTCCGACGTCGGCCGAGAAGAAGTCCTCGAGTGTCTCGACGCCGCGCTTGCGGGCAATGGCTGCGATGTTGCGCGCTGGCTCGACGCCCAGCACCGGTATACCTGCTCGCACATAGTGTTCGAGCAGGTAGCCGTCGTTGCTGGCAATCTCGACGACACGGCTCGACGGTCCGAGCCGGCGCTCGGCGACAAGCCGCTGCACGATGCGGCCGGCATGGGCGACGAAGCTCGCGGAGTTCGACGACATGTAGACGTAGTCGCGGAACAGGCGCTCGGGATCCACGGTCTCGCGCAGCTGGACGAGGCTGCAGTTCGGACAGAAGGCGAGGGTCAGAGGGAAGCGATCTTGCCTCCGTGCTTCCGTCGGGCCGGCGACGAGGTCATTGGCGAGCGGCATTTCGCCGAACGCTAGGAAGTCATCGATGGTGTGGCCACAGGCACGACACGCCTGCTCGGCATGATGGAGCGGGGAGGGCCGGTCAGGGAACTGCACGTGACGTTTCCGAGAAATGATCGTCGATCTGCACGCCGGTCAGCGTCCAGGCGTCGTCCCCCCGTAGTGCCGCGCGATACCAATCGATCGTGCGCGACACGATCTCAGCCAAGGGCCAAGGCTCGGCATAGCGAAGTTCCGATCTGATACGGCTGGAATCGAGGACGAGCCTCTCCGTTTCGGCAAAGCTTGGTCGAGTGTCATGGACGATCCTGGCGTCCGGCCCCCAGGCAGCGGCCGCAAGGCGAGCGACCTCTCCGACGGCATAGGTTTCGCCGGGCTTCGGGCCGACGTTCCAGGCGCGCGGGCCGGATGGTGCGGTGGCTGTGTGCTCGGCAACCAGGAGGAGGCCGCGTACGGCGTCCAGTACATGTTGCCAGGGGCGGATGGCGGTGGGAAATCGCAGTGCCAGTGCCCGGCGGGCGGCGAAGGCGCGGATGGCGTCGGGGATCAGCCGATTGTCGGCCCAATCTCCGCCGCCGATGACGTTGCCGGCGCGCACGGTGGCGAGTGGTATCCCCACCTTGTCGAGAAACGAATGCGCATAGACCTCGGCCACGACCTCGCAACAGACCTTGCTGCCGCCGTACGGATCCACCGCTCCCAGGCGGTCGTTCTCCCGGTTGTCGGCTCCGGAGCCGAGATACACCTTGTCCGACGTCATCACGACGACTGAACCCGTGCCCTGCGCGCGGACCTGCTCGAGAAGGTTGATGGTGCCCATCACGTTCACCTCGAACGTTTCGCGCGGCTCGGCATAGCCCTTCGACACCAGCGACTGGGCGGCGAGATGGAGGACGATGTCCGGCCGTTCGGCCTTCATGACGCGCGCCAGGGTTCCGGCGTCGCGCAGGTCTGCAATGGTCGAAGTCACGCGACGCTCGAGACCGGTCAGGGCGAACAGTGACGGCGTCGTCTGCGGCGCCTTGGCGTAGCCGATCACCCGAGCGCCGAGGAACTGCAAGACGGCGGCCGTCCACCCTCCGATGAAGCCGGTATGGCCGGTAAGGAGCACACACTTCTCTCGCCAGAAGGCCGACGTCGGCTGCCCGGCAAGCGGGGGGGCTACTTCTTCTTCACCCACGGTACGTTTCCGCTCGCCCAGATTTCGTTGAGATGCTGCATTTCCCGATAAGTGTCCATGCACTGCCAGAAGCCGTCGTGCTTGTACACGGCGAGGTGTCCGCTGGCGGCCATTGTCTCGAGAACGGTGCCTTCGAGAGACAGGTCCTCCTCGTCGGAGAAATAGTCGAGCGCCGCTTTTTCGATGACGAGGAAGCCGCCGTTGATCCATCCCTCGCTGGTTTGGGGCTTCTCGACGAAGCTGCGGACCACTGCGCCCTCGATCAGCAGCTCTCCGAAACGCGACGGCGGCCGCACGGCGGTGACGGTGACGAGCTTTCCCTGCTCTCGATGGAAGCGCAGCAGCTTGTCGAGATCAATGTCCGACAACCCGTCGCCATAGGTTGCGAAGAAGCGGTCGGACCGGATGTGCCGCGCGATGCGGCGAATGCGGGCGCCGGTGTAGGCATTCAGTCCGGTGTCGACGAGGCGGACGCGCCAGTCGATGGCCTTCCGCGACAAAACCTCGATGTCGCCTGACGACAGGTCGACCTCGATGTCCGCATTGTTTTGATGATAGTTGATAAAGTAGTCGCGAATAACGTCGCCCTTGTAGCCGAGGCAGAGGACGAAATCGCGCAAGCCGTAGGCCCGGTAGTGGCTCATGATGTGCCAGAGGATCGGATGGTCCCCGACGGTCACCATGGGCTTGGGCCGTACCACGGTCTCTTCGTGCAGCCGCGTTCCCCGGCCGCCGCACAGGATAACAGCTTCCATGCGCCCTCTAGATCTTGTCAGTCGCGATCAGCACTCGACCATGTCCCGCCCGACCGCAGGCCGCCGCTTTATAGCCGCGGAGGCTCTGCCCGTACAATGGCGCTTCAAATAGGCGATTTGCCCCCGCCCGTGGCAACCGGTCGGCTTCGGGGGACCGGGCGATCGGCTGACATCGCGGGGACCATCTGACGGCGGCCCTTCGACGACCGTTCGGCGTCAGCCCAAGCCAACGGCGCCGGGAAGCGTCTTCAGGGCCAGCGGCGGCAACCCCGAATCGGCCTGCCACGAGAGGTTGATCTCGTAGGTGAACGCGGCGGAGCCACGCCGCTTCGGCGTAGCCCCGAGGCTTGAGCATGTGGATCAGGGTGTAGATCACCGCCCGCGAATCCACCGTCATGAACGACAGAGGCGGCCACGCGGGCGGGCGGTGTCTGATGCCGAGGACGTTCGCGAAGTCTGCCACCTGTTGTCGGTTTGAGGGAACCGCAGCGGCGGCGGGTGATGAACGGCGGCGATGGGATCGCCGCCGGGGTCCACACGGTCTTGATTGCGGTCGACTGCAATCTCAGATCGGCGTCGGCAGCTCGTTCATCGCGAGGGGAGGCGCGCCGTCGTCCGCCTCCCAGGACAGGTCGATTTCGAAGGTATAAGTCGCGTCCGGGGCGACGATCAGGGGCGCGGCCAGCATGTGCGATATGCTTTCAGCCTTGTCCGCCACGATCCGAAGCTTGCCGACCGACTTCTTCTCCTGCACGGGGCCGACGGCCGGGAAGGCACGCAGGATCATGTGGTAGTGGAGAACGCCGGCGGTGCGCTGCTGGGGAAGGTCGAGCGTGAATCCCTTCACGCTGGACGCTTTGCTGCGCGTCTGTCCCCATGAATGTGGGCCCTCGCCAATCGTGAAGAAGGAGGGGGCCTGGAGGATGACAAAAGTCGTGTAGGGCGACGATGCCCTGTCGGTGTCGAAGGGCCTGGACCGGCGGTAGGACGACACCGCGTTGCCCAGCTCCTTCCAGGCCGGATTGTCCCTCAGAAACTCTCGAGATGCCCGAAAAGGGCCCGACTGCTCGGCATTGTCCATCACGATGATGCCGCCTCTCTGAATGTAGCGGGCGGCCATCATGAGATCGAAAAGCGCAAACTCGTAGTCGTGATTGCCATCGACGAGGATCAGATCCAGTTCGTATTTGTTCTTGTCGACCTCGATGAAGAAATCCATTGAGTTCAGCGCGTGGTACTTGGTCAAGGACTGGAGTTCTTCGGGCCAGGATCCGATGATCGGAGGACAGCGTTCGGCCCCGAAAGGATCCGTCGTATGCACGACGCCTCCGCCGTTCTCCCACACGGCCCGCGCCAGCACTTCCGTCGTCCCGGCGTACATCGTGCCGATCTCCGCCACACCCCTGGGCTGCAGGGCTCGGATGAGCAGGTAGAGAGCCGCCCTCGAATGGTCGCTCATGAGCGAGCGCTGGGGATAGCTGAGAAAGTAGCGGAGGGCCTTGAGGTGCGCCGGCCCGCTCAGCAGAGCAGCGAGCTTCTCCGCCGTTATTCCATCGATCCGGGGAACGTCACCGGCAACCGGGGCGAGTGGCTTGGGCGCCGCATTGTCACCGCCGGCACGTGGCGAAGCAGGCGCGGCGCTGGTGGAAACCTCAGTCAACGATGTCGTCATTGCGTACTCCTGCACTCGTGTCTGGTTCGCGCATACACGGGGTCCGGCAAGCGCGCGTCAAGTGGTGCGCCTCCTCGCGGGGTTCCCGCCTGCCGCCGCCAGCAGTCGTTGCATGGCCCACGAGACCGGAACCTCGATCAGGCGATGCGATACGATCGCCGCGGCCGTTGCCACGGCCAGAAAGGCCGCGATGGAGCTGTAGGCGGCCGACAAGGGGATACTGCCGGACTTGGGAAGCGTCTGGTCGATCAGGAAGTTGGAGAACCACAGGAAGACCAGAATGTGCACGAGATAGACCGGATAGGAAAGATCGCCGATCCAGTTCATCCATCGAATGCCCTTGGTGGCTTCGAACAGGCCTGGCAGAGCCAGCGTGAACAGCAGGATCGACCCCCAGAAACGCTGCCCATCGAAGGGAACGTAGGAGCCCCCCACTGTCATCACGACGAACGAAAGAACTGCCAGGGAACAGCCGGCCATCCGATTGTTGAGCAGCGGCCATTTGAGGGCGGCCCGGCAGACGAGATGGCCGAGCATGAAGAAGCCTATGCTCGTCAGAACGAAATGATACGTCCAGACATCGTGAAGAGCCGGACCGAGCGTGATCACGAAGTACGCCCTCAGCCCGAAGGACGCCGCCAGAACCGCAACGGCGGCTCTCCACGAGCGCATCAGCCAGGGCGCGACGAGATAGAAGGTCAGTTCCACTCCCAACGTCCAGGCCTGCCCCAGGCCTGCGATGGCCGCGGCGAAATGGGTCTTCGGATAGTCCGTGAACGAGATTCGCCAATCCATCCCGAGCAGGAATATGCCGGTCAGCTTGTCGGGCAGGCTGGCGGCCAGGAAACTGGGCAGCGCCGACCCCACGGTCAGGAACGACAGCAGGACCATCGGCCAATAGAGGGAGTAGATGCGGACGAAGCGGTTTCGATAGAAACGCGCTGTTCCGCTGAGGTCCGTCGCGTAGTTCCTCGACAGGGTAAAGGTGATCAGAAAGCCGCTGATCACATAGAAGAACATGACGGCATATCCGGCGTTGAAGCCGAACTTTATGTTGTCGTCCGTGAAGGCGGACCGGGGGATGAGAACAAGCACGCGCCAGTGGTCGACCGCCACAACCCAGGCAAGAAAAAGTCGAATAACTCCCAAGCCGCTCCCCCTGAGCGCCGTCGGATTGAAGCCGCCGATCCGCCACGCCGTCCTGTCCCATGCCGTCTACAGCAAAGTGGATATCCTGTCAGTGGTCTTGAGGTCGGGCCGGTGGGCGTCTGGCGGCCTGGCCGGCCCTCCCGGGCGGAGCATCCGACGTGTCCGCTAGGCCCCTCTCAAAGCCTTCCGGGTGCGCCAAAGCGCCCCTGTGCCCTGTCGAAAGCCCGCTATGGCACGACGCCCCATAGTGCTCTAGAAGAACGACTAGACCGAGACGGGAAAGTAAACTGTTCGTATGAAGCAAGATAAAGCGCTCAGGTACGCGACCGACCTCGACCTCGTCCAGCAAGCCGCGCTGGACGACCGCAGTCGACACCTGCGGCGCCTGATCTTTCGCGCTATCGAGCATGGCGGTAGGGGGCACATAGGACCCGCGCTCTCTCTCGTAGAGATAATCCGTGTCCTTTATGACGATTTCGTCCGGCACGACCCGGAGCGACCGGCTTGGCATGAAAGGGACCGATTCATCCTGAGCAAGGGGCATGGCTGCCTGGCGCTTTACGCCGTGCTGGCCGATCGTGGTTTCTTCGATGCCGACGAACTCGATCGGTTCTGCCATTTCGGCTCGTTCCTCGGCGGCCATCCAGAGACCGTCGTGCCGGGGGTCGAGGCCTGCACCGGTGCCCTCGGACACGGCCTTTCCATCGGCCTCGGCATGGCCCTGGCGGCCCGCATGCAGGGACGCGCCAGCAAAGTCTACGTGCTGATGGGCGACGGGGAGATCAACGAAGGGGCGGTCTGGGAGGCTGCAGCCTGCGCCGACAAGCACAAGCTTTCCAACCTGACGGCGATCATCGACTACAACAAGATCCAGTCAGCCGGCAGCGTGTTCGACATTCAGAGCATGGAGCCGCTTGCCGACAAATGGGCAAGCTTCGGCTTTCGGGTTTTCGAGTGCAATGGTCACGACGTGGAAGAGCTGCGCCGGGTCTTCAAGGAGGCGGCAGCCTATCCGGGTGATCGACCGCGTGCCGTCATCTGCCACACCGTGAAGGGCAAGGGCATTCCCGTCGCCGAGAACAATCCTGATTGGCATCACAAGTCGGAGCTGAAACCGGCAGAGTTGCAAATCGTTCGCGACGCGCTGGGGGGCTGACACCATGCGCAAGCGAAGCCTCGATATGGTCCACGCGCTGGCGCGCCGCGACGAACGCGTCGTGTTCATCGGTTCCGACCTGTCCCCCAATCTGCTCGGCGAGATGAAGAAGGAATTCCCATCACGCTACTACATGGAAGGAATTGCCGAGGCCAATGTCATCGGCATGGCCGCCGGCATGGCGCTGGATGGATACATTCCCTACGTCAATACGATCGCCACTTTCATCACCCGGCGCTGCTACGAACAGGTTGCGGTCGACCTCTGTCTCCATGATCTGCCGGTGCGACTGATCGGCAATGGCGGCGGATACGTCTATGCGCCTCTGGGGCCGACACACCAGGCGATCGAGGACATTGCGATCATGCGGGCTTTGCCGCACATGACGGTAACCGCGGCCTGCGACGCCGAGGAGATGGCCCGGTTGATGGATGCCAGTCTTGATTGGCCCCACCCGATCTACATCCGGCTGGGCAAGGGCGGTGATCCGATCATCAGCAAGCCCGAGCGCGGTTTCGAGATCGGCAAGGCGATCGACATGATCGACGGCGAAACCGGTGTTTCGGATGTGTTGCTGGTCTCAACGGGCGTGGCGACGACCCAGGCCCTCAAGGCAGCAGGCGCCCTCATGGCCGATGGCATTCGATGCCGGTTGCTGCACGCCCATACGGTCAAGCCGCTTGATGCGCCGACGATCGTCGACGCGGCATCGAACACCCGCCTTGTCGTGACGGTGGAAGAGCACAGCGTCATCGGTGGGCTTGGCAGCGCGGTCCTGGAGACGCTGTCCGATCACATGACCGGCGCCATTCCGCCACTGAGACGGCTGGGCATTCCCGACCGCTTCTCGGCGCACTATGGCAGCCAGCAGAAGCTCATGGAGGACTGTGCCATCCACGCTCAAGGCATCGAGGCCGCGGTGCGAAGCCGTCTGGCGGAGCTGGACAAGTGAGCAGCACGCAAAATTTCTGGCGGCACGAAGAACGTGCGTTGGCCGACACCTTCATGCGCGACGGCTACGTTGTCATTCCAGCGGAGTCGCGTGCCGACCTCGATCGCATCCGCGACCTGGTGGCCGAGATCACGGCCTGGTATCTCAAAATTCCGGTGCCGGAAGACAGGGAGGACTTCCTCGACCGCATACATGAGAGGGTCGACGTCGATAAGCTGAACGATCTGCGTCTCGCGGTCATCCGCAGGATGAACGAAGAACCGTGGACGCGGTTGGCGTACTTCAATACGGCGCGCAAGGCATTGGAGGTGCTGGTCGGCAACGAACTGGCCATGCAACTCCGCATCAATCTGAGCATCCAGCTGCCGAACGACGACAGTTCGCTGCTGCCCGTACATGCCGACGTCTGGTCCGGGGATTCGCCGTACGAGGTGGTTCTCTGGATCCCATACGTGCACGTCTACGGCACCAAGACGATGTATATTCTCCCACGTGAGAAGGATTCGCGCTATCAGGCAAGAATGAGCGAGCTCAAGCTCAAATCGGCAGACGAACTGCTGCGCACCATCGAGCCCGACCTGCGTTGGCTGGACATCCCCTACGGTCACGTCCTCCTCTTCACGCAGAACGTCATGCACGGCAATGTCGTGAACCGGGAGCGCCATACGCGCTGGTCGAGCAACTGCCGCTTCAAGAGCGTCTTCTCACCCTATCATGACAAGAAGCTTGGCGAGTTCTTCGAGCCGATCCTGGTAAGGCCGGCGACGTCAATCGGGGCCAGCTACAGGCTACCGTCGGTCGGCGGCTGATGACGTCGAACCAGAAGGGCTACAGGGGCTATGTCTTCAGCAGGGCGGTCGACGGCCACCGGGTGCCCCAGCACATCCAGAACCTGGTGATCCGCGACTATGCCGCCCGTCGCGGGCTGCAGTATCTGCTGAGCGCGACCGAGTACACCATGGACGGCAGCTATCTCATCCTTGAGCAGGCTCTATCCGACCTCGGGACCGTCGACGGCGTGATTCTGTATTCAATGTTCTTTCTTCCAGGCGATGCCGAGCAGCGTGCGGCCATCTACGATCGTATCCTGGCCGCGGGATGCGGCCTGCATGCAGCCGTCGAGGGATTCGTGCTCGAAAGTCGTGATGACGCCGACCGATGGGAGAACGTGCTGAGGACTGCGCAGATCTGCAAGGCGTTGAACTATCCAGAGATCGAACGATGGCTTACGTAGATTTCATCGGTCCGCTGCACAACAAGACGAAGCGGGACTACGTCGCGCGCGTCGTACAGCACGACAAGGCCGAATGCTCCGAGGTCGCCAAGAAGTACGGCCGCGATTATTGGGACGGCGAGCGGCAGTTCGGCTATGGCGGCTACAGATATGACGGGCGCTGGCTGCCGATCGCCGAAGCCATGGCCAAGCACTATGGCCTCAAACCGGGCGACCGGATTCTCGACGTCGGTTGCGGCAAGGGGTTCCTGCTGCACGAGTTCACGCGCGCCGTGCCGGGCGTCGAGGTGACGGGAATCGACATTTCCGAGTATGCGATCGCCAACGCCAAGGAAGAAGTCAGGCCCTTCATCAAGCAGGGCAACGCGACCAAGCTGCCATTTCCCGACGGATCGTTCGATTTCGTCGTTACCTTGGGCACGTTGCACAACCTGCCCATCAGGCATCTCTACGATGCTGTTCGCGAAATCGAGCGGGTGGGCAAGGGCACGAGCAAGTACGTCATGGTGGAGTCCTGGCGGAGCGAGCGCGAGCGCGCGAACCTGCTGTACTGGCAGCTCACGTGCGAATCCTTCTACGACGTCGAGAATTGGGAATGGATCTACAAGCAGTGCGGCTACCGAGGCGACTGGGGTTTCATCTTCTTTGAATGAGCGCGGCGGCACGCGCGTCGTTGCTCGAGATTCCAAGGATAGGTGTTTGACATATGACTGACCTGGTGACCGGCGGCGCCGGCTTCATTGGTTCCCACTTGACCGATCGGCTGTTGGCGCTCGGGCGCAAGGTCCGCGTCGTTGACAACATGGAAGTCGGCAAACCGCGCAACCTGGAGCACCACAAGGGCAACCCCCGGCTGGAGGTCGAGGTCGCTGACGTCGCCGATCCGACTGCCATGGCGAAGGGCATGGCGGGGGTCGAGCGGGTGTTCCATCTCGCTGCCCTGGCCGACATCGTTCCGTCGATCCAGAACCCGGAAGGTTACTTCCGGTCCAACGTCGTCGGGACCTTCACCATGCTTCAGGCGGCGCGGGCGGCCGGCGTCAAGCGTTTCGTCTACGTCGCCTCATCCTCCTGCTACGGCATACCGGACAGCTATCCGACGCCCGAGACGGCAGAGATCCGGCCACAGTATCCCTATGCGCTGACCAAATGGCTGGGCGAATGCCAAGTCATGCATTGGGCTCAGGTCTACGGCCTGTCGGCAATCTCCCTGCGCTTCTTCAACATCTATGGACCAAGGGCCCGCACCAGCGGCACCTATGGTGCCGTCTTCGGCGTGTTTCTGGCCCAGCTTCTGGCCGGCAAGCCGCTCACCATCGTCGGCGACGGTGAGCAGACCCGGGATTTCACCTATGTTTCCGATGCCGTCGATGCGCTGGTTTGCGCCGGCGAATCGAGCAAGGTAGGATTGTGTCTGAATGTCGGCAGCGACAACCCGGTCTCGGTCAATTACCTGGCAAAGTTGCTCGAGGCGCCGGCGACGACGCACATCCCGAAGCGTCCGGGCGAGCCGGATTGCACATTCGCCGATACGAAGCGGATCAAGGAAGAACTTGGCTGGAGGTCGACGGTTCCGATCGAGAAGGGCGTGCAGCACATGCTGGACAATATCGACTACTGGCGAGACGCACCTGTCTGGACTCCGGAAACGATCGCTGTGGCCACCAAGGACTGGTTCACCTATCTCGGCCGATCGTAGGCATATTCGGCGGCCCTATGGGGCCAGGGATTTCGGGGGACTGCTCAATCTATGATCGATAAAATCAAGACGATCGCCGAGCTTGGCGAAATCGCGGCGGCAGCGCGCAGCAAGGGACAGGCGGTCGTACTGGCACATGGCGTGTTCGATATCCTGCATGTCGGGCACAAGCGGCACCTCGACATAGGCAAGAAGCAGGGCGACCTGCTGATCGTCACCCTGACGACGGACAAGTTCGTCAACAAAGGGCCTGATCGTCCGGTGTTTGCCGAGAAGCTGCGGGCGGAAATGGTGGCAGCTCTCGAGTGCGTCGACTATGTCGGCATTTCGCCCAATCCGGGCGCTGAATACGTCCTGGAGAACATCAAGCCCAGCCTGTACCTGAAAGGTTCAGAGTACGCTGACGAGGAGGCCGATGTCACCGGCCGGATCAGGACCGAGCGGCTGACGGTCGAGAAATTCGGCGGCAAGGTCCTGTACACCGAGGACATAACGTTCAGTTCGTCGAACCTGTCCAATCGCGTGCTGCAGCTCTATCCGGAAGAGGCGGCGGCCTATCTCAAGGATCTCCGTTCACGTCTCACCTTCGATGACCTCAGGAAGGAAGTGAAGGCGGTCGAGAACATGCGTTGCCTGGTGATCGGCGACACCATTCTGGACGAGTACATCTACGTCGAGCCGCTCGGCAAGCCAGCCAAGGAAAACATCATTGCGACGCGATACAGGAGCCGCGAGATCTTCTGCGGCGGCGCAGTCGCGACCGCCAACCTCGTCGGCCAGATGAGTGGGAGCGTCGATCTCGTCACGCTTCTGGGCGCCGAGGACAGCCGCGAGGATTTCGTCCGGGCTGCGCTGCACCCGAACGTGAATCTGGTGCCCTTCTTCCGCGAAGGCGGGCAGACGACGGTCAAGAGCCGGCTTGTCGATCCTGCCTATGTCAAGAAGCTGATCGAGATCGCCTATATGTCGGATGAGGCGCTGCCGCCCTCCGAACAGTCGGCCCTGAACAATTGGGTCGAGGCGAACATCGGCAATTATGACGCCGTGATCGTCAACGACTTCGGTCACGGCATGATCGATCAGGCCCTGGTCGATATCGTCTGCAGCAAGTCGAGGTTCCTCGCAGTTAATGCACAGACCAACAGCGCCAACCGCGGCTTCAATCTGATCACGAAGTACCCGAAAGCCGACTTCATCTGCATCGACGAACCCGAGGCGCGGCTAGCGGCCGTGGAGCGCTATGCGCCCATCGAGACGGTGGTCCGCGAGAAGCTCGAGAAGCAGATCAATTGCCACACGTTCGTCATCACTCACGGCAAGCTGGGCAGCATCGTCTACACTCCGCAGGCCGGCGTGAAGCGAATTCCGGCCCTGACCGGCGAGGCGATCGATACGATCGGGGCGGGGGACGCCTTCTTCGCCGTGGCGGGACCGCTGCTGGCGGGCGGCAGCGATCCCTTCCTGGCGGCCTTCATCGGAAATGCGGTCGGCGCCATGAAGGTGAGGATCGTCGGCCAGCGTCACCAGATCACCAAGCCGGAGATCCTGAAGTACCTGTCGACGCTCCTCAAATGATTGGTGACATGGTATCCTTGCTGCATTGATGAAGATTCCGCGCATTCAGTCAGGGGGTGCTTGATGAGGCAGCAGAAGGCTGCGACTGCCGGACTGATCGGCGACTATGTCGCTATCCTGTCCTCGGTGATGGGCTCCGCCATGGCGACGGACCTGAAGGGCGCGGAAGTCACGTTGGATTTCGCGGTCGAATGGTCGGTGGAGGCGGCGCGACGGGTGACCGAAGCCGGTGGCAAGATCATTTTTGCAGGCAATGGCGGTAGCGCCGGTATCGCGAGCCATATGGCCACGGACTACAGCAAGAATGGCGGACTGCGGGCGTGGGCCATGAATGATGGCAGCATGCTGACCTGCCTCGCGAACGACTATGGCTATGAGCATGTCTTCGCCAAGCAGATCGAATACCATGGCCGTCCGGGCGACATGCTGGTGGCGATCAGTTCGTCCGGCCGTTCGGCCAACATCCTGAATTCGGTCAAGGCAGCGCGCCAGCTCGGCTGCTCCGTGCTGACGCTTAGCGGGTTCAAGCCCGACAATCCGTTGCGCAGGACCGGCGACATGAATCTCTATCTCGACTCGGCCGCCTACGGCTATGTCGAGATCGGGCATCTGGCCTTTTGCCATGCCATTCTCGATTACAGCATGGAATGGGCCGGCCACGGACGAGCGGCTGCACGCGCATAGTGAGGCATTGGCAATCCCATGAGTCGATACAAGAAGAACCCCGACCTCAATCGTGTCCTGGTGACAGGTGGCGCAGGATATGTCGGTGCCGTGCTGGTGCCGAAGCTCCTGGCGCTGGGCTACCAAGTGACGGTGCTCGACCTCTATCTCTACGGCGATGATGTGCTGAAAGAGGCGCGCGGCAATCCCGGCTTGAAGGAGGTCAAGGGGGACATCCGCGACGAGGGCGCCGTAAAGCTTGCCATGGAAGGATGCGATGCCGTCATTCATCTCGCCTGTATCTCGAACGATCCGTCCTTCGAACTGAACCCGGATCTCGGCCGATCGATCAATCTCGATGCCTTCGTGCCGCTGATCAGGGCGGCCAAGGCGGCTGGTGTCCGACGCTTCGTCTACGCCTCATCCTCATCGGTCTACGGGATCAAGGACGGTGTGGAGGTGACGGAAGATCTCTCGCTCGAGCCGCTCACCGACTACTCGAAGTTCAAGGCCGAATGCGAGGTTCTGCTCGAACAGGAGCGGGCACCTGGCTTCACCACGGTGACCATCCGGCCGGCGACGGTGTGTGGCTACTCGCCGAGGCAGCGCCTCGATGTCGTCGTCAACATCCTGACGAACCTCGGCTATCACAAGGGCGAAATTTCGGTGTTCGGCGGGTCGCAGCTGCGCCCGAACATCCATATCGAGGACATGACGGACGCCTATCTCCTGTTGCTGCAGGCGCCGGACAAGGACGTCGACGGCAAGGTGTACAATGCCGGATACGAGAACCACTCGGTGATGCAGCTTGCCGAGATGGTTCAGCGCAATGTCGGCAAGGGCGCAAAGCTTGAAGTCAAGCCGACCAACGATCTGCGCTCCTATCATGTGTCGAGCAAGAAGATCAAAGACGAGCTGGGATTCGAGGCGACTCATTCGATCGAAGAGGCGGTCGTCGACCTGATCAAGGCCTTCAAGGAAGGCAAGCTGCCGAACTCGCTCGAAGAGCCACGCTACTTCAATATCAAGATGATGCAGAAGGTGAACCTGCAATAGTTTCCAGCATGACGGGAGCGGCTCTCAAGGACGGCAGACGAGCCTGCGCACTCGTCATCGGCGTCGACAGCCTGGTTGGCGGCGTCGTCAAGGCGCTGTGCGCCAGCCT
>QFCS01004979.1_pt1 | contig 32785 bp, 26 predicted proteins | sample 3576561 | NCBI WGS metagenome assembly QFCS01 | reverse complement strand
GTACTGATTGTATTTATTCATTTTTATCTTCCCTAATTACCTGGCTCCTGTTTAATGTCTGGTTTACTAATTGCTTGCAGCTTGTGGCATGTAGCCTGTGGCTCAGAAGATGCTAGCAAATTTTCCCCGGACAGCAATGGCTAATAGCTAAAGGCTAACGGCTATAACAACGTTCATCCCCTTAATTCGCATTATAACCGAGTAGTTATACTTTCACTGTTTTCATTACTTCAATAAATTGTTTCATTTCATCCATTGTACCAACACTTGCCCTTGCCCACTTGCCATGTATATAATTGGAGGAACGCAGGTAGATGTTTTTTGTCAGCATATCTGCGGCAAAGTCGCCCGGATAATTTGGAATCGGGAAGAAGAGGAAATTGGTATAGGAGCGTACCACATCAATGTTTAATGCCTTTAAGGCGTTGTATGCATAATCTCTTGCTGCAGCGTTTTTATCTTTACATTGTTTGAGCCAGGCCGGGTCTTTCAAACTGGCCAGCGCAGCACTCATTGAAAGCGCGGAAAGCGACATTTGTGTTCTGGTAAAATAATTATCAGCAAGCGATTTGATCAGTGTGGGATGTCCGATTACCCAGCCAATACGCAAACCAGCCATGGCATGAATCTTAGAAAAAGTGCCTATAACAAAAACCTTCGGATGTTTTTCTATCAATTGCATCATGGACTCATTATCCGGAGCATCGAGAAAATCAATATAAGCTTCATCAACACCTACATAGGCTTTTTTAGAAGCTTCTATACAGAAATTTTTCAATGAAGCGGAAGAAACAATAGTACTACTCGGATTAGCCGGGTTGCAAACATATACCAGAGATGTGTTGTTATCAACGGCTTTGAGCATCGCAGGTAAATCATGTTTTTGATCGGGGGTTAATGGTACTTCTATAACTTCTTGCCCGAGCATTTTTGCTGTTGCGGGAAGAATGCCAAATGTAGGGTTGGCAGTAACCAGTTTGCCATTGCTGAAATGGCGTGGGAGCAATCCAAGTGCCTCGCCAGACCCTGCCGACACCAGCACCTGGTTTTCATTCACACCATAATGTTCAGCGATTTCTTTCTTGAAATTTTTAAGGTGAGCATGATTGTATTGATAGCGATGCGCTTCATTCAAAGCATTAAGCAAAGCCTCTCTGGCCTTAGGTGAAATACCATAAGGGTTTTCGTTTGAACTAAGGTTAATCAAACCATCAGGTGCAACAGGCGTTCTTATTAAACCTTCTTCATTACCTAAACCCCAGGAAGGGGCACTTAATCCTAAACCAAGGGCTGTTAAAGAACCCAATTTTAATAAGTCGCGACGATTGATAGCGGATGACATAATAAGCAGCTTTAGTGATGAAAAGATACTAAAACTGTCTGATTTTAAGCAACAGATTTGCGTATTCGTTTTTAACCTGAGCGATGCCGACAGTCGCATTTATTTATTTACCCTTGAAAATATCTTGCTCACAATTTTCCATTCTCCATTTATTTTCAGCATATTCATATAATCGTATAAGATTACCTTATCTGTTTCAATTTTAATTTTCGCATTGGCGGCTGTACTTTCAATATTGAGCGATTCAATTCCGATGGTTCTCTTACCCGGACCAGAACCAGCTTTTACACGGGCAATATAATCTGCGATGGGAACATCTTTAAATTCACCGGTATTAATGTCAATATATTTCATGAAAGCTGTTGGATGAAAGGCTTTTTCAACACGATCACCAACACCACTCATGTAATTCTCCAGACAGGCTTTTACAGCCGTTTCTTCAGGGTGAGATTGTGCCTGCAAAAAGTTCAGCAGGAAACAAAATAGTAAGGTCGTTAATATTTTTTTTGAAATTCTGCTTAGCATAATAGTTTGGATTTGAATTCCTAATATAAACCTCTGTTTCATACACAAGCATGTTAAATAGGGATGAACGGTTGCCAGATAAAATTTGTTTACCGCCCTCCAAGTTCAATCACCTGGCAATTTTTCATGTCTTTACCATCGATAGTTAGCTTTACCAATGTGCGTACTTTATGCCAGCCTTGTTTTCCTGCGGCTCCGGGGTTAATATGCAGGCATTGCAGCTTATCATCAAACATAATTTTGAGGATATGTGAATGTCCGCTGATAAATAGTTGAGGCTTCTCTGAAATAATAAGCGGTTTTGAGTGGCTATTGTATTTGGGTGGATATCCGCCGATATGGAGCATCATGACCTTTATTTCCTCGCAGTTCCATATCAATAACTCAGGATACAGAGATCGGATATCTTGACCATCAATATTTCCATACACTCCCCGAAGTGGTTTAAATTGTCTGAGTTGTTCAGCCAGGGCATCATTGCCAAAATCACCGGCGTGCCATATTTCATCACAATCACTGAAATGATGAAATACTGCTTCATCCAGAAAGCCGTGTGTGTCGGAGATAATACCTATTCTTTTCATAAAGCATCTACTTTATCGTCATCAACGAGCTGTTGAAATAGCAGTTCAACACCTGGTACCTGTATGGCTTCTTCCCGGAATGTACGGTAACTGAAAAAACGAATTGCTGCTATTTCCGCATCAGCAACCGGTGTGGTATTTAATGAATAGAAATAGCAATCCTGTTCCATCATCAGCGGCGGGTATTCTCCATAAGCTGGAGCGGAAATATGGCAATACCATTGCAGTTCTTCTGGTAAAATATGGATAGACAGTTCTTCTTTTACTTCCCTGATTAGTGCTGTTACCGCATCTTCACCCGGATTTAATTTACCTCCCGGCAAATAAAAAGCCTGTTTCCGACTACTGAATGCCAGCAAAAGTTCCCGATCTTGGATAACTACCAGTCCGGCAGTGAATAATTTTTTGGTTCCTTCATCCATAAACTTTCCTAATTTCACAGAGAGATTGCAACCTATGCCATTTAAACGAAATTTCACTTACTGGATCGATAAACGGGTATGGAAATATTATTTCCTGCTGCTCTCGCTTTCTCTTGTAGAAAATCATTGATTTTTTCCTTGAATAATAATCTCTTCTCCTTTTTCCGAGTTGATTTTCATCGGTATAGATTGAGGATACTTACCGCAGAGAACAGGAGAATGCTGAGTTAACGGTGAGTTTTTTTATTTTTTAATCTTAAGATTATTTTATGCCACATTATCATAGTTTAGGAACTATACCCCATAAACGTCACACCCAGTTTCGTAAAGCTGATGGAACATTATATTCTGAACAATTATTCTCAACGGAAGGTTTTAGTAATGATTATTCCCTGCTTTATCATCATTATCCGCCAACGCAAATTATTCATACGGATGAGCCCATCAATGTGCAACCAAGGGTAGCCGAGGAAAAAATGTTGAAGCACAGAAGTTTTGAAGGGTTTAATGTTAAACCTGAAAAAGATTACCTGACTAGTCGCAAACCTGTATTGGTTAATAATGATTGTCATATAGTTCTTGCTGCACCGACACAAAGCATGACCGATTATTTTTATAAAAATGCAGATGCTGATGAAATGATTTTTGTGCATGAAGGAACAGGTGTTTTAATAACACAATACGGGCAGCTTCGATTCGGATATGGAGATTACCTGGTGATTCCAAGGGGAACCATTTACCAGATTTCATTTGACACTCCTGATAACAGGTTGTTCATAGTAGAAAGTTTTAGTCCGATCCGTTACCCCAAACGATATGTAAGCAAATACGGGCAGTTATTGGAACATGCACCGTTTTGCGAACGCGATATAAGGGTACCAACGGATCTGTTGACTTTCGATCAGGAGGGTGATTTTCTGATCAAAACAAAAAAGAAGGGAGTGCAATATGGGTTACACTATGCACATCATCCTTTTGATGTGGTAGGATGGGATGGATACTGTTATCCCTTTGCATTTAGTATCCACGATTTCGAACCTATTACAGGCAGGGTTCACCAACCACCTCCGGTTCACCAGACATTTGAAGCGCATAATTTTGTGGTATGTAGTTTTTGTCCGAGATTATACGATTATCATCCGGAAGCAATTCCTGCTCCTTACAATCACAGCAATATCGACAGCGATGAAGTATTGTATTATGTAGATGGTGATTTTATGAGCCGGAAAAATGTAACCAGGGGGATGATCACTTTACATCCTGCCGGAATCCCGCACGGTCCACATCCTGGGGCCGTTGAAAAAAGCATCGGTAAAAAAGAAACACAGGAGCTGGCCGTAATGGTAGATACCTTTCATCCATTACAACTAACAGTGGAAGCATTGGAAATTGAAAATCCCGGTTATACGATGAGCTGGGCGGAATAGTGTGAATTGTCAATGGTGAATGGTGAATAGAGAATTAGGAGTATTTTTTTTGTAATTTACAATCTAAGCATCCCTATTCACCATTCACCATTGACAATTCACATCCCTCAATGAAAGCCTACGAAAACATAGATGCCTACATTGCAGATTTTCCACCGGAGAAGCAAGCGTTACTTATTAGGATGCGTGCTCTAGTACAGAAAGCCGCACCGAAAGCAACGGAGAAAATCAGTTATGGGATGCCCTGTTTTTTTCTGGAAGGCAACCTGGTATATTTTGCTGCAATGAAGCATCATATTGGTTTTTATCCATCGTCTTCAGGTGTGTCGAATTTTAAAAAGGAACTGGAAGGGTACGTTACTTCAAAGGGGGCCATTCAATTTCCGCTGGATAAACCTTTACCGGTAAAGCTTATTACCATGATCGTTAAGTTCAGGGTGCTGGAAAATCTGGAAAAAGCTGCCCTCAAAAAAAAGACCCCAAAAAAATAACCCAACTCCTTCAGTGCCTTTCTGTGTCTTCAGTGGCAAATTAAATTAGTCCGGGAGTCCGAAAGTCCGTCCTTACTTCGTCAGGATGTCCGAAAGTCCGGTGAAGATTGCCACTGAAGACACAAAGAGGCACTGAGGTATGGGTTTGTAAAAATTCTTTCGGACTCCCGGACTCTCGGACTCCCTGACTTCCGTACTCCCAGATTTCCCCCCAATCCAAAAAATCCTTAACTTATGCTCCTAAAACGAATTGCCATATGATTAAATTCAGCGACATTAAAATCGGGGACTACGTAATGGCGGAATATGAAGGAAAAATGTGGGAGGGTGAAGTGGTTCGCCTAAACGGTGATGAAAAACAGGTTTGTGTACAAACTGATGTACAGGAATTTTGGTTTACCACCGATCATTTGCATCCACTTCCGCTTAACGATGATGCACTTGCAAAACTGAGCTTTGCAAAACAGTCAAACGAAGATGGATCGGTGAAGTACATGAAAGGATCGTTTCGTTTGGTAACACCCCAGCCAAATGATTTTTCAAAAATTGAAATGTGGTACAGGGAAGACAGACGCCATCACCCGGATGTTCATTATGTGCACCAGTTGCAAAATCACTATTTAGACATGACTAAAATACATTTGACACGAGATCCGATGTAAGAATAAACAATTGAAAAGGGTGCTGAAAACAGTACCCTTTTTTTGTTATGTACTGAAAAATTATCAAGGCGACTCAAGGATTGTAATTACATAAGAGCAGAAAATGGAACGCAGATTTATCATGATTATCATGATTATCATGATAAATCCGTGTTCTATCTAAGCAGCCAAAAAAGATTAAGGGCTGTTATTTCTTATGAGTCTACTTTTAATGACGTCAAAGGACCCCTCTATTGATTTACTCATTTTGGCAGATTTCAACCATTTATTCGCATCAATGGCTAATAGCTAACGGCTAATAGCTAATAGCCATTTGCCATTGATCCGCTTTATCAGATGATTGGTTTATGTATCTTGTTGTAAAATTTAGTTACATGCGGTATGTATGCGCAGTGATATGTGTATTGTTTTTTTCCATGAAAATCTGTGCTCAGCGTTTTGGAGGGAACCCATCTTTGCAGCAATGGAGACAGATTGAAACGGATACTGCACGCATTATTTTCCCAGCCGGAAATGAAAAGCAGGCTGCAAAGATTGCCTCAATTATTCATGGGTTGCAACTGCAGAATAAAAATAGTCTGGGAGGCGGGTTGCGGAAAATTAATATAGTGCTGCAGCATCGCACTTTGTTTTCAAATGCCTATGTAGGATTGGCACCCTATCGTAGTGAGTTTTATACCACCGCTCCGCAAAATGCTTTTGAACTTGGAGGGTACGATTGGATAAGTAACCTGGCAGTACATGAATACAGACATGTACAACAGTATAATAATTTCAACAAAGGTTTTTCAAAACTGGCATCTGTAATATTGGGAGAAGAGGGGCAGGCAGTAGCCAATGCAGCCAGTGTTCCGGACTGGTTTTTTGAAGGGGATGCTGTTTATAATGAAACATTGCTCACAAAACAGGGGAGGGGAAAATTACCTGCTTTTTTTAATGGTTACAGGTCACTTTATCGATCCGATAAAGCCTATAGCTATATGAAGCTGCGTAATGGATCTTTGCAGCATTATGTTCCCAATCATTATGAGCTGGGTTATCTGCTGGTAGCCTATGGCAGAAAACAATATGGAGATGATCTGTGGGAAAAAGTCACCAAAGACGCAGCAAGGTTTAAACCATTGCTCTATCCTTTTCAGGGAGCTGTTAAAAAACATACCGGTATTTCTTTTAACCGGTTTGTAGATGATGCATTATCTTATTACAGAACCCAGTGGGAAAAAACGCAAACAGTTGAACCGGAATGGATCACCGCTATTGAAAAAAACAATGTAGTGAACGATCGTTATCCAACCCTAATGGAAGACGGTTCAATACTTGCATTGCATAACAGTAATTCCGCAGTTCCCCGTTTCATGAAAATATCTGCTGACGGAAACAGGGAGCAAATAGTGGTTAGGGATATTGCGATTGACCCCTACTTTACCTATAAAAAGAATAAGCTTGTTTATACTTCCTATCAGCCGGATACACGGTGGGCAAATGTGGAATACAATGCCTTGAAAATATTTGATCTTTCAACCAAAACAGAAAAGCTGGTGAGGTCTGGAACACGGTTGTTTTCTCCGGATATATCCAACGATTTGAAAAAGATACTGGCAGTTGACATGCGTACAGATGGAAGTGCGGCATTAGTACAATTAAAAGTATTGAACGGGGAAGCTGATACATTGCTGTCATCATCAGACAGAATTTATTCTTATCCACGCTATGCGAAAAACGACGAAGGCTTTTATACTATATACCGTGAAAGGAACGGGAATATGGGCATCAGTTGGTTTAATGAACGGGGCAATACGGAGAGAAAAATACTTAACCCTTCAAATCGTGTAATTGGATACCTGCAGATACAGGGTGATACGCTTTTATTTACTTCAACAGGTAATGGTAGTGATGAGTTATGGGCAGTGATTGACGATGGAAAGCAATCGGAAGGTCCATTTAGACTGGCAACTTACCCTACAGGGATTTATCAGGGGGTATTAACCAGACAAAAGCTGGTTGGTTCAGTTTTTACGGCAGATGGGTATAGACTGGCTGCCTTTGCGCCAAAATGGGAGAAAATAACACAGGTAAAAGAATTAGTTCCTTTATATACGGGGAATACCCTTCAAACCCAAAGCTTCGGCTTTACGGAAAATATCCGGGATAGAAATTTTGAAACGAAACCATATAAAAAGTTTACAAAGCCGTTTAATATTCATAGCTGGAGGCCTTATTATGACCATCCGGAGTATTCTTTCACTTTATACGGCGAGAATGTGTTGAATACTTATGCATCGGAAATGGCCTATACCTATAACGAGAATGAGGGTAGTCATAAATTGAGTGCTGATATAATTGGAGGAAGCACCTACCTGCAGCCTGTTATCGGAATATCGAATACCTGGCAGCGTTCGGGGGCACTGAACAGGGATACTACTTTAACCTGGAATGAATTTTCCTGGCGCGCAGGTTTACGGTTACCATTAAACCTGACTTCAGGCAAATCTTATAGAAACCTCTTGTTGCAGGCCAGTTTTAATCAGAATAAGGTTAGCTGGACAGGCATAGCGAAAAGATTATTCAGGGATGCGAGTGTTGATTACCTTGATCTTAGTATGTCCTATTCAGCCCAATCGCAACGGGCAATAAAGCATATATTCCCCCGGTGGGGTATTGCCCTTGGCGGCAGATACAGGATGGCAATGGGTAAAACTGAAGCAAACCAATTACTTTTAAATGGGGCATTGTATTTGCCCGGTCTGGCTTCCACGCATAACCTGGTTTTAACGGGGGCAATACAGCAGCGTGATACAATGAACCAATATATATTCTCCGATAATTTTCCTTTTGCTAGGGGGTATCGGGCGGTAAATTTCCCGAGGATGTATAAAATAGGGGTCAATTATCATTTTCCCCTGTTTTACCCGGACTGGGGTTTTGGGCAGTTGGTTTATTTTCAGCGGGTGCGGATGAATGTATTTTATGACCAGACGGTGGGAAAAAGCCTCAGAACGGGCCGAAAATTCTATTTTGGATCGGTGGGGGGAGAGTTGATGTTTGATACAAAGTGGTGGAACCAGGAGCCTGTGAGTTTTGGATTGAGGTATAGCCGGTTGCTCGATCAGGAGTTTAGCGGGATAACCCAGGCCAATTATTGGGAGATTATTTTGCCTGTGGCATTGTTTAGATGAGTTATATTTGCCTTTATAAGGGGTTCAGGGCCATCATTTTAGCTCATTTTCCACAAAATTGGGAATTTTTCCCCCATTTTTTTCATATTTCAGTTGCAATCTAATATCTTTGCAGCCCCAAAAATAGTATGTCGAAACAACCGCTGATTAAACAAGATGGAGTAATTCTGGAAGCCCTGAGCAATGCTATGTTCCGGGTGAAGTTAGAAAATGGCCATGAAATCCTGGCCACCATCTCAGGAAAAATGAGGATGCACTACATCAGAATTTTACCTGGGGATAAAGTAGGGGTTGAGATGAGTCCATACGATTTGAGTAGGGGAAGGATCATTTTCCGATACAAGTAAACATTTGCAGAACGCTGAAGGCTTAAGCTGGAAGCCGGAAGCAGTAAAGCGATAAATAATAAAGCAATGAAAGTCAGAGCTTCTATCAAAAAGCGTAGTGCAGATTGCAAGATCGTGAAGAGAAAGGGCAAGTTGTACGTGATTAACAAAAAGAATCCCCGTTATAAGCAACGTCAGGGATAATTTTTAGTGCTATTAACAGAGGGTTAATAGTGCCAGTATTAAAGTTTAAAATTAAAATCAGAATATGGCTCGTATTGCCGGTATTGATTTACCAAAGAACAAAAGAGGCGAAATTGGTCTGACCTATATATTTGGTATTGGTCGTGCAACCGCTCAGTATATCTTAACACAAGCTGGTATTGACTTTGACAAGAAAGTACATGAGTGGAATGATGATGAGCAGACTGCTATCCGTAACATCATTAACAATGAGTTTAAGGTAGAAGGTGCATTGCGTAGTGAAGTGTCGATGAATATCAAGCGTTTGCTGGATATCGCCTGTTACCGTGGTTTACGTCACCGTAAAGGTTTGCCTGTTCGTGGTCAGCGTACCAAAACGAATAGCCGTACCAGAAAAGGTAAGCGTAAAACAGTTGCCGGTAAGAAGAAAGCTCCTAAGAAATAAATGATACCATGATGCTGGAATGAATTCATTTCAGCATCATGCTGTTATAAAAATCCTCTACAGCTTGGATAGTCCGCCTCAGGTGGAAAGGAGAGTGTAGCGGTTTCCGCCCGGTGCGGAATTTTTCATTGTTAAACGGATCCCGATAATTTCGGGGTGACTACCTCAAAAAACGAAAATGGCAAAACCACAAAAAGCGCAGAACAGTGCAAAAGCTGCTGCCAAGAAAAGAGTAGTAAAAGTAGATGCGGCTGGTGAAGTACGTATTTCTGCTACTTTCAACAACATTATCATCAGCTTTACCAACAAAACCGGTCAGGTTATCAGTTGGAGCAGTGCTGGTAAAATGGGTTTCAAAGGTTCTAAAAAGAACACTCCATATGCAGCTCAAATGGCTGCTGCTGATGCTGCAAAAGTTGCATTGGAAGCTGGTCTGAAGCGTGTAGAAGTATTTGTAAAAGGTCCAGGTGCTGGTCGTGAAGGAGCTATCCGCTCTATTTCTCAATCAGGTATCGAGGTTGTATCTATCAAAGACGTAACCCCATTGCCACACAATGGTTGCAGACCTCCTAAGCAGAGAAGAGTATAATAGAATTTCTGATGTCTGATGGCTGATCGCTGATTTTTTATTAAATCCGCCATCCTCCATCAGACATCAGCCATCAAATATTTACAGGGTTCGTTATCAATTTTAGATTTTTAAGATACCGGATCGTCATTAAAAAATCGCAAAACAACAAAAATGGCACGTTACACTGGTCCTAAGACCAAAATTTCCAGAATCTTCGGTGAACCAATCCTGGGTAACGGGAAGTGGTTAGGTAAGAACAGCAACCCTCCAGGTCAGCATGGTGCTGCCCGTAAGCGTAAAAGCCTTGGTGAATACGCATTACAGCTTAGAGAGAAACAAAAAGCTAAATACACTTACGGTGTATTAGAGCGTCAGTTCCGTAAAACTTTCGAAGAAGCATCTCGTCTGAAAGGTGTTACTGGTGAAAACCTGATCAAGTTACTGGAAGCTCGTTTGGATAACACTGTATTCCGTATGGGATTAACAGCAAGCCGTCCTGAAGCTCGTCAGTTGGTTAACCATAAGCACATCACCGTTAATGGCGAAATCATGAATGTACCTTCTTACCAGTGTAAGCCAGGTGACATCATCGCTTATAAGCCAAAGAGCGCGGATAATTCTTCTATCGTAAGCAAAACCCGTGGTAAAAATCCTAAGTTTAGCTGGGTTGATTGGAATGAAGCTGAGAAGAAAGGTACTTTCATTACCTATCCTGAGCGCGAGAATGTTCCTGAGAACATCAAGGAACAACTGATCGTCGAATTGTATTCTAAATAGTGAATAGTTAGTAGTCAGTAATGAGTAAAATATTCACTGCTGACTACTAACTACTCTCTCATATCATCCGGAAACCAATAATGGGTTCCGCCACAATCAAGTAAAAAATAAAGTTTTAATATGGCCATATTAAGCTTCCAGAAACCCGACAAAATCGTTTTACAAAAAGCAACTGATTTTGAAGGTCAATTTGAGTTTCGTCCATTAGAACCAGGTTATGGTCTTACCATAGGTAACGCCTTACGCAGGGTATTACTGAGTTCTTTGGAAGGATATGCTATCGTAGGTATCAAAATCGAAGGTGTAGACCACGAATTTGCTACCATGAAAGGTATTACAGAAGATGTAACCGAAATCATCCTGAACCTGAAGCAGGTACGTTTTAAAAAGCATGTGGAGCATGATGTAGCCACTGAAAAGATCAGCCTTTCTATCAAAAACCGCACTGAATTCACTGCAGGTATGTTAGGTGAGGTATCCCAGCATTTTCAGGTTATGAACCCTGAACTGGTGATCTGTACCCTGGATTCTTCTGCAAAAATGGATATCGAACTTACCATTTCACGTGGTCGTGGTTATATCCCTGCTGAAGAAAACAAAATTAAAGATGCTCCATTCGGATATATTGCCATCGATTCTATCCACACCCCAATCAAGAACGTTAAATACGCTATTGAAAACTATCGTGTGGAACAACGTACGGATTATGAAAAACTGATCCTCGATGTAGCAACTGACGGAACCATCCATCCTGAAGATGCTGTTAAACAGGCTTCAAGAATCCTGATCCAGCACCTGATGATCATCACCGACGAAAACATCACTTTCGATAACAAAGAAGACAAGAAAGAAGATGTAGTTGATGAGCATGTATTGCAACTGCGTAAAGTATTGAAAACACCACTTGAAGATTTAGATCTTTCAGTACGTGCTTTCAACTGTCTGAAAGCAGCAAAAATCAACAGTCTGAGTGAACTCGTACAATACGAGCAGGAAGACCTGATGAAATTCAGAAACTTCGGTCAGAAATCCCTCTCTGAAATTGAGCAGGTATTAACTGAACGCGGTCTGAGCTTCGGTATGGATCTGAACAAGCTTGGATTAGATAACTTAGATAATTAAGCTGCTAGCTGCCAACTTCTAGCTTCTAGAAAATTGCTAGAAGCTAGAAGCTAAAGGCTAGAAGCTATTCTTAAACGCTCTGCAATTCCTGACACGGTGTAGGGTATAAAAACAACAAGTCATGCGTCACGGAGACAAAATCAACAACCTGGGTCGTAAGAAAGCACACAGGGAAGCATTACTGGCCAATTTGGCTAGTCAACTGATCACACACAAACGTATCGTTACAACTTTGGCTAAAGCTAAAGCACTGAGAACTTACGTTGAACCACTGATCACCAAAACAAAGAAATCTGATAGCAAAGAAACCATCATGCACCAGCATAGAGTGGTATTCAGCTACCTGCAAGACAAAACCGCTGTGAAAGAACTTTTCACCGTTGTTGGTCCTAAAGTAGCAAGCCGCCCAGGTGGTTATACCCGTATCCTGAAACTTGGTATTCGTCCAGGTGATAATGCGGAAAAAGCGATGATCGAACTGGTAGACTTCAACGAAATTTATGGTAAAAGCGCTGCACAAGCTGCTGAACCTGCTAAGAAAACTCGTCGTAGCCGTGCTACCACTAAGAAAGCAGCTGACGCTGAAACTGCTTCCGCTGAAGCTACAGCAGTTGAAGCACCTGCTACGGACGCTCCTTCAACCGATAAAGCAGCTGAATAAATTGAAAGAACAATTTCTACATAAAAAGCAAGACTTATTTGTCTTGCTTTTTTTATGTGGAGGCTATAAAAACCAATTGTGTGAAACTTATTTGCCAAGATTAACCAACAATTCTTTTTTTTGCACCGTAAAACCGTAAACAATTATGCCCCAATCAAAACAACCCGCTATCCTTGTACTGGCTGATGGTAATGTCTTCTATGGACACGCTTTTGGAAAAACTGGTACTACTACGGGTGAAATTTGTTTTAATACCGGTATGACCGGGTACCAGGAAGTATTTACCGACCCAAGTTATACCGGACAGGTACTGATCATGAACAATGTTCATATCGGGAATTATGGCGTGAAGGAATCTGATGTAGAAAGCAGCAGCGTAAAAATTCATGGTCTTATTGCCCGAAATCTGGAAGAACAATACAGTCGCATCCAGGCAAATAACAATCTTAATGCCTACCTGCAGGAAAACAATATCGTAGCCATCGATAATGTAGATACAAGGGCTTTAGTAGCTCATATCAGAACCAAAGGAGCTATGAACTGTATCATCTCTTCAGAGATATTGGATGTTGAACAATTAAAACAACAACTGTCTGGCGTGCCTGATATGGATGGTCTTGAACTTGCAAGCACCGTTAGCACTACTGAAGAATATGAAATGGGTGATGTAAACGCTCCTATAAAAGTAGCTGTGCTCGATCTCGGTGTAAAGAAACATATCCTTCAGTGCCTGGTAGACAGAGGCGCGCATATCAGGGTACATCCTGCCAAAACTCCTTTAAGCAGACTGAAAGAGTTTAACCCGAACGGATATTTTATTTCCAATGGTCCTGGTGACCCTGCTGCAATGGATTATGCAGTTACTACTGTAAAAGACCTGCTGACAGAAAACAAACCTGTTTTTGGGATCTGTCTTGGACACCAGCTGCTGGCATTGGCTAATGGAATACCAACTTTTAAAATGCACCATGGACACCGTGGACTCAATCACCCTGTAAAAAATATCATTACAGGTCAGTGTGAGATAACTACCCAGAACCATGGATTTGGTGTAGATCCTGAAGCAGTAAGAAATCACCCTAATGTAGAAATTACACATATCAACCTGAACGATCAGTCAATTGAAGGCATCAGGATAAAAGATAAACCCGCTTTTAGCGTACAATACCATCCGGAAAGCACACCTGGTCCACACGATAGCAGGTATCTCTTCGATGATTTTCTTACCATGATCAAAGACCGAATGAATTAATATAATTCGATTCAATATTCTGGCCACGGACTACAAATGATCCGTGGCCATTTTTTTTCCTAACTTCGGACTATGAAGATCGCCATCATAAATGGTCCAAACCTCAACTTACTGGGCAAAAGGGAGACAGATATTTATGGTAACATGCCATTCGATGAATATTTTTCATCCTTACAAAAACTGTTTCCGCAAATTGAATTGACCTATTTTCAAAGCAATATTGAAGGAGAGCTCATCGACGCTATACAAAAAGTAGGATTCAGTTATGATGGTATAGTATTGAATCCCGCTGGATATACCCATACCTCAGTGGCATTGGGAGATGCCATAGCTGCGGTAAAAACACCCGTTGTGGAAGTTCACATCAGTAATGTACATGCAAGAGAAGAATTCAGAAAATTGTCGCACGTTTCAGGAAAGTCGGCAGGGAGTATTTTTGGATTAGGACTTAAAGGATATGAATTAGCCATACGTTGGCTGATTGAAAGGCACTAATCTATTGGTACGGTCTTTGCATTTTCAGCAACATCATGTATCAACAATATAGCAGAAAAGTTTTTTGGCTGATTATTATCAGCGTTATTGTAAAACTCATCATCGCAGGATTCCTTGAATTGGGCAATGATGAAGTGTACTATTGGACCTATGCCCTGCAGCCAGACCTTAATCATTTTGATCATCCTCCAATGGTTGGTTGGTTGATACGACTTACTACTTTGAACTTGTGGTGGGTAAATGAAGTAACAATACGATTAGGAGCTATACTTTGTTCAGCTATTGCAACATGGATCATTTTTAAATTAGGTAAACTGATCGATAGTGAAAGAGTAGGGTGGCTTGCAGCACTTATTTATACCTTGTCTGTTTACACAGGTTTTATAGCTGGTTTATTTATTTTACCTGACTCTCCACAAATGCTCTTTTGGGTAGCATCCTTATACCTGATGGCTTACCTCATCTTAAAAAGGGAAGAAGAAAATCTCGGTGTATGGTTATTATTGGGTTTAACCATTGGACTTGCTACACTTAGTAAAGTGCATGGATTATACTTATGGGTAGGCTTTGGAGCATTTCTTTTATTTACGCGTATACAATGGTTAACCAATTGGCGACTTTATGTAGGTGTGCTGATTACACTTCTCTGTATCGTACCTATTGTTTATTGGAACTTTGAGTATGATTTTATTACCTATCGGTTTCATTCTGCAAGGGTAACCAATACTAGTTTACAATGGGATATGTTGGGAAGAGAAGTTGTTGGCGAAGCATTGTACCAACATCCGTTTGTCTATATCCTCATGCTGCTCTCTTTATTCGCAATCGCTACTAACCGGATCCGGTTTGGTAGAAAGCGCGTAACCTCCTGGCTCTTATGGATGAGTGTTCCGATGATATTAATCTTCTGGGGCGTATCCTTATTCAATCCAACTTTACCACATTGGGCAGGACCAGCATACATACCACTCTATTTAATCGCGGCACTGTTTTTACAGAAAAGCAGTAACCGGATTTATCCGATATGGATACAGGCTTCCTTTATATTGGTTGTTGTTGTGCTTACAGCCGGGGTAATTTTGGTTCGTTATTCACCAGTAAATTTTGGTAGCCAGCAAAAAGAGAACTATGGTGAATATTGTCCAACACTTGACTTGTCGGGCTGGGAAACCATGAGTGAACAATTCAATAAAATTTATCAGGCAGATATTAATGCCGGCACCATGCGAAAAGATGCTGTATTAATAACAAACAAATGGTTTCCTGGTGGTCACCTGGAGTTTTATACAGCAAGAAAAACCGGCATGAAATTAATTGGAGTGGGTGAATTACAGGACTTGCATAAATTCGCATGGCTGAATAAAGCAAGGGGAGGATTGCAAAAAGGAGCAGATGCTTATTTTATTGCTGCTTCTAATCTGCCCTATGATGTAAAGACCAATTTGTACAAATACTTTACCTCAGTTGAAGATCCGATTATAATTAATCAAATGCGAGCAGGAAAAATAGTGCGCTATTTCTATGTATATCGGTTGAAAGATGCAATAGCTACTATTCCCGAAATATTGCCCTGATTATTTTTTCCCACCAGTTGTACCTGTAGTATCTGTTGGTGCCTTAAACTGAATATTTTCCGGCTTGTTTGCGAAAATATTGTCGAAGTCACGGCGGTAGGAGATACTGGCACCAAATCGATTTCTTCTGCCAATTCCGCTGCTTGAGTTAGATATATCCAGACTGTTTTTATTAAACAATATAGCCCTTAGTTTTCTGTCTTTGGAAAGAATGAATTCTATATTCAGATCGGGTAACCATTGAAGGTTGCCATTTTTTATAGCTGCAGAATTGCTCACGTTAAAATCAAGGTCGCCTCCGAATGTTACAATCATTTTATCCTGGAAAAAGCTCTTTCCTAACTTAAAGTTTACCCGAGATCTGTCGATGGAATTACTATTAATAGCCCCCCCTGCAATACTATTGGTTAGTTCATTGTTACTGTACCAGGAAGTTCCTAGATCAAAACGCAGGCTTTTATCGCCAGTTAATTTATACAGGAAATTGGAAAACATTTTATTGATCTCCTTGGTGAGTATTTGAGAAAGGGTATTGGCTCCAATAGTAGTAAATGAATTATTGGCACCATTGCCGCCACCATTACCAACACTTGGTGGGGCGAAAGTGTTGAATACAATTAAAAAGGATACCTGTTTCAGTATTTCATTTTCATCCTTCTCCAGTCTGGTGATATACTGAGAAAGTTCATTATCACTTTTAACCGGACTGCCCTGTGGGAAATCGAGTTTAAACTGTATTTTCGGTTGGGTCAGTTTGTCCCTTAACTGAGCAATCACATATACTTCCCCTCTATATCCCTTTGCTGCACCACTGAGGTTAATATTGGAAACCAGGTCATATAAGGCAATGCGTTCTGCGGTATAGCGTGCATCAATATGAATGTCGGCTTTAAAAGGATCTCCATTCCATTCAATAAAATTGCCCGCATCAGGCATCAGCTCAAATGGTTTTTTTATGAGTGACTGGAAATTGAAATCGTAGTTTCCTTTTTCGATATTATACTTTCCCCTTATCGACAGTGGTTCTGATGTTCCGGCAGTTATGCGTAGGGTGCCATTGCCAGACGCTTTAATCACATCGCCGGTAAGGTCATCTAATATTACATCAATCTGGGTTTTGTTGGTAGCTGTTAAACGAAGATCAACAGACAGGTTAAATCCACTGTTCTTTTTTTCTGATGCCATTTCAGTACCATACTCCTTAAATACAATAAAGTCTGCACTGCCACTTTCTCTGCTGGTTGAGTTTGGAATATAAATATGAGAGCTGTCGGTAGACTCAGCAACCAATGTCATTTTCGCGTTTGATTCTGGTCCCTTCAGTGTAAAAGTGGTGACTTTACCAATTGCATTGCCATAAAACTGCTGGTTGTTTTCTGGTTTTGTATCAATCAGTAATAATTTATTGGTCTTAAGATCAAAATCAAAAGCCATATTTTTAAATCCACGCTCGTATAGTTTTCCACTTACCGAGCCGGTGTTTTTAAATTTGTCACGAATGGTAAATTGACCGAAGTCGATTCCATCTTCTTCAAATTTTATTTCTGCTGAATCAATGTTGTAATAAACTTGTGTGTAATCGACTTTAAGTCTTGCATCATATAATTTTACCTTACCTGAAAGCGTAAGATTGGCGGGATCACCACCTATAGATAGTTTTCCTTTGGCCTGACCCGACAAGTCAGAAAAAATACCTGTCAGGAATTGGTTCAGGAAACCAATTTTAGCATCGTTCAGTGTAATATCATTGCTAAGCGGATTTCCAATTGAATCCTTAAGGTTATAGGAACCCTTTGCCAGAAAATCAAACCCGGGATTAGGAGAAATGATATCGTATCGGATTACCCCAGTCTTCTTACTATAGTCGGCTTTAATTTTTACCAGTCCAACAGAGTCATCATCAAACCTGAATTGTTCAGCAGATAATGTTGCATCGGCATTGAACTGACCAAAGAAATCGCGCATTACTATTTCACCACTGGTAATACCTTCCAGTCTTGGATTTTTCAGCACCAGTGAGGTAAGGTCACCCAAGACTACGTTACTGAGTTTAACGATCAGGTTATTGGTATTTCCACCATCTTCTTCTTCTGTTTCAACGGTGATTTCCTGAAAGCCTTGTGTAAACTTAACATTGTCTGCTAGTACAAAATTTTTCCTGATAACGAGTTCACCTTCTTTTTCCAGGTTCCATTTTTTGTTATTCAGTACAAAAGAAGATGGCAAAAATTGTATCCTGGCCCCATCAGAAAGGGTATAAACATCTGCGTTCAGATTAGCATCATTCAGTGTGTTATCGGCACTGGTTTTAATTGACACAAATGAGTGATCATCTTTCGCAGTTACGGAAAGATTTGTACCGGGAAAACTTAAGCTGTCACCAATAGTTATGGTGGTTATATCTCCTTTCAATGAAAGGGTATCCATATTACCCGCTCCTTTTAACTGAACACCATTGAATGCATAATTGTCGACTTTGCCAAAAGGAACATTCAGGGTTAGTTGAATATCATTTTTCTTCGTATCAATACTGCCGTATAAAGAGGCATCGTTAAAACCGGTAAATCTTTTGTTGAAAATTTGTAGGTATGGTTCAATATAATTGGTATTCACTTTTACATCAAAACGCTGATTTTCAGGGATGCTTTTGGGTGCTGCAACATAAACAGGGTAATAGTGATGCAAGAAAGATTGAATACTGGTGGGTAATTCAAGTATGCTGAATTCTCCTTTTATCTCTGCCCTGAATTCATTACTACCGACGCGTAAAATTTTTATACCTTCTTCCTGAACGGAGGTAATATTAAGCGAGTCGAAACTAATTCGGGTGGTTTCGTCTTTAACAGCGGCATTCAGGAATTTTGCAGTACCGAGAAAGTTATCAATATTGGTGCCAGTGAAATTGGCATCAAGTAATCCGGTTAATTCAATCTGATCCTGAATAAAATTCAAAGCTTTCAGGTTAGATTGAACAAGGTCACCAACCACGTTAAAGCTGGGCACGTCTTTTGAAAAATCAATTTCAACAGAAGTAGTGAAATTTAAATTAGGGTCATCAATTTCCAGTTCACCAGAAAATGCCTTTTTCTGAAAAGTACCATTAGTTACTATATTCGAATAGGTATAGTTATTAAAGTTGAGTGAATCGATGGTTCCTTTCAGGGTTGTTTTAATCTTGTCAACAGCAAAACTACTTCCTTCAATTTCTCCTTTAAAGTTTACCAAACCCAGTGAATTGGTATTTAAGAAGCGCCCAATATTAAAACGGGTGGTTTCAAGGTTGCCCGTATAAGTGGGTTCTCCTTTAGAAGGTAGTTTCAAACTGATATTGGTTTTCAATCCACCCAATTCAGTGCTGAACATACCAGCAGTAACAAAATTGTTAATAGTGCCTTTAAAATCTCCGCGGTAAATAATATTCCCGAGTTCAGCAAGGTTGGGATCTTTGATATCTTTCAAAGCGGGGATAAAACTATATAGATCATTATAGTTTGTTGATACCACACCATTACTAAAATTAATTAGTGTGGTATTGATATTGGGAAGTCCTTTCATGGCAAAGTTGCCGGTGATATTGGTTTTATTTCCCAATCTTGCTGAAAGTCTTTCAACAGAAAAATCCGCAACAGTTCCCTTATAGTTTCCGGAAAGGTCAATATTTCTTTTAAGGGTTTTCAATTCAGGAGCGAAAAAAGCAATATCATCACTACTGATTCTTGCTTCACGGAAACGTGCATCCATCACAACCTTTTCTACATAATCGCCAAAATCCTTATTAAAATCCGTGAATTTCATCGCATAATAGTTGCCGATTCTACTCTTGTTGGTTCTGATATCAAGAGCCGCCAACTCCATGATCTGTGGTGTAAACCTGAATTTGGTTTTTAATTTCTGAAGCTGAAATCCGCTTCGGTCTTTCACAGATAGGTCAATGTCTGCGCGTAAGGTATCTTTTACAAAAGAAACCTGGTTGAGGGTACCATTTAATTTACTCAATTGAATATGTGACCCATCAAAATAGGCAGCAGGATTTTTTTCATTACCATCCAGAAAAAGTCTACCGTCAACAACTTGTAAAGTTTTGGCTTTAATCAACATATTGCCCGCATTGAATTGCAAGCCTGTGTCTTTACTTGGTGGTTGTTGTTGTCGAATCTTAGCTGGTCGAAGTGCGGCAATACCCTGAACAGCAAACAGTGGTTGAACTAGTTTAATATCATCTATCAGGAAAATAGATTTCTTCAAATCAACCTTTGAAGCATTCAGCACCATGCTCTGCATTTCAACGGTCATTTTTTCTCCTGCCCATCTGTCATTTTTTACAAGCCTGATATTTTTAAGGTCAACTTTTTTCAGGTCGAGGTCCAGGCCACCTCCTTTTTTCTCATCGGTAGAAGGAGAGGAAAAATGATCAACAATATACTGGTAGTTCCAGGTGCTGTCTTTCCGGTTTATTTTAATGATGGCATCTTCCAGTCCAACAAAGCGTAATACGGCTTTGTCTTTCAGAAAGAACCAGTCTGTAATACGCACTTTAAGGTTTCCAGCGTATAATAAAGTGTCTTTTGAGCGGTCTCGAACCAATAAACCCTCCATATTCAGCCTGTTGAATAATCCAATGCTGATATACTTAATCTTAATTTCGGTTCCGAGTGATTTGGATAACCTGCTTGTGGCAATGCCTACCAATTTATTTTGAACATAGTCGGTCTGGATAGCAATAAAGATCAACAAAATCAGGGCTAAAATAACCAGTAGTACGCGCCTTAATATTTTGAGGGATTTCTTCAGAACAGAACGGGTTTATCGCAAATTTACAGAATACCTACCTGAGTGCAAATTCAGTACCAAAGACTTCAAAACCAGCTAAAAAAGAATTAATTATGGTCAAAAAGTCGATTTATAGCTGCGTATTGAAGCAGCATGATGGTTTTTCCATCTTTTATTTCACCAGATTCAATCATTTCAAGTGCTTTTCTGAATGGTAGTTCCAGCACTTCTATATGTTCCTGTTCTTCAGCCACCCCACCACCATCGGATACTTTCATGTCTTTATTATAAGCAGCCACGAAGAAATAAAGTATTTCTGTAACTGATCCGGGAGACATATACGCTTCAAATACCTTTTTTACATCTGTTACCTGGTAACCTGTTTCTTCCTCGGTTTCACGTCTGATACAATCTTCAGGGTTATCATGGTCCAGTAATCCTGCACAGGTTTCTATCAGCATTCCATGATCATTTCCATTCACAAAACTGGGCAGCCTGAACTGCCGGGTTAATACAACAGTTTGTTGAAGTTTATTGTAAAGCAAGATGGTTGCTCCATTGCCTCTGTCATAAACCTCTCTAACCTGTTTTTTCCAATTACCATTGTTCTCTTGAATTTCGTAGTGTATCTTTTTTAATAGGTACCAATTGTCTGATAAGATCTCTGTACTGATAATCCGGGCAGGAGATTGCATGAATATTTATTTAATAGGAAATTATTTTTGGGCGGCTTTTACAGATGCAAGATAGCTAAGGCTTTCACCTTTAGGAATGCTCAGCGATTTCCAGTCGGTATCCCGAATCATTCTGCCGACGTAAACAATCTGACCTACATGATAAGGATAGTGTGCTAATTGCCTGAGTATAGCATCATATACCGTGAGGGGCTCTGTACGAATGGTAACTGTTTTCATCAGGTCTTCCGGTTGAAGACTTTCCAATGTTTTTAAAAGGCAGTTCCAACCTTCATTCCAAAAGGAAAGAACATCTTCCTTGCTTAGGGGAGTGTTTTCAAATTCGGCATCTCTTTTACGCCACTCTTTTTCTCCGTCTTCTGTAAGGAAATTTGTCCAGCGGCTCAGCATATTACCATACATATGCTGCACAATTACAGCTATGGTATTGCTTTCAGCAGAAGGTTGAAAAAAGAAGTCTTTTTCTTCCAACTGGGCAAATGTATGGTCGCCCAGTTCCTTATAGTATTTGAATCTTTTGATGGAGTCTTTCAAAAAACCAGCTTCGAAATGCATATTAGTTTCAAATTTTTATATTAAAATCCTGCCACTGAATCATCACCTCTTTTATCTGCCACCGCTTCACGAAGTCCGGTTGTCAGAATTCTGATGCCTTCAGTTCTGCCTATTGGACTTCTTTCTTTTATTTTATACCCCATTGCTTCCAATTGTTTTCTGGTATCCTGTAGAAAATCTCTTTCAATAGATACCTCATCAGGAAACCATTGGTGGTGGAATTTAGGTTTATTGATGGCATTGTCGAGGTCCATCCTGAAATCAATCAGGTTTACCAATGCCTGGAAAACAGAAGTTGGTATGGTTGTTCCTCCTGGTGTTCCAATGGTTAGGTAGGGTTTGTTGTTTTTAAGCACCAGGGTAGGGGTCATAGAACTTAGCATCCTTTTGCCTGGCACAATAGCATTGGCTTCCCCGCCAAGTGCGCCATACATATTTGGTACACCGGGTTTAACGCTAAAATCATCCATCTCATTATTTAGAAAAAAGCCAGCACCACCAACCACGGTTCTGCTTCCATATCCACCATTCAGTGTAGTGGTGATAGCAACAAGGTTACCCTGTGCATCAATAATACTTAGGTGGGTGGTTTCTTCGCTTTGATGGATAAGCCCGGCTTTTACTTGTGTGCTATTTCCCGCTTTGTCTGGGTTGTAATCTGCCATTCGTTGGGTGAGGTAATGATCGCTGATGAGGCTATCAACAGGAACATCCCAGAAATCAGGGTCGCCAAGGTGTTCTGCGCGATCGGCATAAGCCCTTCTTTCTGCTTCAATCATTAACTGCACACTTTTAGCAGTTTGAAATCCATAAGCATTAACCGGATATTTCTCGATCATTTTCAGCATCTGAGCAATCAATATTCCACCGCTGCTTGGAGGTGAAAAGCTGATGATATGGTGCCCCCTGTAATCAAAACGGATGGGCTCTCTCAATTTTGCCGTATAGTTTTTCAGGTCATCATAAGTAATGATGCCTTTACCACGCTGCATTTCTTCAACAATCAGTTTTGCTGTTTCACCACCGTAAAAACCCTGTGCACCATCTTTCTGCATTCTTTTTAAAGTTGCAGCAAGTTCTTTTTGGTATAGTGTATCACCAGCTTTCCATTTTTCGGCTTTAATAAATGCCGTTGGCCTTGTGCTGTATTTCTGTATTGATTCCCTAACACTATTCAGTGATAAAGCTTCTCTTTCTGTTAGGGTAAATCCTTTTTCTGCTAGATCTATAGCAGGTTGTATCAAACGGGCAAAAGATAATTTGGCATAGGGTAGGGTAGCAAATAATCCGGCCACCGTTCCTGGTATACCAGATGCGAGGTGGCCATTCTGGGATAAGGCAATCCTGGCATTTCCTTTTTCATCCAGGTACATATCTCTATTAGAAGCCTCAGGTGCTGCTTCGCGGTAATCGAGCCCGATTAATTCACCATCTTTTTTTCGTGCAAGTAAAAATCCGCCACCACCGATATTTCCGGCAGCAGGATATACTACTGCTAAAGCTAATTGTGTAGCTATTGCTGCATCAAAAGCATTGCCTCCCTGTTTCATAATCATGGCACCTACCTGACTGGCCAGGGGGTGTGCACTGGAAACTGCAGCCTTTTGGTAATTGGCTTTTTTGACAATGGAATACTTATAAGGGTCAATAGCTTTCCCTTTTCCTACAATCGAAGGAATATTTTGTGCCGACACAGACAAAGAAGCACAACCGATTAACGGAATAATCCACCATTTTTTCATGGCAGAAAATTAACACATTTACCAGAGACCTGATCCATTCAGCACCTTCTGTCGATAAAAAATACCCGATTCTTGTCAGATACCTGTATTCTTCCCTACTTTCACAACACATTTTAGCATATATGAAACCAATTATCTCCTTACTTTCTTTTTTGATGCTTATTTCGGCATCTTTTGCACAAAACGTTCCGAGTCCTGAATCCTACCTGGGATATAAAATCGGAACACGTTATACAAGACACCATAAAATTGTTGAGTACTTCAATGCTGTTGCCAAAGCCAGACCAGACATGGTTAAGCTTGAACAATACGGACTTACCAACGAAGGAAGGGAACTACTGTTGGCATTTGTAGGTACGCCAGAAAATATCCAAAAACTGGAATCAATTCGATTAAATAATCTCCGTCTGGCAGGCATAGCTAAAGATAAAGATAAAGCCGCGCCAGTAATAAACGGAGCCCCAGGTATTGTTTGGCTCAGTTATAATGTACATGGTAATGAACCTTCCTCTTCAGAAGCTGCATTACTGATGATACATGCTCTTACTGATCCTGCCAATACCCAAACCAAAGAATGGTTAAAAAATACCATCGTTGTTATTGATCCTTGTATTAATCCGGATGGCCGCGACCGCTATGTTAACTGGTTTAATTCAATGGTTGGAAATAACATGAATGTACATCCGATGGCAAGAGAACATGCTGAGCCATGGCCAGGTGGTCGTAGCAATCACTATAATTTCGACCTGAACCGCGATTGGGCATGGCAAACACAGGTAGAAACACAGCAACGAATTAAAAAATACAACGCATGGCTGCCACAGGTCCATGTTGATTTTCATGAACAGGGATATAACTCACCTTATTATTTTGCACCTGCAGCCCAACCTTTTCATGAAGTAATTACCACCTGGCAACGCGACTTCCAGGAACTGATTGGAAGAAATAATGCATCATATTTTGATAAAAACGGTTGGTTGTTTTTTACCAAAGAAAGTTTCGATTTGCTATACCCTGCATATGGCGATAGTTACCCAATTTATAATGGGGCTATTGGTATGACCTATGAACAGGGTGGACATAGCAGGGGTGGTTTAGGTGTTGTTACTGCTGATGGGGATACGCTTACATTGGTAGATAGGGCAACGCATCATTTTACTACAGGGTTATCAACTGTTGAAACTTCAAGCCGTAATCACGAGAAATTGATGTCGGAGTTTAAAAAATATTTTGATGATGGAAGGTCCGGTAAAGTAGGGGAGTACAAGACCTATGTATTAACTGCTTCAGATCCACACAAACTAAATCCGGTTATTGAGTTACTTGAAAAAAATGGTATTCAGTGGGGAACAGTAAGCAATAAAAATTTCCGGGGCTTCAATTATTTTACCGGAAAGGATGAAAACTTTACGGATGAAGGATTTAATATAGCAGTAAGTGCCTACCAGCCAAAAGCTGTGATGGCAAAGGTTTTGCTGGAACCAAAAACAATTGTGAATGATTCCAATACCTACGATATCACAACATGGTCATTGCCCTATGCCTATGGTGTAAAAGGATATGCGGTTAAAGAAAAACTTGATTTGGGCAACGACTGGAAACAACCCGTTGTAAATAAAGTGAATTCAAGCTATGGTTTATTAATTCCTTATACATCTTTCAATAGTGCCAAACTATTGGCTGAATTACTGAAACAGCATATTAAAGTTCGTTTTGCAGAAAAGCCATTCCGTTATAAGAATAAAAACTATGACAGAGGTACTTTGATTGTACTTAAAACAGGAAATGGTACTGTTAATTGGAATGATATTACCAATGGTGCATGTATGAAATTTGGTGTGCAGGCAGATGTGGTTGAAACAGGCTTTATGGATCAGGGAGCAGACTTTGGTTCTTCAGATATTAAAAACATCAGTGAAGCTCCCAAAGTAGCTTTATTAACCGGCGATCAGGCCTCTTCTTTGGGTGCAGGAGAAGTATGGCATTATTTTGAAAGAATGCTCGACTATCCAATTACATTGATCAATGGAAGTGATCTTGGACGCATGAACCTGAAAGATTTTAATGTAATAATTGCTCCTGATGGCTATTTCCGCTCATTGGGTGAAAAATCGGGTGCTGACCGATTAAAAGATTTTGTGCGTGGTGGTGGTAAAATAATTGCCATGGAAGGTTCTGTTTCTGCCATGGCTGCTGAATTCGGATTGAAAACAAAATCAGATAAAGAAGAAGAAAAAGGAGATTATGTTGATGTGAAAAAGTATGGTGAAAGAGATCGCTCCTATTTACCTAATGCGATTCCAGGGGCTATATTTAAAGTTGACCTTGATAATACCCATCCACTCGGATTTGGTTATCCCGACTTCTATTATACACTCAAACAAGATGGTAATCTGTATGAGTTTATGAAAGGTGGCTGGAATGTAGGCGTGCTTAAAAAAGAAGCTTACGTAACAGGCGTTGCAGGAACAAAAGTGAAAAACAGACTCAAAGACGGTATGCTGTTCGGTGTGCAGAATATGGGTTCAGGATCTGTAGTTTTTCTTGCTGAAAATCCATTGTTCAGGAATTTCTGGGAGAATGGAAAACTTTTAATGGCAAATGCTGTTTTCCTTGTAGGACAATAAATAAAAAGGCCGTCCCAAATTAACTGGACGGCCTTTTTTAAATACCATGCGTCAGAAAAAATTTAAAAAGGTTATGAAAACAACCGGGGTTGTTTTAGTGCTGGTACTGTTGACATGGGTAATAGTAGGGGAGAGTTGCATGAAATTCAGGATGAGTGATGAAACCGCTTTAGAGAAATTCAGAAAAGCTGGCGTTCCCCTGGATATCCAAAGACTGAAAGTAAATGGACGAACATTGCATTATGTGAAAACTGGGAATGATAGTCTCCCAACCATTGTATTCGTTCATGGTTCGCCTGGTTCATGGGATGCTTTCGAAAGCTATATGCGCGATTCTTTATTACTCCGGAAATACAGGATGATTTCTGTTGATCGACCAGGTTTTGGATACAGTGATTTTAGGGATGCATTGAACCTGCAGGACCAATCGATGATCATCAATGCGCTTTTTGTTAAAGAAAAGAATCACCGCCCTGTTTACCTCGTGGGACATTCCCTTGGTGGTCCGTTGATTGTTCAGATGGCCGTTGACAGACCAGGTTATTTCGATGCATTAGTTATACTTGCCGGTTCAATTGATCCGGCATTGGAAACACCTGAAAGATGGCGCCCCTTGTTGATGAATAATCCACTTAAATTTCTAGTGCCGGGAGCAATGCGGCCATCCAATGAGGAATTATGGTTCCTGAAAAAAGACCTCAAATTACTTGCGCCAAAAATGGGTAATGTGCGCTCAAGGATATTTGTTGTGCATGGCAACAAAGACATTCTTGTACCTTATGCCAACCTCGACTACGCTGTTAAACAATTTAAAAATGCCCGTAGCATCGACACCTTAACACTCCCCGGTGCAAACCATTTCATACCCTGGAGCCATTATAGGGCTGTAAGGGCGGTGTTGTTGAAGCTTTAATAGCTGCAGGCTACAGGCTTCAGGCTGCAAGCTTTTTTTATTATTAATTAAAATATGAACAAGCGTAAATGTGGTAATGGAATATTTCTTTTAAGTAGGGTTTGCAAAACAAATTTGCAAACCCTATTATTTATGCTAATAACAGCAGAAAGCCTAAAATAAGCACCAATCAAGGCGTGTAGCTTGCAGCCTGCAGCTTGAAGCAATAACTGCAAGCTTTGATTTTTTCTATAAATGGTGCGGCATATCATCTTCCAGCCTTTATCTTCGTTAGCACCATTCCTGTCGTATGAAAAAAAAATGTATACTGCTTTTATCGGGGTTGCTGGGTTTTAGCATTATCTATGGTCAGATCGTACCTGTTACGGCAAATGCCGCAGATATTTATCAGCAGATCAAGAAATTGAATGTACTTGGCTCTGTTTTGTATCTGGCAGCACATCCAGACGATGAAAACAACGGTCTTTTACCTTATCTCGCAAAAGAAAAGCTATATCGAACCGCATACTTAAGTCTTACAAGAGGTGACGGTGGACAAAACCTGATTGGTCCTGAACAGGGGATTGAATTAGGCATGATCAGGACTCAGGAGCTGCTTGCCGCTAGAGCCATTGATGGATCTGAACAGTATTTCACCAGGGCATATGAATTTGGATTCAGTAAAAGTTCTGAGGAAGCATTAAGGGTTTGGAACCGAACAGAGGTGTTGGCTGATGCAGTATGGATGATACGATCATTACAACCTGATATCATTATTGCAAGGTTCCCGCCTGATGCAAGAGCCGGACATGGTCACCATGCCGCATCTGCAATCATTGCAGAAGAAGCGTATAAGGCAGCAGCAGACAGTACAAAGTTTCCGGAACAGTTTAGATACGGCTTAAAACCATGGCGCGCCAAAAGGTTATTGTGGAACACTTTCAATTTTGGAAGAAACAATACAATCAGCGAAAATCAATTAAAAATTGAAGTAGGTGCTTATAATCCTTTACTTGGCAAAAGTTATGGTGAACTGGGAGGAGAAGCAAGAAGCATGCATAAAAGTCAGGCAGAAGGCAGACCAAGAAGAAGGGGCGAAGTGTTTGAATACTTCGCACATGTAGATGGTGATTCCGCAATAGCTGATATCATGGATGGTGTGAATACAAGTTGGTCGAGGTTAAGCCATAATACAAGCCTTGTATTAGGGGAAGGAACACAGGCAGAAAAAAAGGTTGATTTATCAATCGATAATGAACTTGCTCAAATTCAACATGGCATTGATGATATACTGGCGCAATACGATTTCAGGAAACCCGAGAAATCTGTTCCGCAATTGGTACAGGTATATAAAGTAATGATGAGCAAATTGCCGTCAGGCCCATGGAGAACCCAGAAACTAAAGGAGATACAGGAAATTATTGAGTATGCGTCCGGGTTATTTGCTGAAGCTTTTACACAACAAGAAACAGCCTTGATGGGAGATAGCGTAAAGGTCAATTTTTTTGTGAATAAAAGAAGCGATGTAAACCTAACCATCAGATCTATGCGGTTTGATCGACAAAAAGATTCAGTGGTGATGCAGGTGGCAGAAAAAAATAAAAATTACCAATACACGCATATACTCATTCCTGACAAAGGTTCAGACCAGACTCAACCCTACTGGCTTCGCAAAACAAAAACTACCGATGGCATGTTTGTGGTTGAAGACCAGCAAGAGATCGGCAAAGCCTGGAACGATCCTTTATTTACCGTATGGTTTGATATTGAAATCGAAGGAGTGAAATTCCAGGTTCAAAGACCAGTCATGTATAAATATGTAGATGCCGAAAGAGGCGAGTTATACCAGCCCTTTATCATTGTGCCAAACATAGAGTTGTATATGAGTCCTTCAGTGGTATTGTTGAATGTAAAAGAAGAGAATGGCAAAAACAGGGCAGATTCAATGTTGCATGTTGTTTATCGTTCGAATTTCTCCCAGAAACAAGTCACCACATCCCTGAATATCAGACAGGAAAAAATTAAACCTGTAATCAGCCGGGAGAAAAGAGATTATGTAAAAGGACAACGTGAAATCATCGATATTCCACTTGCTACAGTATATAATCCTAACGCAGCAGCACAATACCTTGAAGCTACTATGTCTATTATATCGCCACAAGGAAAAACCCTGAACTTTTCAGATTATTTTAAGTCTATTCGTTATGATCATATACCCAATATCAATTACGCATTTCGTGATCACATCAAAATAGTAAAAGAAGAAATTAAGGTAAAAGGTAAAAAAGTGGGTTATATACCTGGATCAGGAGATGTAATACCAGAAGCACTCAGACAATTAGGCTATGAAGTGAAAGAATTAGATGATGCTGATTTAACCAATGAGAACCTCAATCAGTTCGATGCAATTATTACCGGAGTACGTGCATATAACCTGCACGACTGGCTTACCGGAAAATATGATGTAATGATGCGCTATGTTGAAAATGGAGGCAACCTGATTGTTCAATATAACCGAAACCAGGGAGGAGTTCCATCACCTAAAATAGGTCCATACCCCTTCCAGATTTCAACCAATCGTGTTACGGAGGAAGATGCAGAAGTTAGGTTTGCTTTGCCGGATCATCCTGTATTAAATACACCCAATAAAATAACGGATGCCGATTTTTATGATTGGGTACAAGAGCGTAGTACCTATCAGGCTGATCAGGCAGATAGCCGTTATCAGGCTCCATTATCTATGAATGACAAGGGAGAAAAAGCCAGCAGTGGAAGCTTGATTACAGCAGCACATGGGAAAGGTAATTTCGCCTATGTAAGTTTGGTGATGTTCAGGCAATTACCTGCAGGAAATCCTGGGGCATTTAAAATACTGGCAAACCTTATCGCAATGCCTAAGCATTAATGTATGAAGCAAAGAAGACAAATCGGAATATTTACAATTGTTATTATCGGAGTTGGACTTGGATTACTGATTAAAAATGTTCGTATCGGTTTATTGATAGGATTGGCACTCGGTTTATTTGCAGGAAGTTTAATTCGAAACAGATAATTTAAGCAAATGGAAAACAAAGAAAAAATCCCCCTTTTTAAGAGCTGGAATGGCTGGTATTTACTGGTCTTATTGGTACTTATCGGGCTGATTGTTTTTTTTCAATGGCTTACTAAAAATTACGCATGAGTAAAACAGACTGGATTGTATTGGTAGTTACATTGGTGGCTATTATTACCTACGGTTTATATAAGAGCAGGACAAGCAAAAATCTCGAAGGATATTTTTTGAGCGATAGAACTATGCCCTGGTACCTGGTATTGTTAAGCATCATGGGTACACAGGCAAGTGCCATTACATTTTTATCTGCTCCAGGTCAGGCATTTACAGATGGGATGCGCTTTGTGCAATATTATTTTGGTCTGCCATTGGCAATGATAATTCTTTGTATCACATTCGTTCCTTTGTTCAATAAACTCAAGCTCTTTACTGCCTACGAGTTTCTGGAAAAAAGATTTGATCTCAAAACAAGAACTTTTACTTCCTTTCTGTTTTTATTATCCCGTGGACTTTCCACTGGAATAAGCATATACGCACCCTCTATCATTCTGTCGTCGCTGATGGGTTGGGATATATTCTGGACGAATATAGTTATGGGGGGCATGCTTATAATTTATACAGTAACCGGAGGAGCAAAAGCAGTAGCCTATACACAGCAATTACAGTTATTAATCATCTTCGGCGGAATGTTTGTGGCCGGATACCTGATTGTTGATTATCTGCCTGAAGGAGTTGGGTTTAGTGAAGCATTGAAAGTAAGCGGCGCTACAGGAAAACTAAATGTAATTACTACGGGGATAACAGAAAACGGGTTCGACTGGAAAGACAGGTATAACCTTATTAGTGGGGTAATTGGCGGATTCTTTTTGGCCTTATCTTATTTCGGTACAGACCAGTCACAAGTGGGTAGATACCTTACTGCAAAAAATACTACAGAAAGCAGGGTGGGGTTATTGATGAATGGTTTGGTAAAAGTGCCGATGCAGTTTCTTATACTTTTATTAGGAGCTTTATTATTTACTTTTTATCAGTTCAATCCATCACCAGTATTTTTTAATAAAGCGGTGGAAGAAAAGGCCATGCAAACAAGCTATAAAGATGAACTGGCTGGTTTGAAAAATGAATTCAATACACATCAACTTAAACAGCAGGAGTGGAGCAAGTTGTATGCAATTGAAATGAATGAATTGTACAAAGACAGTATCACCATTGGGGCGAAAAAACTGGTCACCATTCAGGATAAGTATAAAAAAGTGTTGGCTAAGGCAAGTCCAGGGTCAGATACAAACGATACCAATTATATATTTCTTCGTTTTGTGGTCGACTATTTACCAAAAGGATTGGTTGGATTATTGATTGCCATTATTTTTCTTGCGGCCTGGGGTTCCATTGCAGCAGCATTGAACTCGCTGGCATCCTGTACCATGATTGATTTTCATCAAAGGCTAAGGGGCATTGAAAGTGATAATAGCAATCTTGTACAATCGGCCCGCGAGTATAAACAATCGCGTTACTATACACTGGCATGGGGTATATTCTGTATCATCACTGCAGAGTTTGCCTCTGGTATGGGTAGTCTTATTGAAGCGGTGAATGTATTGGGCTCCCTGTTTTATGGGGTGATATTGGGTATCTTTTTAGTTGCATTCTACCTGAAACAAGTAAAAGCAAATGCGGTATTTGCCGCCGCCATTCTTGGAGAATGTGTTGTGATTGCATGTTTTCTGCTGGATAAATACAATATTATCGGACTTGGATTTTTATGGTTGAATGTGGTGGGTGCTTTGGTAGTAGTATTATTGAGTGTTATTTTTCAGATGTTTCAAAGAAGGGGTGCGTAGATTAGCGTTCAATTCCATTGCTGTCCGGGGAAATTTGGCTGCATGCTACAAGCTGCAAGCTGCAGGCCTTGTTGGTGCATTAATTGGCTTTCTGCTTTTAATGGAATATACGAAGGGGACCTGCGAATTAGATAATTTAAAATCAGTGACTTAAATAAATATTTGATAGCCGAAAACGCACAGTCTGCTATTAATAGAACACAGATCTTCATGATTTTCAAGATCTATCATGATAAATCTTGAAAATCATAAAGATCTGCGTTCCTTCATACCCATATCATGAAGCTCATGGCCCACAGCCATAGCTATCCGGTAAAAAAAGCATCTATCTCTGAAATGCTTCTGCAGCAATCATCTTGACGTAAGTTGAAAATAGAACCCTTACTTTTTTAAATCGGCCTTAACTAAGGGTTAAGCAATCTTTATTCCATTTTGACACTGAATAAAATCGATCACTCGTCTGGTCAAAATTGAATATTACTCCTGGGCCGAATGGCCCCGTACCCGTTCCCAGACTACATTGGCCTCTGACTAAATCTGCTACGCATGATTTAG
>QFCS01002036.1_pt1 | contig 32890 bp, 30 predicted proteins | sample 3576561 | NCBI WGS metagenome assembly QFCS01 | reverse complement strand
GTGAACAGGAACTTGGCGACGGTCCCAGGCTCGATCTTCTCGACCGACCCGGCGACGGCACCGCTCACCGGCGTCGCGACGAGCTCGCTCCAGGGCAGCGACTGCTGCGGCAACGGCGGCGCCTTGTCGACATGCACGACCTGCACGCCGTCGAGGTCGAGTGCGGCCAGGGCGCGCGCATAGATCTCGCCGTTCTGCACGAACACGAGTCCGGGCTTTATGAGGTCGAAGACGTAGCGCAGCTTGGCGTGGTCCTGGCTCATCACCGAGTAGGCCGGCGACACCGGCGCAACCGGCGTGCGCGCCTGCATGGCCGCCATGGTGAGCAGCGCGAACTCGATGGAGTTGGACGACAGGATCATCACCGCCCTGTCGGGGCCGAAGCCGCGGTCGAGCAGCGCCTGGGTCACGGCATCGACCTGGCGCCTGGCCTCGGCGTAGGTGACCTTCAGCCAGTCGCGGTCGGGGCCGCGCCGCTGCGCCAGCCACACGCGGTCCGGCGCCTCGGCCGCCCATTTCGCCAGGAAGGCCGGCACGTGCCGTTCGTAGGCCTTGAGGGCGTGGTTCGACTTCAGCAGGATCGTGCCGTCGGCGCGACGCTCGGCGCTGACGTCGCGGCTCAGGAACTCGACGGGCTTGAAAGGCGCTTGCATCACGCTGTCCAACGGCGTTTCTCCCGTTACTCGGATGTCCGATTATGGCGCCGATTTAGGGGTGGAAGCCGAAGGTCGGCAAGGGAGCTTTAGAGGATCATGCCGCCCGGCAAGCCTGCCCAAGCCCGTCTTGGGACCAACCGGTGGACTCAGCTGGCCGCCGGCACCGTCTGCATGGTGATGATCGCCAACCTGCAGTACGGCTGGACGTTGTTCGTCCATCCGATCAGCGACAAGCATGGCTGGAGCCGCTCGGCAATCCAGGTCGCCTTCACCGTCTTCATCCTGGCCGAGACCTGGCTGCTGCCATTCGAGGGCTGGCTGATCGACCGGCTAGGACCGAGACGGGTGATCACGACCGGCGGCGTGCTGGTCGCCGCGGCCTGGGCGCTCAACGCCGTCGCCGATTCGCTCGCCCTGCTCTACCTGGGAGCGGTGCTGGGCGGCATCGGCGCCGGCTGCGTCTTCGGCACGGCGATGGGCAACGCGCTGAAATGGTTCCCCGAGCGCCGCGGCCTGGCCGCCGGCATCACCGCGGCCGGCTACGGCGGCGGCTCGGCCCTCACCATCGTGCCGATCCAGAGCGTCATTCAGAACAGCGGCTACGAAGCGGCTTTCCTGTGGTTCGGCCTCGCCCAGGGCGTGGTGGTCTGCATCGCCAGCCTGGCCATCGTCGCGCCGCGCGACGGTCGCGCCGACGCGCTGGCATCAGTGGCGCTGGCATCGGAGGCGCTGGCATCGGAGGCGCTGGCATCGACCACCGACTGCACGCCGCTGCAGGTTCTGCGCGCGCCCTTCTTCTGGCTGCTCTACCTGATGTTCGTGTTGGTCGCCTCCGGCGGCCTCGTCTTCACCGCCCAGATGGCGCCGATCGCGCGCGACTTCGCCGTCGCCGACACGCCGGTCAGCCTGCTCGGCATCACCCTCCCCGCCCTGACCTTCGCACTGACCATCGACCGCATCATGAACGGCGTCACGCGGCCGCTGAGCGGCTGGATCTCCGATCATCTCGGCCGCGAGAACACGATGTTCATCATCTTCGCGTTGGAGGCAGTCGGCATCTGGGCCCTGGGCACCTATGGCCACGACCCGCTGCTGTTCGTACTGCTCGGCGGCATCGTGTTCTTCGCCTGGGGCGAGGTGGCGAGCCTGTTCCCGGCACTCTGCACCGACCGCTTCGGCGTCCGCTACGCCACGGCCAATGCCGGCCTGCTCTACACCGCCAAGGGAGCGGCCTCGCTGCTGGTCCCGCTGGCCAGCCTGCTGACGGCCGCGACCGGCCACTGGCATGCCGTCTTCATGATCGCCGCGGCAATGAACGCTGTGGCAGCGATCCTCGCCATCGCCGCGCTGCGGCCACTGCGCCGGGTCGGCTCGGCCGCCGCGGTGCCGTCCCGCTGAGACCTGCGCCAATTCACGGGCTCGCACAGCGAACCGGACCGCCCATGGGTGCGCCTGAATGGCCGTTCACATCGGGCCGGTTTTCAGCCAGAGTCCCGCGCCAGCACAAGGAGAGAGGAATGGATTTCGAATACTCGGACCGCACCAAGGCGCTGCTCGAGAAGCTGAACAAGTTCATGGACGAGGTGATCTATCCTGCCGAGTCCGTGTACGAGGAGCAGCTCAACAGCGCCAAGGACCGCTGGCAGCTGCCGCCGGTGATGGAGGAATGCAAGGCCGAGGCGAAGAAGCGCGGCCTGTGGAACATGTTCCTGCCGGCCGACCGCGAGACCGGCGACACGCACGGCACGATGGGCCTCTCCAACCTCGAATACGCACCGATCTGCGAGGTGCTGGGCCGCTCGTCGATCGCGTCGGAGGCGACCAACTGCTCGGCGCCCGACACCGGCAACATGGAAGTGTTCGCCCGTTATGGCTCGGCCGAGCACAAGGAGAAGTGGCTGAAGCCGCTGCTGAACGGCGAGATCCGCTCTTGCTTCGCGATGACCGAGCCGGCGGTCGCCTCGTCCGACGCGCGCAACGTCGAATGCCGCATCGAGAGCGACGGCGACAGCTATGTCATCAACGGCCGCAAGTGGTGGTCGTCGGGCATGGGCGACCCGCGCTGCAAGGTCATCATCCTGATGGGCAAGAGCGATCCCGGCGCGCCGGCCTACCGCCAGCAGTCGATGATCGTCGTGCCGCGCGACGCGGCCGGCATCAAGATCGTCAAGATGCTGCACGTGTTCGGTTATGACGACGCGCCGCACGGCCATGCCGAAGTGATCTACGACAACGTGCGGGTGCCGAAATCGGCCATCCTGCTGGGCGAAGGCCGCGGCTTCGAGATCGCCCAGGGCCGCCTGGGACCGGGCCGCATCCATCACTGCATGCGCGCCATCGGCGTTGCCGAGCGGGCGCTCGAGCTGGCGATCAAGCGGGCCAAGAGCCGCGTCGCCTTCGGCCAGCGCATCTCGGAGATGGGCGTCACCAAGGCCCATGTCGCCGACATGCGCATGGAGATCGACATGGCCCGCCTGCTGGTCCTCAAGGCCGCCTGGGCGATGGACACCTATGGCAACAAGGAAGCCCGCCAGCAGATCGCGATGATCAAGGTCGCGGTACCGAACATCACCTCCAAGGTGGTCGACCGCTGCCTGCAGCTGCATGGCGCCGGCGGCGTCAGCCAGGTCTTCAAGCTGGCCAGCATGTATGCCCACCAGCGCACGCTGCGCCTGGCCGACGGTCCGGACGAGGTCCATCGCGACCAGGTCGGTCGCCTCGAGATCGCCAAGTACAACTGAGTCCGACACGCATCCGTCGCTTGACGACACGAAACGGGGCGCGATCCTTGGGGATCGCGCCCTTTTCTTTGCGCCGGAGGCAAGTCGTGGAGACCCTGAAGAACCGCCATGTCAGCGATCACCTCGCCAACGAACGCACGCTGCTGGCCTGGATCCGCACGTCGATCGCAGTGATGACGCTGGGCGTCGCCATCAACCGCTTCAGCCTGTTCCTGATCGAGATGCACCAGGTGGTGCCCGAAGTCCGCACCTACGCCAATCGGCACGTCGAGAAGCTCGGCATCGGGCTGGTCATCCTGGGCATCGCGATCATGCTGCTGGCGATCTGGCACTACCTGCATGTCGGCCGGGAGATCGAGGACGACACCTACCGGCCGGCCAGGCTCACCATGGTGATCGTGTCCGTCGCCATCCTGCTGATGGGCGGCTCGGCGCTGATATGGCTGTTCTAAAGCTGATGAGTCCGGCTGGTCGGCCGGACACTCACTAGGCTCTGCGAAACCGCGGACACGATGCCCTACAGCCCCTGCGGACGTGCCGCGGGGCCGTCGGGCTGGCGCAGCAGCTCGGCCTCGGGCGCGCCGCGCTGCCAGGCGGCGACCAGCGCCTCGGGGTCGAAGTCGACGCCGATGGGATTGCGCGTGAAGGCCTCGGTCTGGAAATAGGCCGCGGTCTCCTCCTTGGTCGCGAAGCAGTCGACCTGAAGCTCGACGGAATTGCCGTCGGGATCACGATAGTACATCGACAGCGTCGGCCCGTGATGGATCGGCCGGTAGGGCTCGATGCCCTGTGCCTTGAGGCGGCGATAGGTCGACAGCAGCTCGCCGACCGTGCGGTAGGCATAGGCGACGTGGGCGAGCCCCCAGCTCTTCTGGTCGGGCGCGTGCAGGCCGGCGATGTTGACGATCGCCAGACGATGATGCTCCTCGTCATAGGTGAGGAAGCAGATGAAGTCGTTGCGCTTGACGACGTGCATCCCGAGCACCGTCACGTACCAGTCGACCATCGCCTGCATGTTCGACGAGCGCAGCACGAAGTGGGCGAACAACGACGGCGCGATCGGCCGGGTATCGAGCGTGCGGGACTGGACAACGGTATCCATCGGATGGCCTCCGGAGTGGTCGCTGCCCGCAGTCTACCTCCCGGCGCGCTGGCGCAACAGCCGGCCGCTGGGCCGTGCCGGCAGCTGGCCCGGCGGCGGCAGGGCTTCGCCATTGACGATGACGGCATGGATACCGCGCGGATGGGAGATCAGCCGGTCGGCGCCAGCCGGCAGGTCGTTGACCCGCTCGAGCGCGGAAGCGCCCACGGTCGCGGGATCGAACACCACGATGTCGGCGGGCAGGCCGACCGCCAGACGGCCGCGATCGTGGAGACCGAACAGGGCGGCGGTGGCGCCGGTCAGGCGATGCACCGCCTGCTCGAGCGTCAGCGCGCCGTCCTCGCGCACCCAATGGCCCAGCAGATGGGTCGCATAGCAGGCATCGCACAGCTGGCTGAGATGCGCGCCGCCGTCGCCCAGGCCGATCACCACGTTGGGGTCCTGGATGATCTCGCGCACCTCGTCCTCGACGAAGTTCAGCAGCGAGGCGCGCAGGCGGGTATCGGGATCCTCGATCGCCAGGTCGAGCATCAGGTCGATCGCATGCATGCCGCGTTCCCTGGCGACGTCGACCAGCCGGCGCTCCTTCAGCGACGGGTCCTTCGCCTGGGCGATGACGTAGGCCCGGAAGGAGGCACGGCGCGTGTCGCCCTCGAGCTCCTTGCCCATGAAGACGTCGTCGTCGGGCCCGCGGCCATCGGCCTGCCGCTTCACGCGCGCGCGGAAGGCGGGGTCGGCATAGACCTTGCGCCGCGCCGCGTCGTCCGGTGCCTCACGGGCCGCCGTGAACGACGCCCAGGTGTCGAACACGACCGGCGAGTGGAAATCGAACTCGATCTGGATGGGCCGGCAGGCGCCCTGCGGGTAGATCGGCAGGCCGCGCGCGACCTGCTCGCCGGCCCTGGCGAGCTGCGGCCGATGCGAGTTGGGTCCCAGCGACCCCGCCAGCAGCGCGGTCCATACCAGTGGCCGGCCCGACTTCGCGACCAGCGCCTCGTATTCCTCCCAGCGCGGATCGCGGCCGACATTGTACTGGATGATGCCGTGCCCGGACTTTCCGACGGCCTCGGCGATCTCCAGCATCTCGTCGAACCCGGCCAGGCGGCTGGGCACCGGGCGGCCCGAATAGCCGATATGGATCTTGGATACCGACGTGGCGAAGCCCACCGCGCCGGCATCCATCGCCTCTGCCGTCAGCCGTTTCATGACCGCGATCTCGTCAGGTCGCGCGGCACGCTCGGTCGCCTCCTCGCCCATCACGGACAGCCGGAGCGGCGTGTGCCCCAGCATGACCGCGACATTGATGCCGAGCGGGCGCGCCGCGACCGCGTCCATGTATTCCGGGAAGGTCACGAACGGCCAGTCCGGGCCGATGCCCGCTTCAAGGGCGGCGAGGCTCATCGCCTCGACCCTTTCCAGGGTGCGCAGGATCAGGCCGCGATGCTCCGGCCGCGTGGGCGCGATGCCGAAACCGCAATTGCCGACCACCACCGTCGTGACGCCATGCCAGGGCGAGATGGTGAGCATGGGATCCCACAGCACCTGCGCGTCGTAATGCGTGTGGATGTCCACGAAGCCGGGCGCCACGATCCGGCCGCTGGCGTCGATCGTGCGCTCGGCCGGACCGGACACCTCGCCCAGCGCCACGACCTTGCCGTCCTTGATGCCGACGTCACCGCGGCGGCGCGCCGAGCCGGTGCCGTCGACGATGTCGCCGCCCACGATCTTGATGTCATACGTCATGGAAGCGCCTACTCCACCTTGATGCCGGTATAGTCGATCATCTGCTTCCAGTAGGCGAGATCGGCCTTCTGACGCTCGGCAAAGGCCTCGGGCGTGGTGCCGATGGGATCGAAGCCCAGCGCCTTCCATTTCTCCAGCGACGCCGGCTCCAGAAGCACCTTGTTGATGTCGGCCGAAAGCTTGTCGACGATCGGCTTGGGCGTCTTGGCCGGCGCGAAGATGCCGTACCAGCCTTCGATGGCGAAATCGGGAAAGCCCGATTCCTCCATCGTCGGCAGGTCGGGCGCCGAGGCCGAGCGCTTGGCGCAGGTCTGGGCCAGCGCCTTGACCTTGCCCGCCTTGGCCGCCGGCAGCGCCGATGGCAGGTTGTCGAACATGAACGAGACGCGGCCGCTCATCAGGTCGGGCATGGCAGCCGCGCTGCCGCGATAGGGCACGTGCGTCGCCTTGAGGCCGGCACGCTTGACCATCAGCTCGGCGGCGACGTGCTGGGAACTCCCCGGCGCGGCCGAGGCATAGTCGATGCCGCCACTCTGCTTCTTCGCCCACTCGACCAGCTCCTGGGGCGTATTGGCCGGCACGGTCGGCGCGACCACGAGGGCCATGCACGCGGTGCCGATCAGGGTCAGTGGCTGGAAGTCGCGGATCGGGTCGTAGGGCAGGTTGGGAAAGAAGATCTTGTTGGAGGCGTTGGTGCTCTGGGTGCCCAGCATCAGCGTGTAGCCGTCGGGCGCCGCCTTGGCGACGAAGTCGGTCCCGATGGCGCCCGAGGCGCCGCCCTTGTTCTCGACCACGACCGGCTGGTGCCAGATGTCGCCCAGCCTCGCCACGAGGATGCGCGACAGGGTGTCGGTGGGCCCGCCGGCGGGAAACGGCACGACCCAGCGCACGGTGCGGTTCGGATAGGCATCCTGTGCGCGTGCCGGCGCCATTGCGAAGCCGCCGAACGCGACGAGACCTGCGAGTCCCAGGCATATGCCACGACGTATCATCGAACACCCCTTCTCTTGCCGCCGCCAGAGCCTACTGGAAGCCTTGATGAACACAACAAACGCCGCCGTATGCGAGGCTGCGAAACCGACGGCTTGACCACTGCCCATGCAAGAGGCAAGCCGCTGGCCTGATGCCAGCGCCCGCCATCGACGCGCCCGATTCCCTTTCCCGCCTGATCCCGTCGCGCACGGTGCGCGGCTTCGTGCTCGCGGTGATCTCCGGCATCTTCTTCACCTTCCTCAACGCATCGGTGAAGGAACTGGCGTCGGAGATGCCGCCGCTGTTCGTCGCGTGGGGTCGCTGGGTCGCCGGCGTGGCATTGATCGCCCCCTACCTGCTGTGGCGTTCCGGCCTGGCCGGCATGCGCACGCGCGACCTCAAGCTCCACTGCTTCCGCGGCATCTTCCACACCTCGGGTTACGGGCTGTGGTACGAGGCCGTGGTCTGGCTGCCGCTCGCCACCATCGCGGCGCTGGGCTTCACCGGCCCGATCTTCGTCACGCTGGGCGCCGTGCTCTTCCTGCACGAGAGGGTCCACTGGCGACGCTGGACGGCAGTCGCGGTCGGCTTCCTCGGCATGCTGGTGATCGTGCGTCCCGGCATGGTCGACATCAATCCCGGCATGCTGATGATGCTGGGCGCGGTGCCGCTGATCGCCGGCTCGAACCTGGTCGCCAAGGTCGTATCGGGCCGCGACCATCCGGCCGTGGTCGTGCTGTGGCAGAGCATCGTCGGCGCGATCTGCTTCACGCCGTTCGGCCTGTGGTTCTGGCAGACGCCGACGGCGACGCAGCTCCTGCTGTTCCTGACGGCAGGCTTCGTCGGCACGCTGGGCTATTTCTTCATCACCTGGGCCTATCGCCTGCTCGACATTTCCGCCCTGCAACCCATCACCTTCCTCGGCATCGTGTGGGCCGCCTTGATGGACGTCGCGGTCTGGGGCAAGACCTCGGACATATGGACGTTCGTGGGCGCGGCGATCATCGTGGCCGCGACGACCTATATCGCCCATCGCGAAGCGAGGGCCGGAACAACTGCGGCGGGAGGGAAGAAGACATGACGAATCGTCTGGCCGGCAAGGTCGCGCTGATCACCGGAGGCGCCTCGGGTCTGGGCGCCAACGCCGCCTTCCTGATGGCGCAGGAAGGCGCCAAGGTGGTGGTCGCCGACGTCGCCGTCGACCGCGGCCGCGCGGTGGCCGACAAGATCGGCTCGGCCGGCCATTTCGTGAAGCTCGACGTCACCTCCGAAGACAACTGGAAGGCCGCCATCCAGGAAGCCGTCGACAAGTTCGGCGCCCTGCACGTGCTGGTGAACTCGGCCGGCATCGGCCTCGGCAAGACAGTCGAGGAGATCACGCTCGAGGAGTGGCGCAAGGTGCACGCCATCGACCTCGACGGCGTCTTCCTCGGCTGCAAGCACGGCGTCGCCGAGATCAAGAAGCACACCAAGAAGCTCGGCGGCTCGATCATCAACATCTCGTCGATCTCGGGCATCATCGCCGGCGCCAACATGGCGGCCTACAACTCGGCCAAGGCCGGCGTGCGGCTGCTCAGCAAGTCGGTGGCGCTGCACTGCGCCAAGTCGGGCTACAACATCCGCAGCAACTCGGTGCATCCGACCTTCATCGACACGCCGATCCTCGATCGCTACCGCGACCGCTTCGGCAACGAGGTGATGCAGCAGAAGCTCGGCCGCCAGGTGCCGATCGGGCGGCTCGGCCGCCCCGAGGAAGTCGGCTGGGCGCTGGTCTTCCTCGCCTCCGACGAATCGAGCTTCATGACCGGCTCGGAAGTCGTGATCGACGGCGGCATCAGCGCAATGTGAGGAGGAACGATCATGCTGCTCTCTCTCGATGGACGCAAAATCTACTTCGATCTGGCGGGGCCGCAGAATGCGCCGACCGTCTGCTTCACGCATTCGCTGAATGCCGACGGCGGCATGTGGGTCGAGCAGCTGGTGCCGCTGCTGGCGGCAGGCTATCGCGTGCTGCGGCTCGACATGCGCGGCCACGGCGGCAGCGCCCCGGTCGCTGGCGACTATACGATGGACGCGCTGGCTGCCGACGTGAAGGGCGCGCTCGACGTGCTCGAGATCGAGAAGGTCCACTATATCGGCCTGTCGATCGGCGGCATGATCGGCCAGGGCTTCGCGCTGGCGAACCCCGGCCGCCTGCTGTCGCTGACGCTGTGCGATACCCAGCCCTCGACGCCGCCCGGATCGGCGGCGACCTGGGAGGAGCGCAAGGCGACCGTGCGGACCAAGGGACTGGCGGCGCTCGCCGACGGCACGATGGAGCGCTGGTTCACCGACGAGTTCAGGAAGGTGAACCCGGTGCGCTGGCGCGAGATCCGCGACACGATCAGCGGCACCACGCCCGAGGGCTCGGCGGGCTGTATGGCGGCGATCCAGAACTTCGACTACGAGGACCGGCTGCCCACCATCACGGCGCCCACGCTGGTGATCTGCGGCGACGAGGATCCCGGCACGCCGCCGGAGCGCAACAAGCTGATCGCTTCGAAGATCCCCGGCGGCCGCTACGAGGGCATCGCCGCGGCGCGCCACCTGCCCAACGTCGAGCGCCCGGACCAATTCAACCGCATCATGCTGTCCTGGCTGGCAGCGAACCGTTAAGGCAAACACCATGGATTTCGCGTTCACCGAGGAACAGCTCGCCATCAAGGACAGCGTCGCCAGGCTCTGCGCGCAGTTCGACGATGCCTACTGGCTGAAGAAGGACAAGGAGGGCGGCTTCCCGGAGGACTTCTACAAGACCATGGCCGACGCCGGCTGGCTGGGCATCGCCATGCCGGAGGAGTATGGCGGCGCGGGGCTGGGTATCACCGAAGCGGCGCTGCTGATGCAGACGGTGGCCGAATCGGGCGCCGCCCTGCAGGGCGCGTCGGCGATCCATCTCAACATCTTCGGCCCGAACCCGATCGTGGTGTTCGGGACGGAGGAGCAGAAGAAGCGCATCCTGCCCGACATCATCAAGGGCAAGGTCAAGGGCTGCTTCGCCGTCACCGAGCCCGATGCCGGCCTCAACACGACGGCGCTCGACACCAAGGCGGAGCGCGACGGCAACGGCTATGTCGTGCACGGCAAGAAGACCTGGACGACGACGGCGCAGGTCGCCGACAAGATGCTGCTGATCGCGCGCACCACGCCCAAGGACAAGTGCAAGCGGCCGACCGACGGGCTGTCGCTGTTCTACACCGACTTCGATCGCTCGAAGATCGAGGTACGCGAGATCGAGAAGATGGGCCGCAAGGCGATCGACACCAACCAGGTCTTCATCGACGGTCTGAAGGTGCCGCTGGAGGACCGTATCGGCGAGGAAGGCAAGGGCTTCCAGTACCTGCTGCACGGCCTCAACCCGGAGCGCGTGCTGATCTCCGCCGAGGCGATCGGCATCGGCAAGGCCGCACTGGCGCGTGCCACGCAGTATGCGAAGGAGCGCGTCGTGTTCGGCCGGCCCATCGGCAAGAACCAGGCGATCCAGCATCCCCTGGCCGAGAGCTGGATGGCGCTCGAGGCGGCCAACCTCATGGCCTTCAAGGCGGCATGGCTCTACGACAGCGGCAAGGAATGCGGCGCGGAGGCGAACTCGGCCAAGTACCTGGCCGGCCGCGCGGCCTATGACGCCTGCGAAAGGGCCGTCCTGACCCATGGCGGGTACGGCTACGCCAAGGAGTTCCATGTCGAGCGCTTCCTGCGCGAGGTCATGATCGCCCGCATCGCGCCGGTCAGTGAGCAACTCGTCCTGTGCTACGTCGCCGAGCGGGTGCTGGGCCTGCCGAAAAGCTATTGAAATCAGGATGTTGCACCGGGCCGCCGGCAGGCGGCCCGACTGTCGAGGCAACTTTCCGGGGGCACACGGCGTTTTCCTGACGTCCCGACGCAACCGCCCGGAGAAAAACCATGACGAACAGCCGGATACATGCTGCGATCGCGCTAGGAAGCGTGCTCGTGATCGGCGGGTTCGTCGCCTTCCTGCCGTCCGTCCCTCCGGCCTCGGCGCAGAGCCTGGCGCAGCGCATCTGCCGCGAGGAAGGTATCAGCCCGAAGACCGACGCCTACGAATACTGCCTGTCCCAGGCCGTGCGCTCGCTGGAATGGGGCGAGCCGCGGCTGGCCCGCGAATTCGCGCGCGTCGCGGCCGATTCCCGCGCCGCCTGCGAGGGCTACGGGCTGGAGCCGCGGAGCTCGGGCTTCCACGCCTGCATCGACAAGGAGACCCAGGCGCGCGGGCTGCTGGTCTATGCCGACGAGGACCCGACCTACGGCCCGCAGATCGCCGACCAGTAGGGCGGCGGCAACCGGCTAGAGCGGAATGCGATGAGATGGAACCGCTCGCGGTTCCATCTCATCGCATTCGCGCGCACTGGGGATGCGTGTTGCAAGAGGCATGATGGGTCCAGCTGATTCCAGCTGGACCCATCATGTTCTAAGTCGCGCCGGGCGCAGTAAAAGTCACGCTCCCGTCATCGGCGATCGGCCAGACCGGGTTGAAGGCAATCTCCCAGGCATGATCGTCGGGATCGGCGACGTAGCCGCGAAAGCCGCCATGCGGCGGCGCGTCGGCCTTGCGCAGCAGGCGCCCGCCACAGGCCTGGAGCCGCCGCATCAGCGGCTCGACCTCCTCCTGACGGCGAACATTGTGTGCGAGCGCACAGGCGCCCGGCCGTGCGAGTGGCGAAGTCTCCATGTCCGCCGCAAGCGCTGCGGCGCTCCAGGTCGCCAGAACCAGCCCGTTCATCTGGTAGAAGACGATCTCGTCGTTCTCGAAGACCGGCGTCCAGGCGAAGCCGTCGACATAGAAGTGCTTCGAGCGCGCGATGTCGGCGATGCCCAAGGTGACGACGGCGATCTGCTGCAGGGTCTTCTGCATGGCAATACTCCTCACACCGGCCTGCCTTTTTCGACGCGGCAAGGGTAGTCTGCGCGGCACGAACCAACAACAACCCGCAAGGCCTCTCCCCGTCCATGGACCCGCTGCCTCCATACCAGTTGCCCGTGGGCGTGCGCGCCCGCATCCTGCCGGGCATCAACGGGCTCGACATGCACGTGCTCGAAGCCGGTCACGAGACTCCGGGGCGGCCCGCGGTGCTGCTGCTGCACGGCTTTCCCGAGCTGGCCTACAGCTGGCGCAAGGTGCTGCCGGCGCTGGCCGAGGCGGGATACCACGCCATCGCGCCGGACCAGCGCGGCTACGGCCGGACGACGGGATGGGATGCCGCCTACGACGGCGATCTCGCCTCCTTCCGCTTCCTGAACCTGGTGCGCGACGCCATGGGCGTGGCAGCGGCGCTGGGGCACGACGCCGTGCATGCCGTGGTCGGCCACGATTTCGGCGCCACCGTCGCAGCTTACGCAGCGCTGGTACGGCCGGACTTCTTCAAGCGCATGGTGCTGATGAGCGCGCCCTTCGCCGGGCCGCCGCCGCTGCCCGCCGGATCGCGACCGAAGGCGCCGGACATCCACGCCGCCCTGGCCTCGCTGCCGCGGCCCCGCAAGCATTACCAGTGGTACTACTCGACGCGTCCGGCCAACGACGACATGTGGAAGGCGCCGCAGGGCCTGCACGCCTTCCTGCGCGCCTACTACCATCACAAGAGCGCGGACTGGAAAGCCAACCAGCCGTTCGAGCTCGCCGGCTGGACGGCCGAGGAACTGGCCCGGATGCCAACCTACTACATCATGGACCGGAACGAGGACATGGCCGCGACCGTGGCCAGGGAGATGCCGTCGCAGGCCGAGATCGACGCCAATCGCTGGCTGACCGAGCGTGAGCTGGCCGTCTACAGCACGGAGTATGCGCGCACCGGCTTCCAGGGTGGCCTGCAATGGTACCGCGTGCGCACCAGCGGCCGCTTCAACGGCGAGCTCGAGCTGTTCTCCGGCCGCACCGTCGACGTGCCGTCCACCTTCATCGCCGGCCGCAGCGACTGGGGCATCCACCAGAGTCCGGGCGCGATCGACCGGATGCGCGGCACCGCCTGCACCGCCATGAAGGAGATCCATCTCCTCGACGGTGCCGGCCACTGGGTGCAGCAGGAGCAGCCGGACGCGGTCAACCGGCTGCTGCTGCGCTTCCTGGCCTCCACTTGATCACAGGCCCGGCGGTCCGGCCGCGCGAGGATGCCTGATCGGGGCGTGGGTGACTACGCACCGCCGCGCGTGAACGCGGCAACGACCGCGGCCAGGCGCTCGCGCAGCTGCTGCGTCGTCATGCGGTCGTGGATGCCGGACATCGCGGCCACGGCGGCCGGCAGGGCGGTCAGCCGCTCGGCATTCAGCATCGCCTGATCGCCGCCGGAAAAGTCGCCCGCCTCGAAGCATTCCAGCGCGACCAGCACGTGATAGGCCTCGCGCCGGTTGGGCTGGCGCCTCACGCGCTCCAGCGTCGCCACGAAGCGTTCGATGCGCTGCACAAGCTGTTGCGGGGCCCCATCAGGATCCACCGGCGTATCCATTCCCGTGCCTCACTACGCGTTACCGACAACCACATGTAGGCGTTTCGGCGGTGGATGGGAACATACCTGAAGCAATCAGAACGTGACCGCACCGTGCGAAGTCGCGCGCCACGCCGCCACTTCGGCCCGGTCGGCGTTGCAGGCCGCGGCCGCACACTCCCTCCTGCGGCTTTCTCCTGCGGCTTTCCTTGCCGCATGCGGCGTCCTATCGTCGGCGGGAAAGATCGCGCCACGCCAAGGCGCGCACGCAAGGGGAGGAACGACATGCCGCGACAGAGTTCGGGCCTGAGGCGGCGTGCGGCCGGCCTCCTGGCCTGCGCCGCCCTCCTGGCACCGCTGGCTGCGGCACGGGCGGACTATCCCGAGAAGCCGATCCGGCTGGTCGTGCCCTTCCCGGCCGGCGGCGTCACCGACGTGGTGGCGCGCATCATGGCCGAGCGGCTGACCGCCGAGCTGGGCCAGCAGGTGCTGGTCGACAACAAGGCAGGCGCGGGCGGCGTGATCGGCACGGAGATCGTCGCCAAGGCGCCGGCCGACGGCTACACGCTGCTCTTCACCACGCCGAACCACACGATCAACGCCGCCTTCCGCTCGTCGCTGCCCTACGACACCGAGAAGGACCTGCGGCCGGTGTCGAATGTCGGCCAGGTGCCGATGCTGCTGGTCACGCATCCGTCGCTGCCGGTGACGACCTTCGCCGCCTTCGTGGACTATGCGCGCAAGAACCCCGGCAAGATCAACGTCTCCTCGGCCGGCAACGGCACGCTGCCGCACATCATGATGGAGATGATCATGGTGAAAGAGAAGATCCAGGTGACCAACGTGCCCTATCGCGGCGCTGCGCCGGCGCTGGCCGACCTGGTGGCGGGACAGGTGCAGGCCAAGCTCGACAACTACACGACCGCCGGTCAGTTCATCGCCGACCGCAAGCTCAATGCGCTGGCGGCGACCAGCCGCAAGCGGCTGCGCCAGCTGCCCGACGTGCCGACCGTGGCGGAGAGCGTGCCGGGCTTCGAGGGCTATCTCTGGATGGGCATCGTGGCGCCCGCCGCGACGCCCGAGCCGGTGATCGCCCGGCTCGCCGCCGCCGCGCGGCGCATCGTGGCCACTCCCGACATCCAGGCGCGCTTCAACAAGGACGGCGTCGAGCCGGTCGGCAACGGCCCCGACGACTTCCGCGCCCAGATCGCCCGCGAGATCGCGCAATGGCGTGAGCTCGCCAAGGTCACGAAGATCACCGTGGAGTGAAGCCGGCGACCCATCGTGCCCGATGATCGCTCCCTATCGCAGGCGGCGTTCGAAGAATGCCTTCGTGCGGGCCTCCGCGTCGGCGGCGGCCGCGGGATCGTAGGTCAGGCGATGCGTCTTGCCGCCGGAACCGTGGACCGTGCGATCGGGGCCGCGCGAATCGAAGCTGTGATAGGCGTCGGGATAATAGACGACGTCGACCAGTTCCGGCCGGGCGAAACCGGCGGCCTGCAGCTGGCGGCAACGGTCGGCCCGCGTCCAGTCGTCCTTGTCGCCGATCAGGATCAGCAGGGGCACGTCGACATTGCGGTCGAACTGCGGAGCGCAGGACGGATAGTAGGCGACGGCGGCGCGCAGCCCGCGGCCGGCGAGGCCGTAGCTCTTCTGCACCGCGCGCAACACCGTCCAGCCGCCGTGGCTGTGGCCGATCAGGCCGATGCGATCGGCGCGTACGTCGGGCTGCACTGCCAGGAACTTCAGGGCGCCGGCGATGTCGGCCACCCGCATGGTGCCCGACACCGCGCCGCCCTTCGCGCAGACCGACGTCTCGCCGCGCGGTCCGAACGAATCGGGCGCCAGCACCAGATAGCCCCAGCCTGCCAGCCGCTTGCCCCACGTCTCCGTGTGGCGGCCGACGCCGGAGCAGCTATGCGCCAGGATGATCGCGGGAAACGGCCCGCTGCCGGCCGGCCGATACATCCAGCCGGTGATCTCGGGCCCGGCGGCGCTGTTGCCGGCGGCGACGCCGGGAAAGCGCACGCTCTGGGCGGCGGCGCTGCTGCCGAGCAGGATCAGAAACGCGATGGCGAGCAGACGGCGCATGTCGATCTAGGGACGCCGCGACGGCGGACGGACTCCCTCGTCATTGCTCGCACCGGCCATGGCGAGGACGGTGCGGACGAGATCGGCGGGGGACTCCACCAGCCGGTCGGCGCCGGCGGTTTCGAGTTCGTCTCGGCTACCATAGCCCCAGAGCACGCCAAGACCGCGCATGCCGACGGCGCGGGCGCCGGCGATGTCATGCCGGCGATCGCCGACCATCAGACTGCGAGCCGGGGACAGATGCCGTTCGGACAGGATATGGGCGAGCAGTTCGGGCTTGTGATCGAGCGCGCCGCTTGGCACCGAGCCGTAGATGCCGTCGAAGTACGGGGTGAATTTCAGATGGTCCAGAATGCGGCTCGCGAAGACCGCCCTCTTCGACGTCGCGAGATAGAGACGCCATCCGGTCCGCTTCATCTCCTCGAGGCAGTCGCCGATCCCCGGATAGGGCACGCTGCCCAGCAACCCGCTTTCGCCGTAGTGCCGGCGATAGGCCACGACCGCTTCGCCGACCCTGTCGTCGCCGTAGGACTGCAGCAGGATCTGCATCAGTTCTTCGAGCGGCGGCCCGATGATGCCGCTGACATCGAGGCTTTCATCCGGCCGATGCCCGAGGCTGCGCAGCGCCGCCAGGCAGCTGGCCGTGATGCCGGGTTGCGAATCGACCAGGGTGCCGTCGAGGTCGAGAAGAACGGAGCAGGTCACGCTCCGAAGATAGCGGGGGCCAGTCACGGGCGGAAGTCGGTTCCCAGGAGGGAGGTTTCATGATCAAGACGATTGGGCTGCTGACGCGCAAGGAAGGCTGGACCCACGCGCAGTTCATGCAGCACTGGACGGAGGTGCATGCGCCGCTGGCGCATGCCGTGCCAGGCCTGCGCCGGTACGTGCAGAATCACATCATGGGCGAACGTACCCGCTCCGACATTCCCGCCACCGAGGTGGCGATCGACGGCATCGCCGAGCTGTGGTTCGACGACCAGGCGGCGCTGGAAGCCGCCGCGCGATCGGCCGAGATGAAGGCGCTGCACGAAGACGGCGCCAAATTCATCGGCCGTATCAGAAGCTACGTGATCGACGAGAAGGTCGTGATCGAGTGATCTATTCCGGCCCGATGCCGGCGGCCTTCGCGGTGTCGCGCCAGATCACGAGTTCCTCGCTGATTCGCTTGGCGAAGGCGTCTGGCGGCTCGCCACCGGGCTCGCTCGCGAGGTCGCGGATCTTCGCCTGCACCAAGCCGCGCCGTCCCAGCCTCGTCATTTCTTCCCCCTGAAGGCTTATCGTTGAAGGCGAAGCTGGAGAGCCGTTGTTTCCGACACAATCGCTCCCAGTCGACCCAGCGCTGCGTCATGGGCACCGGCCCCAGGATCGGCATAGACGGCCGCGATTCGTGCCGCGAAGTCGCACCGCGATCGTCGAGCGTCGCCACGACCCGGCCCAGCGCCGAGACGTCGATCGGCTGGTCCGCACGGTAGTAGAGCCCGATGTCATAGTCGGAGCCCGGCAGCGCCGTGCCGCGCGCCCGTGAGCCGCCCAGTGCCACAGCCTCTATCCCGGGAACGGCGGCCAGGGCCCCAACCAGGCGGCGCAGCAGGGCTTCGTCGTTTGCATCGGTCATGGTCCTCTCTACCCCCAAAGCCTCTGGAAAAGGGGACGCGGCCGGCACACCATGGCAGCAACAATCAAGCAGGAGGAAACCGCGATGTTCGACCTCGTCATCAAGGATGCGGAGATCCACGACGGTGCGGGCGGGGCTCCCGTGCGCGGCGACCTCGGCGTGACGGGTGGCCGGATCGCCGCGGTCGGCGGCAAGCTCGGCGCGGCGAAGGAGACGGTGAAGGCAGAGGGGCTGGCGCTCGCGCCCGGCATCATCGACGGCCACACCCACTACGACGCCCAGATCACCTGGGACCCGTTCGTCGATCCCTCGCCGGCACTCGGCGTCACGACGGCGATCCTGGGCAATTGCGGCTTCACCATCGCGCCCTGCAAGCCGGCCGACCGCGACCTCACGATGCGGCACCTGACACATGTCGAGGGTATGTCGCTCGATGCGCTGCGCGCCGGCATCCGCTGGGAGTTCGAGAGCTTCCCGCAATATCTCGACATGCTGCAGCGGCAGGGCGTGGGACCCAACGTCGCCTGCTTCGCCGGCCATTCGGCGATCCGCACCTTCGTGATGGGCGAGGAGGCGACCGAGCGCACCGCGACCGACGACGAGATCGCCGCGATGCGCCGCCATGTCGGCGAGGCGATGGCGGCCGGCGCCGTGGGCTTCGCGACCTCGACCGCCGAGGCGCACAACGGCGAGGGCGGCACGCCGATGCCGTCGCGCCTGGCCGACGACCGCGAGATGCGCGCACTGGTGCGGGCGATGGGCGAGAGCCGGCGCGGCGTCTACATGCTGACCAAGGGCAGCAAGACCTCGATCCCCTATCTCGAGGAGCTGGCGGCCGAGGCGGGCCGGCCGGTGGTGATCGCCGCCCTCTTCCATTCCAATACCAACCCGACCGCCGCCTTCACCTGGCTGGAGCAGGTGAACGCCGCCCGCCGGCGCGGGCACGAGCTGGTGGCGCAGACCTCGTGCTGCCCGCTCTCCATGGATTTCACCTTCAGGAGCCCGTACCTGTTCGAGAGCATGCAGGCGTGGAAGCCGGCGATGGCGGCGCACGACATGGAGGACCTGAAGAAGGTCTATCGCGACCCGGCCTGGCGCGACGCGGTGCGCGCCGAGCTTGCCGCGAGCCGCGGCCGCCTCGTCTTCAACGCGGAATGGGATAAGCTGTTCGTGGTCGAGACCGCCAGGCCCGAGAACCGCGCACTGGAGGGCGCAACGCTGGCCGAACTGGCCAGCAAGGCGAACAAGGAGCCGCTGGACTACATCCTCGACTTCGCCCTGTCGGAGGATCTCGACACGATGTTCGTGGCCCAGCTCCTGCACAACGACGAGAAGGCGGTGGGCCGTATCCTGGCCGATCCCGACACCCACATCTCGCTGTCCGACGCCGGTGCCCATCTCACCTTCTTCTGCGACGCCGGCTTCGGGCTGCACCTGATGGGCCATTGGAGCCGCGATCTGGGCGTGCTCGACCTGCCGCAGGCGGTGCATCGCCTGACCGGCCAGCCGGCGAAGCTGTTCGGCCTGAAGGATCGCGGCCTGCTGCGCGAGGGCTATGCCGCCGACCTGATGCTGTTCGATCCGAAGACGGTGGCGCGTGGCGACAAGCGCCGCGTCCACGACCTGCCGGCCGGCGCGGCGCGCCTCACCAGCTCGGCCGTCGGCCTGCACGGCGTCTGGATCAACGGCACGCGCGTCGCCGACGGCAAGGGCTTCTGCGCCGATCCCAAGTCGCGGCCGGGCGAGGTCATCCGCGCGTTCACAGCCTAGCTCATGGCGGCATGAACGGGCCTCGTTGGTGCGGCACGCCGGCAGGGGCTACGGTCGGGACATGTCCAAGCCCCAGCCTCCCGCCTTCGATCCGGCCGACGTTCCCGAGAGCAATGCCACCACCTACCCCAAGCGCTATCGCGAGGAGAACTCACGGCGCTGGAACCGGCGGCTGGGCGACCATGCCGGCCTGAAGAACTTCGGCGTGAACCTCACGCGCATCGTGCCGGGCGGCCAGTCGTCGGCGCGCCACGCGCATGCCAAGCAGGACGAGTTCGTCTGGGTGGTGTCGGGCGAGGTCGTGCTCGAGACGAACGAGGGCGCACAGACGCTGCAGGCCGGCATGTGCGCCGGCTTCCCCGCCGGCTGCGGCAACGCCCACCGCTTCGTCAACCGTTCGTCGGCCGATGCCCTGATCCTGGTGGTCGGCGACCGCACGCCGATGGACGAGGTCACCTATCCCGACATCGACAATCATGGAAAGGCCGATGCCAGCGGCCGTTTCATCTTCACCCGCAAGGACGGCTCGCCGCACGAGGACTAGCGGGTCAGCCTGTCTCGGCGCCCAGCGCACCGCACAGCCAGTCGGCGAAGGCGACCAGCGACGGATCGTCGGCGAAGCGCGTCTCGTACTGCAGGGTGAAGAGCCGGCGCGTCGGCCGTCGCACCGGATGGGCGATGGCCACGCGGCCGCTCGCCAGGTCGGGACCGAGCAGCCCCTCGATGGCGATGCCAAGGCCGAGGTCCGCGGCGACGGCCTCCATCGTCTGGGTGGCGCTTTCGAAGCTGCTGCCGCCGCGCACCGGCACGGCATGGAAGCCGGCATGGTCGAGCCAGCGCCGCCAGTCCTCGGCACGCGGCCGCGTGTGCAGCAGCGGCACGCGGGCGAAGTCGACGGCGCCCTTGCGCAGCCGGCGCGGCGCGGCGACGGCGACCGTGGTGATCGGCATCAAGGGCCGCACGACCAGCCCCGACTGCCGGCCGGCGCCCGAGACGGCGATCACCGCATCGAAGCGGCTGGCCAGCATGTCGAGCGGGTTGGTGCTGGCATGCAGGTCGATCTCCAGCTCGGGATGCCCGCGGCGCAGCCGCGGCAGGATCGGCAGCATGGCGCGCGACAGGAAGTGGCCGTAGACGCCGATCGACAGGCGGCGCCAATGGCGCAGGCGCACGCCGGTCGTCGCCTCCTCCAGCCGGTCGAGCGCCTCGCGCGTGCCGTCGGCCAGCCCGCGGCCGACCGGGGTCAGCTCGAGGCCGGTGGCTCGGCGCACGAACAACGGCGCGCCGAGGTTCTCCTCGAGCGCCCGGACATGGCGGCTCACCGCGCCCGGCGTGACGTTCAGCTCGTGGGCGGCGCGGCTGATCGAAAGGTGGCGGGCCGCCGCCTCGAAGGCCCGGACGGCGTGCAGCGGCGGCAGGCGGCGCGACGGCATGATTTGAGTATGACTCAAAATGCCCGGCCAACAAATCGTTTGAGCGTGCGCCCTGCTCCACCCATGCTCGCGGTCATGAACGATCTGTCGCCCTTCTCGACGTCGCCCGACGTCAGCACCGCCTCGGCCCATTCGACCCTGGCCCGGCGGGCCGCGGTCGCCCAACGCTCGCGCCACATCGCGCCCGACTGCAGCGGCCTCAACTTCTTCGAGGTCGACCGCAGCCTGCGTGACCTGCTGGCGCTCTATCTCGACGCGCCGCTGCTCGACCACCTGACACCGCACCTGTACGAGCTGGGCGCCCTGGCGGGCGGCCGGCTGAACCAGCTCGCCGACCTGGCCGACAAGCATCCGCCGGTCCTGCACCATCGCGACCGCTTCGGCCGCGACGAGGAGTGGATCGAGACCCATCCCGCCTACGACGAGATCCGCCGCCTCGCCTTCGCCCGCTTCGGCATGCACGCCATGACCCACAAGGCAGGCGTGCTGGGCTGGCCGGAGAAGATGCCCCACCTCGCCAAGCAGGCGTTCTTCTACCTGTTCTCGCAGTCCGAGTTCGGCGTGCTCTGTCCGGTCAACCTGACCGACTGCACCTCCGACCTGCTGGAGCGCTACGGCAGCGAGGAGCTGAAGGCGCGCTATCTCGACCGCATGTGGACGCAGGACATGGACCGGCTGCTCTACGGCGCGCAGTTCATGACCGAGAAGATCGGCGGCTCCGACGCCGGCGCGGCCGAGCTGACCGCCGTGCGCGACGGCGATCACTGGCGGCTCTACGGCGAGAAGTGGTTCTGCTCCAACGCCGACGGCGACGTCGCCGTGCTGCTGGCGCGCCCCGAGGGCGCGCGGCCGGGCAGCCGCGGCCTCGGCCTGTTCCTGATGCCCCGCACCCTGCCCGACGGCTCGCGCAACGCCTATCGCATCGTGCGCCTGAAGGACAAGCTGGGCAGCAAGTCGATGCCGAGCGGCGAGATCGTGTTCGACGGCGCCGTCGCTTGGCATCTCGGCGAGATCGACCGCGGCATGAAGCAGATGCTGGAGATGGTCAATCCCAGCCGCGTCTCGCACCTGACGCGCGCCGCCGGCATGATGCGGCGCTGCTTCAACGAGGCGATGCAGGTGGCGCGCCACCGCAACGCCTTCGGCAGGCGCGTGATCGAGTATCCGCTGATGCGCCGCCAGCTCCTCAAGATGCTGATCAAGACCGAGCAGTCGCTGTCGACGCTCATGCTGGTCTCGACGATGATGGCGCGCGAGGACGATCCGGTCGCCGCCAAGCTGGTGCGCATCCTGACGCCGATCGGCAAGTACCGCGCCTCGCGCGACAACATCGCCGTCGCCACGGCGGCGATGGAGGCGCGCGGCGGCAACGGCTACATTGAGGATTGGCCCAACGCGCGGCTGGTGCGCGACGCCCATCTCGGCGTCATCTGGGACGGCACGTCGAGCGTCAATGCCCTGGACGTCATCCAGCGCGCGGTCGGCAAGGAGCGCGCGCACATCGCTCTCGGCGAGACGCTGGGCGAGCGCCTGGCGCAGTCGCGCGGCCTGCCCGGCCAGTTCCGCACCCGGCTCGAGACGACGCTGGCCCAGGCGGTGCGCTTCGCCGAGGAAGTCGCCGACACGCCGTCCAAGGAACGCTTCACCCGCGTCGCGGCGAGCGCGCTCTACCACATCACCACGGCCGTGCTGATGGCCAACGAGGGCGCCCGCCTCGGGGCCTCGGGCGGCGATGCACGGCGCATGCTGATGGCGCGCTTCGTCCTGGAGCATCGCCTGTCGGACCGTCCCAAGCTGTCGGCCGACGGCGGCGACTGGGAGGAAGCAGCCATCGACGCACTGCTCGACGACGCGCCGGTGCCGCCGGAGCGCGCCTCAGCCCTGCTGATCGCCTGAGGCGGCTGGCACGGACCTTGCGGGGCGCCTGCCATGCAAGACGCCCCTTATGACCTTCTGTTGCGCGGTGGACATCTGATCGATCCCGCCGCCGGCTGGGACGGCCCGGCCGACATCGCCATCAGCGACCGCCGCATCGTTGCGATCGCCGAAAGCCTGCCGGGCACCGCCCGCGAGACCATCGACCTCAAGGGCAAGATCGTGGTGCCGGGCATGATCGACACCCATGCCCACGTCTATACCTACGTCTCCGGCCGCTTCGGACTGCCGGCCGACATGGTGGGCGTGGAAAGCGGCGTGACCACGCTGGTCGACCAGGGCGGGCCGTCCTGCATGACCTTCCCCGGCTTCCGCAAGTTCATCGTCGAGCCGGCGGCCAGCCGCGTGTTGGCCTTCCTGTCGACCTATGTCGTGGGCGGGCTCGAAGGCCACTACTATCCCTACCTCTACAGCCCCGAGGGCGTCGATGTCGGCGCGACGGTGAAGGCCGCGCTGGCCAACCGCGACCTGGTGCGCGGCATCAAGGCCCATGCCGAGATCGGCGGCGTCGCGCGCTGGGGCTACGAGGTGCTGAAGAAGGCAGCGGAGATCGGCCGCGAGACCGACCTGCCGGTCTACATCCATTTCGGCCAGCTTTGGGACCTGCCGGATACCGGCACCAACGGCGTCGATCCCGACGACATCCTGCCCGAGATCGTGAAGCTGATGCGGCCAGGCGACATCCTGGCCCATCCCTTCACGCGCCATCCCGGCGGCTTCATCGACAAGCACGGCAAGCTGCATCCGCTGGCGCGCGAGGCGATCGACCGCGGTCTCAAGATCGATGTCGGCCATGGCAGCCACTTCTCCTTTCGCATGGCGCAGCGTGCACTGGAAGCCGGCCTGGTGCCTGACACGCTGGGCGCCGACATGCACGGCTACAATACGCGCGTGCCGCCACCGGCCGGCACGCCGGCGACCCATCCCGACCCCAACGAAGCGCACCCCTTCGCCGGCTCGGCCCGCTTCAGCCTGACCTATGCCATGAGCGAGCTGCTGGCGCTCGGCCTGACGCTGCAGCAGATCGTGCCGATGGTGACCAGCAACGCGGCGAGCATGCTGGGCATGTCGGACGAGCTGGGCAGCCTGCGCATCGGCGGCATCGCCGACGTCTCGGTGCTGGCCGACGATCGCGGCCGCTTCCGGCTGACCGACGCCGAGGGTACCGAGGTCGTCACCGACCGCATGCTGCGCCCGCTGTTCTGCCTGCGCGCCGGCCGCCGCTACGACGCCGCCGCACCGATCCTGCCGCAGGCGATGGCGGCGTAGCGCGCCCCGTCATTCCTGCGCTGCACTGGCCTCCCACACTGACCTGTGGGCGGCTGCAGCGGGGATGACGGCAGATAAGTACGACCTGAATGAGCTGGATTAGGTGTTGCACCAATCGGCCCATGCTAGAACGCCGCCAATCGACCGGAGGAGCGAGATGGCGAGCGAAATCGGGCACTACATCGATGGCAAGCTGGTGGCGGGCAAGAGCGGCCGCTCGGGCGAGGTGACGAATCCGGCGACCGGCGAGGTGACCGCCAAGGTCGCCTTCGCGTCGGAAGCGGAAATCGATGCCGCGGTGCAGATCGCGAAGAAGGCGCAGGCGCTCTGGGCCGCGACGCCGCCGCTGCGCCGCCAGCGCGTCATGTTCAACCTCAAGAGCCTGATGGAGAAGCGGCTCGACGACCTCGCGAAGCTGATGTCGCTCGAGCACGGCAAGACCTTCGACGACGCCAAGGGCGAGGTCGGGCGCGGGCTGGAGGTCGTCGAGTTCGCCTGCGGCATCGCCCACCACATGCGCGGCGACTTCACCGAGCAGGTCGCCACCGACATGGATTCGTGGTCGATCCGCCAGCCGCTCGGCGTGGTGGCCGGCATCACGCCCTTCAACTTCCCGATCATGATCCCGTGCTGGATGGGCGCCATGGCAGTGGCCTGCGGCAACGCCTTCATCCTGAAGCCGTCCGAGAAGGATCCCAGCGCACCGATGCTGCTGGCCGAGCTGTTCGCCGAGGCCGGCCTGCCGGCCGGCATCTTCCAGGTTCTGAACGGCGACAAGGTCGCGGTCGACGCGCTGCTCGCCCATCCCGACGTGCCGGCGATCTCCTTCGTCGGCTCCACGGCGATCGGCGAGTACGTCTATCACCAGGGCACGCAGCGCAACAAACGCGTCCAGGCGCTGTGCGGCGCGAAGAACCACATGGTGGTCATGCCCGACGCTGACCTCGACCAGGTGACCGACGCGCTGATCGGCGCGGGCTACGGCGCCGCCGGCGAGCGCTGCATGGCGATCTCGGTGGCCGTCGCGGTCGGCGGCATCGGCGACAGGCTGATCGAGAAGCTGGCGCCGCGCGTGCGCGCGCTGAAGGTCGGACCGGGCCTCGACCCGCAATCGGAGATGGGCCCGCTGGTCACGCGCCAGCATCGGGACAAGGTCATGGGCTATGTCGACCAGGGCGTGAAGGAAGGCGCCAAGCTGGTGGTCGACGGCCGCGGCCTGAAGCTGCAGGGCTACGAGAACGGCAACTTCATGGGCGGCTGCCTGTTCGACGACGTCACCAAGGACATGACGATCTACAAGGACGAGATCTTCGGTCCCGTCCTGTCGGTCGTGCGCTCGCAGAGCTTCGACGAGGCGATCGGCCTGGTGAACGACCACGCCTACGGCAACGGCACGGCGATCTTCACCCGCGACGGCGACGCCGCCCGCACCTTCGCCAGCCGCGTCAAGATCGGCATGGTGGGCATCAACGTGCCCATCCCGGTGCCGGTCGCCTACCACAGCTTCGGCGGCTGGAAGGCCTCGATCTTCGGCGATCACGGCATCTACGGCATGGAAGGCGTGCGCTTCTACACCAAGCTCAAGACCATCACGGCGCGCTGGCCGACCGGCATCCGGTCGGGTGCCGAGTTCGCCTTCCAGGCGCGCAACTGACGACCGGAGGACGGCGGATGGCACGCTGGTGGATGGCACGCTGGCGGGCCGCCCGTTCCTGCGGCGCGATGGCACTGGTACTGGCAGCACTGGTACCGGCGATACTGGTACTGGTATTGGTACTGGCGACCATCCATGCCGCTCCGGCGACGGCGCAGCAGCGCACGCGGCTTGAGGTCTATTCGACCCTCGAGATGGAGAACCTGAAGGACTTCAAGCGGGCCTTCGAGGCGCAGAATCCCGACCTCGAGATCCTGTGGAACCGCGATTCGACCGGCGTCGTGACGGCGCGCATCCTGGCCGAACAGACGGCGCAGCGCGGCGACGCGATCTGGGGCTTGGCCGTCACGTCGATGCTGCTGCTCGACCGGCGCGGGCTGCTGGAACCTTACGCCCCCATGAACCTGGCCGAGATCAAGCCGGCCTTTCGCGACCCCGCCAATCCGCCGGCATGGGTCGGCATGGAGGCCTGGGTGGCGGCCGTCTGCTTCAACACACTCGAAGCGCAGAAGCTCGGCCTGCCGACGCCGCACTCGTGGTACGACCTGCTCGATCCACGCTTCAAGGGACGGATCACCATGCCCCACCCCGCCTCGTCGGGGACGGGCTACTTCCACGTCTCGGCCTGGATCCAGCTGTTCGGCGAGGAGAAGGCCTGGGAATTCATGGACCGGCTGCACGAGAACATCGCCGTCTACGAGCATTCCGGCACGCGCCCCTGCCGGCAGGCCGCAGCCGGCGAGTTCCCGGTCGGCATCTCCTACGAGCTGGCGGTGGCCAGCGCCCGCCAGAAGGGCGCGCCCATCCGGGGCCTGCTGATGACCGAGGGCGGCGGCTGGGACATGGACGCCGCGGCGATCCTGCGCGGCACGAAGAAGCCGGAGGCGGCGCGCCGCCTGATGGACTTCGCAGCGAGCCGCAGGGCCAACGAACTCTACGCCTCGTTCGTGAGCCAGGTCGCGATCGCGGGCATCGCCAGCCACATCCCCGAATACCCGGCCGGCGTGGCCGGATCGATGATCCGGAACGACTTCTCCTGGGCGGCCGAAAACCGCGCCCGCATCCTTGCCGAATGGACCCGCCGCTACGACGGCAAGGCGGCGAAGAGGAACTAGGGCGGGAGAGCGGCCAACCTCGTCGTCAGAGCTTCACGTCGATATCGACGAGCGAGCCCCTGGCGAAGCGCAACGGGCCGAAGGTCTCGGGCACGAGCGGCCGGCCCTCGGCGTCCTTGCCGCGCACCTCGATGACATATTCCTGGCCGGGCTGCACGGTATAGCCGCCGTAGCTCGGCAGGCGGCCATTGTCGCTCAGGAACATCGCGCGCAGCGACCCCGGCTTCGAGCGACCCTTGATGACGCCGAGCAGCGACAGTCCACCACCCGGCGGCCCGACGAACACGAAGAGATCGCCCACGGCATTGCCGCGCAGGGCGCGCACAGCGAGCCAGGCCTTGTCGGGCGGCACCTTGGCCGCGACGCTCTCGGGCGTGCGCACCGCTCTGAAGCCCAGCGCGATCAGCAAGTTGTTCACGCCCGAGCTGCCGCCGGCGATCACCATGGCCGTCAGGATCTGGCCGGCGACGCTGGGCTCCTGCGGCATGTTGTTCAGGGAGCCGATCAGCGACGACAGCACGTCCAGGTCGAACTGGCGCACGAAGATGTAGGCGACGACGAAGGCGACCAGCGGCTTCACGGCGCGCGGCACGAGCGTCTCCACGAACGGCCGCCAGTTGAACAGCAGGGCGAGCGCCGATTCGAGGATCACCGCGAGCACGAACAGCAGGAAGATCGCCCGCGCCGATTCCTCATAGACCTTGCCGCTGAAGCCGATATTGATCGGCGCCGCCGCGCTCGCCGGCTCGACCGCGATGTTGACCACATTGTCCGTCCCCGGATCGCTGGCGAGGCGGTAGACGAGCCTGTAGCTCTGGGGCGTATTGAGGGACGGCGCGGTGTAGAGGATCTTGAACTTCTGGTCGCGCGGATCGGGCTTCAGCTCCTGGATGCTGCCGGCACCCGGCCTTTCGGTGACGGTGAAGTCGCCGGGCAGGCTGGGCAGCGCCTGCGTCTGGCCCGAGGCGACGTTCAGATTCACCGGCGGCGCGGCCTGGAGGGCTGGCGACAGGCAGACGGCGAGGACGAATGTCATGACGGCGAGCGCAAGCACGCCGATGTGCGAATGTCGGTTCATCGTGGTCATCCCTCTCCGAAAGCGAGCATGGCCAGCCGGCCGTACCGCAGGCGGCTGTCGATATTCTTGACGCCAGACCTCTCGAACAGCTGGTCGAAGCTGATCACCGCCGCTTCCAGGGAGGTCTGGCGCCTGAGCTGCGCCAGGGCATGGGCTTCCGTGCTCCGCAGCTCATGAACGAGGTAGGTGTAGTTGGCCCTGTCGGAGCGCCAGTCCATGGCGCCGTCGACCGCCCATTTCAGGAACGCGACGCGGCGGGCACCGTCCCACTGGCACCAGCCATGGCCGCCCTTGCCTTCGGGCATGCCGAGCTGATGCAGCTCGCGGAATCCCATGCATTCGTGGCCGATATTGCCCAGGATGCCGCCGGCCTGGACGGCGGTCAGACCGGGAAGGTCGCGCATCAGATCGCGCATGATGCCCGGCGCCCGCGCGACGAACGTCTCGTCGCCCGGCGATGCTGCGACGCCGGCCGTGGCAAGCGCCGCGCCGTCGATTCCCGCCACCGCCGGTGCGACCGCCGGCTCCAGGAAACGGGTAGCCAGGATCTGCTCGGCCGGGAACGGCACGATGGACACCCTGTCGGGACCGCCACCGCCGCCCTGGTTGCCGCCCAGCACGCCGATCTTGTCGCCGGTCACCTCGACGATCAGACCGACATGGCCCGCGCTGCCGTCGCCGGCCTTCAGAACGACGACGGTCCCGGCCGGGAAGGGCGCGGCAGCGGGCTGGCCCCAGCCCGCCCACCAGCCAGCGCCGGCGGCGTCCGGCACCTTCACGCTGTCGGCGACGGCCTTGTCGCCGCACGTCTTCAGGCAATAGGCGAGGAAGGCACCGCACCAGGGCGTGTTGCCCGCGAGATCGGGCAGTCCGGTCGCCGTCAGGTAGGCCTTGATGTCCTCGCTGTTCTTGTTCTCCGGCGTCTCGGCGACGCCCCGCTGCATCTCGGCGCGCGCAACGGTCAGCCACGGCGGCTCCCCCTCGTCGATGCGGAAGAAGCGGATCTCCGGCGGCTGCTTGTCGATCTCGCCGCGCACCTCGAGATAGGCGCGCAGCAGCCGCCCCTGCAGTTCGTCCAACGCCTGCCCCAGGGTGCCGTCGGAGGTCGCCAGCTCCGCTGCATATGAGCCGGCCGCATGTGGGCCGGCGACGAGGTCGCGGCAGCGCGCCGACCGGTCGCCGCGCAGCAGCTCCAGCGCGCCGTGGCCGTAGAGCTGCATGAAGTAGAGCTCGCTGAAAGCGGGGGCACGGCCGACGGCATCCCTGAAGCGGCGGGCCGCATCCGACGCGAGTCGGGCCGCCACTTCCGACTGGCTGCTCCAGCGATAGCGGTCATCGGCGACGAAGCCTCTGGCGCGCGCCGGGCCGAGGGCGATGGCATCGTTCCACTCGCCGGCCGTGAGCTGGAACGGGCCGATGCGCGCATCGCCCTCGCCGCCCAGCTTCGTGAGGTTCGTGGTCCCGGCGTACGCGACCGCGAGCAGGTAGTCGCGATCGGTCTCACAGTCGCGCGCCATCCGCGTCACGAGTGCGATGAAGGCGCCCACCTTGTCGGCCGGAATCGGCTGCGGAAGGGTCGGCTGCGGTTCGGCGGCGAGCCGTGACACGAAGCCTTCTTCCACCGATACGGCATCGATGCGCGTCCTGACGAAGCCGCCCGACACTTCCACGCCGTCGATTTCGGTATCGGCGTCGGCGATGCCGAGCCTGTCGGACATGATGTTCGCCGCCTTGAAGAAGGGCGTACGCTGGGTGATCCTGTAGGCGGTCATCGCATCGCTCCCCGCTCCCTCGACCCGTCTGCCCGGTCGGCCGCTCAGTCGGTCCCGTCGACGTTGAGCGGCGACGTCTTCCACACCGCGCGGAACAGCTCGGAATCCAGCACCGGCCCCTTGGCCGAGGGCATGTTCAGGCTGCGGCGCAGTTCGGCGATCCTGTCCCGCATCAGCGTCAGCTTGGCGTCCGGGGTGGCCGCGGCGCCCGCCCGGTCGGGCGGAACGCCCAGCAGCACGAGCGTCTGGTCGAGCCGGCCGACATCGACCGTCGACAGCGGATCGCCCGTGAACATGCCGCCGTCGTTGCCGAGATAGGCCCGCTCGAACGGCGACCGGAAGACCGGCGGCATCGGCCCCAGCGTCGGCAGGGTGCGGCCGGTCCGGTCGGAGAGTGTCCCCGACACCTGTGGGCCCGGCCAGAGCCCGGGGAAGCGGCGGTACATGCCGCGCTGGAATTCCATGATGGCGTCGCGCGTGGTCGAGCCATAGCGGCCGTCGTCGGGAATGCCGAGGGCCTTCTGGGCCGCCTTCAGCTCGGGGCTGGGGAGGTTGCGCTCGCTCTCGGCGGCACCGGTCGGCAGCGTCACGGGCTGCGACCTCTCCTGTACGGCGCCGCCGGTGATCTGCTGGGCGCGCTTGAGGGTCACCAGGGCAGGCGCTGCCAGGCCGGCGGCCTGCTCGGCATCGTCCTTCAACGGCGATGAAACCGACAGCCCCCCGCTGGCCGCATTGTTGATGTTCGCCTCGATCGCCGCCGGCGAGCACTGCGCCAGGTAGCCCTGCAGGGCGATCATCATGCGCGGCCGCGAGTTGATCTGGACCTTGTCCCTGACGAGCTTGTCGAGATAGGCCTGCCGGCCCTTCAGCACCACGGTGCGCAGGGCGGACGGCTCGATCGTGAACAGCACGGAATTCACGCCGGCATCGAACAGGCTGGCCGTGAGCCCGAAGGCGGCTGCGGTGATGGCGATTGCGACGGTGGTAACGCCAGCCAGTCCCATGATCGCGCCGCTCGCCGAGGCCGCCGCCATCAGCCCCTGCCGATTGGCGCGCTGCTCGCGATTGAAGCGGAAGAGTGCATCGAGATACTGGTCGCACTGGCGGCCGACCTCGTAAACGCCGGCTTCGAAAACTTCCGACCAGCGCTGGTCGCCGGGCCCGAGATCCTTGACGTTGTAGCCCGCCAGGGTGGCGAGGTTGCCGACGAGCGTCACCTGCGTCGAACCGTTGGCGGTGAGATTCATCTGCTCGAGCGTCGGCTGGACGCCGCGAACGCTGACGGCATTGGGGTCCGCCTGGTCGCGCAGACCGCAGGCCGCCAAGCCCAACGCCATAGCCAGCGCGACGCCGCTTCTGGCCAATGTCATTTCATCCCCCCGGGCCTCGCGCGCCGCGGCCAGCGGCGTGGAGTCGCAGCGGACGGTGACACAACGGTCGGACGGGCACAACCAGACCGGATTCATCCATCCAGTCCGACAACCACGCAGGCGCGGGCGCAGCCGGCGACCTCCCGCCAAGCCATAGCGGCCGATCCAGGATCGGCCACTATGGGTTGTGAGTCCTACCTTGCCTTATCCAGGTTCTTGATATGCAAAGATGCAGGGAGGAAAGGCGCGACGCACTACTTCTTCTCGACGTTCCAGAACACCGGCACCGGCGAGACGACGTTGCCGGTCACGTTCTTCCGAACCGCCATCGCGTTGTTGTACTGGCCGAGGAAGGCGTGGGTCGGCACCTCGGCGGCGCGCAGCTGGATCTTCTCGACGATCGCCTTGCGCCTGGCCTCGTCGGGCTCGTCGGCAAAGGCCTGGCGCAGGCGCGTGATCTCCTCGTCGCACGGCCAGCCGAACCACGCCTTGTCGCAGCTCGCGCCGATGAAGCTGTAGGTCAGCGGATCGAGCGAATCGACGCCGCTGGTCGAGGTGATCAGCAGGTTCCACCCGCCCTTGTCCGGCGGATCCTTCTTGGCGCGCCGGGCGACCAGCGTCTGCCAGTCCATCGACTGCATGTCGACCTTCATGCCGGCCTTCTCCATCAGCGACTTGGCGATGGGAGCCATGTTGGTGAGAACATAGAGGTCGGTCGAATGCAGCAGCACGACCGGCGTGCCGTCATAGCCGCCCTCGGCCAGAAGCTGCTTGGCCTTGGCGAAGTCGCTTTCGTACTTGTCGGCGAAGCCCGCGGTCGTCTCGTACGGGCCGCCGCACATGAACATCGCCTTGCAGACCGTGTAGAACTCGGGATCGCCGATCACGCCGTCGAGGAAGTCCTTCTGGTTCAGGGCGTAGAGCATCGCCTGCCGGACCTTCGCATTGTCGAACGGCTTGTGGAGCTGGTTGAAGCGATAGATGTACTGGTTGCCCCACTTGTTGGTGGTGATCAGCGAGACGTTCCTGTCCTTCTTGAGGATCGAGTAGAGGTCGTGCTGCGGCGTCTCGATGACGTCGATCTCGCCGGCCTGCAGCGCGTTGATCGCGGTCTGCTGGTCCGGCATCGCCAGCCACTCGACGCGGTCGACCTTGGCGACCTTGCCGCCGGCCAGTCCCGAGGCCGGCTCGGCGCGCGGCTTGTAGTTGGGGTTCTTGACGTAGACGGTCCTGTCGCCGGGCTTCCACTCGTCGGCCTTGAAGATGAAGGGGCCGGAGCCCACGAACTCCTTGATCTGGTCGGTAGGCGGCGTCTCGGCGATGCGCTTGGGCATGATGAAAGGATTGCCCGAGGGCTTGGCCAGCGCCTGCAGCACGATGCCGGTCGGCGCCTTGAGCACGAGCTGGAAGGTCTTCGCATCGACCGCCTTCGCCTCGGCGAGCTTGCCCCACAGCATCTGACCCAGCGAATCGCGCACGGCCCAGCGCTTGAGCGAGGCCAGGACGTCGTCGCTGGTCACCGGCTGGCCGTCATGGAACGCCAGCCCGTCGCGCAGGGTGAAGGTCCAGGTGAGCTTGTCGGCCGAGACGTCGTACTTCTCGACCATCTGCGGCTTGATCTTGAGCTCGCCGTCGAGCGCGAACAGCGTGTCGTAGACCATGTAGCCGTGGTTGCGCACGATGAAGGCCGTGGTCCAGATCGGATCCAGGATCTTCAGATCCGAGTGCATGACCACGCGCAACGTGGTCGGCGCCTGCGCCAATGCCGTGCCTGCCACGCCCATGATGGCCACGCCCATCATGGCCGCACCCGTCACGGCCAGGGCCGCCAGCAGCCCCCGGAATCCTGTCACCGGTCTGTTCGCCATCTTCCCATCACTCCCGCGTCGTCGGTCGGTCCCCGTTGGCAGGGACTAATGCATCTTTCAGACTAACCGCGACAATGGCGAGATCGTCACACGGCCGGGCTGCGGGCCTCCTCGCGCATCATGCGCGAGGCCTTCTCGGCGATCATGATGGTCGGCGTGTTGGTATTGCCCGAGGTGATGGTGGGCATCACCGAGGCATCTACCACGCGCAGGCGTTCGAGGCCGAAGAC
>QFCS01000440.1_pt1 | contig 32909 bp, 36 predicted proteins | sample 3576561 | NCBI WGS metagenome assembly QFCS01 | reverse complement strand
GCGGCCATGGCTCTTCGGAAAATAGGGCTGAAGACGCGCCATCTGCTCGTCCGTCAGCCAGAATAAATCGCTCAAATTCAGGCTCCTTCGTGGTCGCCTGAATCATAATCACACCCTCAAATCAATGGGGCCTGACCCTAGTCTCGATCACGCAGGAGGTCGGCCAAGACCCGACCGGCGAGATGTTCCGCAAGATGCTTCATATCTTCGACGAGCACCAGAGCCGCGAGACCGCGAAACACGTCCATCGCGCCATGCTGGAGAATGCCCGTCAAGGCTTCTGGAACGGATCGCGCCCGCCCTACGGATATCGCGTCGAAATCGCCGAACGGCGGGGCAACAAGGACAAGAAGGTGCTGGTCATCGACGATGCCGAGGCGTGTATCGTCAAGATGATCTTCGACATGGCGACCGGCGCGGAAGGCCGACCGATGGGCGTGAAGGCCATCGCCACCTGGCTTAACGAGCGCGGTATCCTTCGGCGTGGGCGTAGGTTCACTACGGGCGGCATCCACGACATCCTCACCTCAACCACCTATCACGGCCTGCATCACTTCAACCGCACCGACAGCCGTAACGGTAGGCCCCGCCCGCCGTCAGAGTGGGTGCCGTTCAACGTACCCACGATCATCGACGAGAAGACATTCAACGCCGTGCAGGCGCTGCTCCAGAGCCGGGCACCCAAGCGTGTGGCCCCGCGCATCGTCAATTCACCCACGCTCCTCGCCGGTGTAGCTCGCTGCGGCAAATGCGGCGCGGCCCTGATCCAGAACACCGGCAAGGGCGGGCAGTATCGCTATTACTGCTGTTCGACCCGGCTCAAGGAAGGCCCGTTCGGCTGCAAGGGCCTGCGGATGCCGATGGACAAGCTCGACGGCATCGTGATCGGCGAGGTAACGAAGCAGATATTGCAGCCTGAGCATCTCGTCGGTCTGCTCGGTGATTATCTACGCACGGCGCTGGAACGCGAGGACCGCAATCGCGATCGGCTGCGCCAGATGCGCCAGGATCATAAGGAGGCCGAGGCAGGCATCGCCCGGCTGCTGGAACTGGTCGAGAAGGGTCTGATGGATGCCGAGGACGCATCCATGCGCGAGCGGCTGGTCAATCTGCGGTTCCGACGGGACGAACTCGCGGATCAAATCTCCGACCTAACCCGCCGCCTTGCCATGGCTGAGCCGGTGATCACGCCGGACAAGATTGAGAAGCTGGCTCTACTACTGCGCGACAAGCTCCATCACGGCCCGCCCGATTTGCGACAAGCCTACGCTCGGTTGCTGCTCAACGAGGTCCGCGTGAGCGACCGCGAAATCCGCATCAGCGGCTCCAAAGCCGTCCTGGCCCGGAGTGCTGCAGGGGGCGTGGCCAAAACCACGCCCGCAGTTCTCTCTTTTGTTCGAGAATGGCGCGCCCGGCAGGATTCGAACCTGCGACCACCCGCTTAGAAGGCGGGTGCTCTATCCAGCTGAGCTACGGGCGCGCGGCACGGCTGTGCCCGGCGCGAATAGCGTGGTTTGCGCCGGGCGCAAAGCGCGTTAAGCAGCAGGCGCGATGACCGAAACCCAATCCCCGTCCGCGAAGCCCGCGCCCGTCAGTGCGTCGGCCGTCCGGCATTTCCGCTATTACGACCTGATGATGGCGGCGTTCGTTGCGATCCTGCTCTTGAGCAACATCATCGGCGCATCGAAGCCAAGCTACGTCACGCTGCCGAACGGCACCCAATGGGCGTTCGGCGCGGGAGTGCTCTTCTTTCCGATCAGCTACATCATCGGCGACGTGCTGACCGAGGTCTATGGCTATGCCCGCGCGCGGCGGGTGATCTGGACCGGCTTCGCGGCGCTCGCCTTCATGGCGTTCATGGCGTGGGTCGTCGTGTCGCTGCCCCCCGCCGAGGGATGGCCGGGGCAAGCCGCCTATGAATTCGTCTTCGGCAATAGCTGGCGCATCGTCATCGCGTCGATGACCGCCTTCTGGGCCGGCGAATTCGCCAACAGCTACGTCCTCGCGCGGATGAAGATGTGGAGCGGCGGGCGGCACCTGTGGATGCGCACCATCGGTTCGACCGTCGTCGGTCAGGGGCTCGACAGCCTGATTTTCTATCCACTCGCCTTTTACGGGCTTGCGGGCTGGCCGCCCGAGCAACTTTACGAGGTCGTGCTGTCGCAGTGGTTCATCAAGACGGCATGGGAAGCCGCGCTGACCCCCGCAACCTATCTGGTCGTCGGGGCGTTGAAGCGGCGCGAGGGTGTCGACGTGTTCGATGAAGGCACCGATTTCAACCCGTTCGGCGCCAAGGTTTGATGCTTTCCATGACTCTGATCGAACTGGCCTCCTTGTTCGAGGCCCGCAAATTGTCGGTGATCGAAGCCACCGGCCTCGATAAGGATGCGCTGCATATCTATTTCGGGATGACGCTGTTCCTGCTGATCCGCCTCGCGTGGCGCGGACGCGGCGGATGGTTCGCGGCCTGGCTGGCGGTGCTGGTCATGGCGTGCGGCGGCGAATGGCTCGACCTGACCGCGGAATATAGCCATTCGGCGATCCAGCCCGACGCGGCGCACTGGCACGACATCTGGAACACGACGTTCTGGCCGACGGTGCTGCTGATCGTCGGGCGCTGGCTTCAGCCCTCGGCGGAAGCCCCGGCAGAGCCCGCGGGCGTCCTGTCAGGCGAGAACGCCGAGCGCCGCCTCGAACAGGCGTAGCCCGTCGGTGCCGCCGTGCGCGCGGTCGATCGCGCGCTCGGGGTGCGGCATCATGCCCAGCACATTGCCCGCATCGTTGAGCACGCCTGCGATCGCGCGCGCCGAGCCGTTGACGCCGTCGGCGTAGCGGAAAGCGACGCGCCCCTCGCCCTCGATGCGGTCGAGCGTCGCGGCTTCGGCGAAATAATTGCCGTCGTGGTGCGCGACCGGAATGTGAATCTCTTCGCCCGAACCATAGGATGCAGTGAACAGCGACTGGCTGTTCTCGACCTTGAGCGCGACAGGGCGGCAGACGAAGTTGAGCCCCGCGTTGCGCATCAGCGCGCCGGGCAGCAACTGCGCTTCGGTCAGCACCTGAAAGCCGTTGCACACACCGAGCACAGGCACGCCGCGCCCCGCGGCCTCGGCAACCGCGCGCAGGATCGGCGAGCGCGCCGCCATCGCGCCCGAGCGGAGATAGTCGCCATAGGAGAAGCCGCCGGGCAGCGCTATGAAGTCGGTCCCCTCGGGCAACCCGGTCTCGCGATGCCAGACCATCGCGGGCGCGCGGCCGGTGACGGTCTCGAGCGCGACGGCCATGTCGCGGTCGCAGTTGGAGCCGGGAAAGACAATGACGGCGGTCTTCATGGGGCGGGCTCCTGTCCTGCGCTCAGGCGCGTTCGATGCGGTAGTTTTCGATCACCGTATTGGCGAGCAGCTTTGCGCACATTGCGTCGAGATCGGCATCGCTCGTGCCGTCGGCGACGTCGAGTTCGATGAAGCGCCCCGCGCGGACGTCCGCGACGCCGCCGAAACCCAGCCCTTCGAGCGCGTGGTGGATCGCCTTGCCCTGCGGGTCGAGCACCCCGGGCTTCAGCGTCACATAAACATTCACCTTCATGCGGGCACTTTCATGGGAGCGGACCTTTGCGCGCGGGCTTGGGAGGATGGGCGCGCCTATGCCCGCGAATCGCGCTGCGGGCAAGGGCCGCGGCGCCGAAAAATGCGCTTCTTCGGACTGCGAACCAATCGCATCTTTCCTGTTGCGAATCGCTCGCACTATCCCTAGATCAGACTTGTTGAGAAGGATTCGCACATGGTCGTCTGTGTCTGCAACGCAATAAGGGAACGCGATTTGCGCGACGTCGCAAAGAACGGCCAGTTGCGGTGCGCCAAGGCTGCCTATGCGCAATTGGGTCGCAAACCCAAGTGCGGCCAGTGCCTGTCATTCGCTCGCAATATCATCAGCGACGTCGCCGCGACCGCCTGATTTTTCGCAGATTTCTGCCTTTTTCACCCTTGGCCTGAGGGGGCATGGGGCGGTATAATGCCGCCACTCCCACATCCAGAAAAATGACAGGACTGACACCATGAAGGGCGACGAAAAGGTCATCGACTTCCTCAACGAAGCGCTCAAGAACGAGCTGACCGCGATCAACCAGTATTGGCTGCACTATCGCATGCTCGACAATTGGGGCGTCTCGCGCCTCGCGCATTTCGAGCGCGAAGAGTCGATCGACGAGATGAAGCACGCCGACAAGCTCGCCGACCGCATCCTCTTCCTCGGCGGCCTTCCCAATTTTCAGCTGCTCGGGCGCCTGCGCGTCGGCGAGACGGTCGAGGAAATCCTCAAGGCCGACCTCGCGGTCGAGGAGGAAGCGATCCCGCTGCTCCGCGACGCGATTGCGCACAGCGAAAGCGTCCGCGATTATGTCAGCCGCGACCTCTTTTCCGACATCCTCGAAAGCGAGGAGCATCATGTCGACGAGCTCGAAAAGCAGTTCGAGCTGATCGAGCGGATGGGAATCGAAAATTACATCCAGCTCCAGTCGAAGCCGGTCGGCGAGGATTGATCCGAATCCTGTCATCCCGGCGAAGGCCGGGATCTCGACCTCACGCAGCGACGCACCGGCGAGATCCCGGCCTTCGCCGGGATGACGAACAGGTCGAAAAGCCGCATTTTTCAGAGGCGTCTTCGGGCGCCTCTTTTTTGCTTGTATTTGCGAATAATTCTCAATAGCAAGATGGGGCAGTCCCCTCCTGCCGGCCGCTGCATCTTTCAGCTGCACCAAAGCGGCCGGCATCTTTTTCCGCGCCAAGCGCCCGGGGGACACAGACCATCAAGGGAGACCCCATGCAGGGCAGCAGCGACCTGATCCGGAAATTCACCGAACAGCCGCTCATCCGCGATCTGCCGGTCGACGCCGCCCAAGCGGTGCTTGCGCTGCGCTACTGCATTCTCTGCCGCCGCAGCGAGCGCGACCCGATGCCCGAACTCGAACGGCGCTGGGGCAATATTCTCGCGGCGCGGCGCTATCGCCTGGTGGTCGAGGCGATCGGCCATATCTGGCCCGATCCGTTCGCGGTCGCCCCGCCCTGCTGCCCGCGCGTCAGCTTCGACGAAGCTTTGCTTGCCGCGATGGTCGGCGCCGCGGGCTGCGGTGACCAAGCGCGGTTCGACACGCTCACCGCCGAAATGCTGGGCAGCGACGCGCGCGCAATGCTGTTCACCACGCTCGAGAATTTCGTTCGCGCCCGGGCGCCGGGGCGGGTTTAGAGTCTGGAGGAGACGTCGGGTTTGGATCGGGGAACGGTCGCTACCCAACTTTCGTCATTCCCGCGAAAGCGGGAACCCAGAGCGTGCATCGGCCGACCCCACCCTGGGTTCCCGCTTTCGCGGGAATGACGAAGTTATGAAATGCGAATATCGCTTACCCGGTCGATAGCAGTCGTCACCCTTCGCAAACGACGCCTGCACCGCCCCCCCTTATTTCCCCGCTTTGTCGCTCACCGCCTTGATCACCAGCGCCTTGTCGTCGAGCAGATAGCGCTGCGCCAGCGTCTGCAGCTCCGCGGGCGTAGCGGCTTCGACGATGGCGAGGCTGTTGCGGCTGCGGTCGAGGCGGTCGGCGCGGCTCGTGGCCTCGGCGACATAAGGCAGCCAATAGCTGTTCTCGCGCCGCGCCTTGGTCATGCTTTCGAGCAGCGGCTTGCGCGCGCGGTCGAGCAGATCGGCATCGACCGGCGCGTCGCGCAGTTCCTTCGCAATGGCGAAGACCGCCGCGCGCGTCGTCGCCAGATCCTTGTAATCGACATTGCTCGCCGCGAGGAGATACCCATAGCCCGGATATTCGTCCGACAGACTGACCCCTGCGCCGGGGCTGTAGCTTTCGCCGAGTTTCTCGCGCAGTTCCTCGGTCAGCTTGAGCTGCATCAGCCGCGACAGAAGGTTGAGCCGCATCGCCTCGGTCAGGTCGCTGTCGTCGCGCGCGGGCCAATAGACGCGGATTTCGGCCTGCTCGGCCGGCCCCTTGTGGATCAGCGTGCGCTCGCTGCGGTCGGTCGCGAAATGGCGCACCCGCGCGTCGGCGTGCGGGTCGAAGGCGGCGCGGCGTTCGGGGAGCGCGCCAAAGGTCTTGGCGATCGCGTCGATCGCCGCCTGCTCATCGATGTCGCCGACGACCCCGATCTCGATCGCGCCATGCGCCAGGCTGTCGGCGATCGCGGGCTTGAGCTGCGCCCAGTCGAGCGCCATCATCCTGGCGAGCGGCGGTGTCTGTTCGCGCGGATCGTCACCGGCAAGGATGCCGCCGGCGTCGCGGCCGATCACCGCCGCGGGCGTCGCGTCGTTCGCGGCATATTGCTGCGGCAGATAGCGGCGGATCAGCGCCAGCCCGTCGGCGCGATAGCCGGGATGGGTGAGGAAGGCCGCCATCAGTTCGGCCTGCAAGCCGAAATCCTCGGGCGAGGTCAGCGCGCTGCCGCCAAAGGCATCGTCGCTCGCGCCGAAAGCCGGATTCACCGTCCGGCCGGCGAGGATCGTGCGCAGTTCGTCGAAACTGTGCGCTTCGAGCCCGCCGAGCATCAGCGAGCCCGCCAGCGCGACCTTCGTCGGGTCCTCGCGCGTCGCGAGCAGATTGCCGCCATCGACGCGCAGCGACAGATAGACGCGATCCTTCTGGAAATCGGTCTTCTTGATGTTGAGCATCACATTGTTCGCGAAGCGGATGCGGCGAATGCCGAGGTCGTCGATCCGCGTGTCGCTGACCACCGTCCCCGGCGTGCCGAAATTGTCATAGGCGAATTTCACGCTCGCCGCCGCGGCGGGCGCGGTGACCGCGACCTGCTGCGACGCATCGAGCGCGGCGAGGATCGCGCCGGTGCCGCCCGCGATCGGCGCCTTGGCGGTGACGCGCGCCAGCGGCGGGCTGAGCCCCTCCATCCGCTTGCGGAACGCCGCGGTCACCGCGTCGGCGGTCAGCGTGGGCGCCACCGCATCGAACATCGCCTGGGTGGTTTCGGGGCGGACGACGACGAAGCTGCCGTCGGCGGCCTTGACCAGCACGTCGGCCATCGTGTCGCTGCGCCGCGTGTCGACCCCGGCAACCGCATTTTTGAGCGCGGTGCGGCGGTTGGCGATCTGTTCGTCGACCTCGGCCTGAGTGAAGCCATATTGGACCGCGCGGCGCCATTCCTGCTCGACGAGCGCGAGCGCGTCTTTCCACGCGCCCTCCTTGGCGACCGCGCCGACGCTGACCTGGTCGAAACGCTTCCAGCCGTCATTGTCGCTGAAATAGCCGGCGAGGATCGGCGAATTTTCGTCGAGCGCGATCTTCGCGAGCCGGCGGCTCAGGATCGCCTCGCCGACATCCTCGGCCAGCTTGCGCGCGCGCTTCGCCTTGCTGTCGATTTCGTCCACCCACGGCTTGAACGCGGAGATCGTCACCGAATCCTGGATCGCGGGATCGATGAAATCGTCCGCCGCCTCGGCCCGCTTGAAGTCGATGCCGCCGATGTCGGGATCGGTGCCCGCGGGGCCGCGGCCCTTCCAGTCCGAAAAGCGCGCCTTGATCTTCGCCTCGATCGCGGCGGGATCGAAATCGCCGACCATCACCAGCGTCGCGCGCTCGGGACGGTAATAGCGGTCATAGATGTCGCGGATGCGCGACGCGGGGGCGGTCTTGATCACCTCTTCGGTGCCGACCGGAATGCGGCTGGCGACCTTCATCCCCCGCATCTGGAAATCGAGCTGGTCGATCAGGCTGCGAAGCTGATAGCTGTCGCGCGCGCGGCGTTCGGACAGGATGATGCCGCGCTCGCGGTCGACCGCGGCGGGGTCGATCGTCACTTCGCTCGCGGTTTCGCGCATCAGCATCAGCCCGGTGTCGACCAGATCGTCGGAGGCATTGGGCAGATCGAGCTGATAGACGGTCTTGTCGAAGCCGGTGACCGCATTGGTATCGGCGCCGAAGGCGAGGCCCTTGCGCTCGAGCAGCTTCACCATCTCGCCTTCGGGCACATGGGTCGATCCGTTGAACACCATATGTTCGAGGAAGTGGGCGAGGCCGCGCTGGTCGTCGGCCTCGGCGAAACTGCCGACATCGAAGCGCAGGCGGACGAGGACACTGTCCTTGGGCGTGCTGTTCTTCAGCAGCGCATATTTCATCCCGTTCGGCAGCACGCCGAAGACGATGTTCGGATCGACCGCGATATCGCTCGCGGCAAAGTTCCAGGCCTTGGCGGCGGCAGTTTGCGGATTGACCGTCGCCGCGGCGGACGCGGGCGCCGGTTTGGCAAGGACGGGCGCGGGGCCGACGGCGAGGAGGAAGAGGGGCGACAGCGCGAGCGATGCGCGCCGGAGCAGGAGCAGGATCATGCCGCCGGTGTGACCGCGCCCGCGCGGCGGGTCAAGCGCGGCCTAGGCGCGGCGCGACACGCTTTCGACGGACGACTTGCCGCTTCGATCAATCGCCTTGGCGGCATAGAGCGCACGGTCGGCGACCTCGAACAGGTCGCGGCTCGTCGGTCCGTTTTGGGGCCACGCGGCGACGCCGACGCTCGCGCCGACGCGGATCACATGCCCCTCGATCCGGCAGGGCGCGGCGAGCGCCGCGAGAATATGGTCGGCGAGCGCGGTTTCGAGCAGCGGCGATCCCGCGGGGACCAGGATCGCGAACTCGTCGCCACCCTGACGCGCGACCATTGCGTCCTTGCCGCAGGCGCGGCGCAGCCGCACCGCGATTTCGCAGAGGAGCTGATCGCCCACCGCATGGCCGTGCCGGTCGTTCACCGGCTTGAAACCATCGAGGTCGAGCAGCGCGATCGCGAAGGGCCGCCCCTCGCGCGCGCGTCCGATCTCCTCGGCGAGGCGGAGGTCGAAGGCGCGGCGGTTGGGCAGCGCGGTCAGCGGATCGCTGTGCGCAAGCTCGCGCATCTGACGCTGGAGCATCAGCAGATCGACGAGCTGGCCGTGCTGCTGAACGATCATGCGGATCAGAAAGATCGTCGCGACGATCAGGCTCGTCCCCGCGCCCACTTCGGCGGCATGTCCCGAGGTCAGCATCAGCCCCGCGACGGGCACCAGCCCGATGGCGATGTTGACCAGCGCGGCGAAGCGGATCGGCGACAGGCAATAAGCGGTCGCGAGCGACCCCATCGCCATGATCATCGCATAATAGCTGTGGTTTTCGGGCGCGGCGGCAAGCCAGTTGACCACCGTCCAGACGCTGCACATCGCCCCCATCACCGCCGACAGCCACGTCGCCTCGATGCGGATGCGCCGCGCCCGGCGCGGGCTCATGCGGCGGCCGCGATTCTTCATCAGCGTGGCAAAGCCGAGCAGGCAGACGCCCGCGAGGATGACGGGGAAACCGATACGGATGATCGGATGAACGGCGGCAATGCCGGCATAGATGGCGGTCGGCGTCGTCGCCGCCAGCATCAGGAACAGCATCGGCGTCAGCGTCTCGATGCGATGCGCGCGCAAAAGCGCCAGATCGTCCCGGATATCATCCGGAACCGGCGGGAACACCCGCGTGCCAAACCAATGAGAGACCCCCGTCATGCGGCGGAGGTAGCAAGCTGTGGTAAATCAAGCCTTAAGGATGGCCACTATGCCTCAGCTCTTCCGTCGTGGATCGGTTTGAATATCGGCTTTGGCAAAGCGCGGATTTTCCTCCTTCGTCATGCTGAACTCGTTTCAGCATCCATGGCCTGCGCTCTCGTCCAACACCGCGTCGAAGGAAAGGACGGGCCATGGACCCTGAAACAAGTTCAGGGTGACGGGACAAAAGAAGGTCGTGGGCCGATCACAAATCCATATTCAAACTAACCCGCCTCAGCTCTTCTTCTTGCGATGGCTTTCGAGGTCGAGCACGGCGTTGTCGCCGCCCTCGGGCAGCAGGCCGAGCCGGCGCGCGACCTCCTGATAGGCCTCGACCTCGCCGCCGAGATCGCGGCGGAAGCGGTCCTTGTCGAGCTTTTCGTTGGTCGCCATGTCCCACAGGCGGCAGCCGTCGGGGCTGATTTCGTCGGCCAGGATGATACGGCTGTAGTCGCCCTCATAGAGCCGCCCGAATTCGAGCTTGAAATCGACGAGGCGGATGCCGACGCCCGCGAACATGCCCGACATGAAGTCGTTGATGCGGATCGCCAGGTCCTGGATATCGTGAAGCTCGTCCTGGCTGCACCAGTTGAAGCAGGCGATATGCTCCTCGGCCACCAGCGGATCGCCGAGCGCGTCGTCCTTGTAGCAATATTCAATGAGGGTGCGCGGAAGCGGCGTCCCCTCCTCGATCCCGAGCCGCTTCGACAGCGTGCCCGCAGCGACGTTGCGCACGATCACCTCGATCGGCACGATCTCGACCTGGCGGATGAGCTGTTCGCGCATGTTGAGGCGGCGGATGAAATGGTGCGGCACGCCGATGTTGCCGAGCAGCGTGAAGACATGCTCCGAAATCCGGTTGTTGAGCACGCCCTTGCCGTTGATCGTCCCGCGTTTCTGCGCGTTGAAGGCGGTCGCATCGTCCTTGAAATACTGGATCAGCGTGCCCGGTTCGGGGCCTTCGTAGAGGATCTTGGCTTTGCCTTCGTAGATCTGGCGGCGACGGGCCATGGCGCGCGGACTTTCTGTCGGAACCAAAAGAAGAACCCGGCGAAAGCGACTCAGGCAAGAGGCGCGCCGCCGGGGCGATGCGGCGCCTATAGCGGCAAAGCGCGGGCGCGTCATCCCCGGCATCGCGTCCTCCATTTCCCTCGGTATCAGGCCGCGCCGCATCCCCTCATCCACTTACGTTTACGTAAACTAGAGCTTGCCTTCGCCCGCGCCGCTTGCAACCATGACTCGATCCCCAAGGAGAGAGACATGAGCTACAACGAGATTCGCCTCGACAAGCAGGACGGCATCGCGATCCTGACCCTTTATCGGCCCGAGCGGATGAACGCCTTCACCGCCGACATGATGGCCGAGATCATCGCCGCGCTCGACGAATGCGATGCCGACGACGCGGTGCGCGCGGTGATCTTCACCGGCCATGGCGACAAGGCCTATTGCGCGGGCGCCGACCTGGGGTCGGGCGGCGACACCTTCGATTACGACAAGCGCGCCGACAAGCAGCGCCAGCTTCCCGAAGGCACGCCGCCGAGCCCGGTCGCGCCCGATGGCACGATCGACTGGTCGCATCCGCTGGTGCGCGACGGCGGCGGGCGCGTGTCGATGCGTATCTTCGCGGCCAAGAAGCCGGTGCTCGGCGCGATCAACGGCGCCGCGGTCGGAATCGGCGCGACGATGACGCTGCCGATGGACGCGCGCCTCGCGAGCGAGACCGCGCGCTACGGCTTCGTCTTCGCGCGCCGCGGCATCGTCCCCGAAGCCGCGTCGAGCTGGTTCCTGCCGCGCCTCGTCGGCATCGCGAACGCGGTCGACCTCTGCTATTCGGGCCGCCTGATTTCGGCGGCCGAAGCGCAGGAAAAGGGACTCGTCCAGTCGGTCCACGCGCCGGGCGCCCTGATCGACGCCGCGATCGCCAAGGCGCGCGAGATGACCGAGCATAGCGCCCCCGTCTCGGTCGCGCTGACCCGCCACATGCTCTGGCGCATGATGGGCGCCCCGCACCCGATGAGCGCGCACCGCTGGGACAGCCGCGTGATCTTCTCACGCGGCCGCAGTCCCGACGCCGCCGAGGGCGTGACGAGCTTCCTCGAAAAGCGCGCGCCCCATTTCACCGCGAGCGTCGCGAACGACTACCCCTGGTTCGACGAGTTCGAGGAAAGCCCGCCCTATGGCTGAGCCGCCCGCCGCCGGATGACATAGGGCCGGAAGAACATGTAAAGCCCGGACAGCGTCAACACGAACAAGGGGGCGAGCGGAAGGTAATAAACCCACTGGACCGGCTGCTTGCCCAGCCCCTGCATTGCAAAGATCGTCAGAACAATCGCGGTGAAGACGATCGACGTCCAGCGGTGGAATTGCCGGATAAAATTCATCAAAATTCTCCTTGACGCCGCGCAAGCTCAATCGAGCGCGGCAACGGCCTTTTCCAGATTCTGAAGGTGGATGCGCCAGCCGCCCTGCGCGCCGCCGAACGCCTGTTTCTGCTCGGGGCGGAAGCCGGACTGCTCGACGCGGAGCAGTGTCCCCGCACCCGCGGGTTCGAGCGTGAAGGTGACGACGCTTTCAAGGTCGAAAGCGGGGTCGGCGTGCGGATGATTCCAGCTGTAGGACAGCGTCCGCCCCGGATCGACGTCGAGGATTTCACATTCGACCTGCCCCCAGTCGCCGCGAAGCTGGAAGCGGTGACCGAGGTCGAGGCCGAAGTCGTTCTTCATCAGCCACTCTTCGATCAGATGCTGCGTCGTCAGCGCGCGCCAGATTTTTTCGGGCGGGTGCGGTATGTCACGCTCGACGGTGACGGTGCGGGTATCACTGGCAATATCGTTCATTGATCCATCCTTTTCAGTAAATCTTCGAGGTCGTCGAACCGCGCTTCCCAGAAGCGGGTCATGCGGCCGGTCCAGTCGACCAGCGGCGCGAGCGCGCGCTGTTGCGCGCTGTAATGCGTCTGCCGCCCCTCGTGGCGATCGCGCACGAGCCCGGCCTGCCTGAGTATGCCGAGATGCTTCGACACCGCGGGCTGCGAGATTCCGGCGCCGCTGGTCAGCGCGGCGACGGTCTGCTCGCCGTCGAGGCAGAGTCGTTCGAACAAGCCGCGCCGGGTCGGGTCGGCGAGCGCCCTGAACAGAAGGTCGGGGGATGCGGTCATAATCCATAACTCCGTGGCTATGGATTTCTCATAACCACATAGTTATGGATTAGTCAAGCGTTCGTGTCAGGCCGCATCATAAGTCCGCCGCCCACGCGTCGCGGTCATGCGGTGCGAGCCTGTCAGCTGAAGGTCATGCGTGCGCACCGATGCGACGCTGTGCCAGTCGGCGGTCACCCGATCGGGAGTCAGCGCGACGGTCACGTAACCGCGATCGCGCGTGTTCGCCCAGCGAAGCTGCGGCGACGAAGCGCGCAAGGCCGAAACGCGCGTCTCGTCCGATATGCCGGGGGTATAGGCCTCGAAGCCCGGCGAACTGACGCTCTGGCCGGCGACCTCGATCCCCGCCGGCCGGCCGTCGTGCGCGAGGTCGAACGCCCAGGCGTTGTGGCTATCGCCCGACAGGGTGACGAGGTCGGCATCGGCGCTTTGCGCGGCGGCGAGCAGGCGGTCGCGCGCGGCGGGATAGCCGTCCCAACCGTCCATGTTGAGCGGCAGCCCCGCCTTCGCGGCGAGCTGCGCCACCGCGACGCGGCGCTTCACGAAATCGGGCTGATCGGGGCCGAACCATTCGCGCGATTCGGGCGGGGTGAACAGCGGCCCCATGACGATCTGCTGCGCGCAGACCTGCCAGCGCGTTCCCGCCTTCACTGACCTCGCAAAGCCGTCGAACAGCCATTTTTCCTGCTCGGCGCCCATCAACTGGCGCTGCGGGTCGCGATAGGCGGTTTCGGCGAAGGTCTTGAGCGTCGCCGCGACGTCGCTCTTTCCTTCCAGCAGCGCGCCGAGATCGAACGGCTCGTCGCGCGCGGTGACGCGCGTTTCGGGAAGGAAGATCGTCGCGAGGTCGCCGACCTGATAGTCGCGCCAGCGGGTTTCGGCGACCGGCATCCATTCGGTATGGGCGCGCTCGGCGGCCGCCTTGCGATCGGCCCAGCTTCCCTCGCCCGCATTGTGGTTCTCCGCCCCGCCCTTCCATGTGTCGTTGGCAAATTCATGATCGTCCCACTGGGCGATCATCGGGAAAAGCTGGTGCAGCCGCTGCAGATCGGGATCGGCGCGATAGGCCGCATAGCGAAGGCGATAGTCAGCGAGCGCGACCAGTTCCTGCGGCGGCTGCACCAGCCGCCCCGGCACCGCTTCCTTCGCCGTGGGATAATCCCCCGCCCGATATTCGTAAAAATAATCGCCGACGTGCGCGATGAGGTCGATGTCGCCGCGCGCCGCCGCGTGGCCATAGGCGTTGAACCAGCCGAACGGCATGTTCGCGCACGAAAAGAGCGCGAGGGTGAAGGCGCTCGTCGGTCCCTGCGGCAAAGTGCGGGTGCGGCCGGTCGGCGACGCGGTGCCATCGGGCGCGATGAAGCGGTAGAAATACCAGCGGCCCGGCGCGAGTCCGTCGACGATGACCTTCGCGGTATGATCGCGCTCGCCCTCGGCGGTGACGCTGCCGCCGCCCGCGACCGCCGCGAAATCGGGCGTCTCGGACAGCTCGACCGTCAGCCGCGTGTCCGACGGCGCAGCATAGCGCGTCCAGAGCAGGATGCTGTTCGCGCCGGGCTCGCCGCTCGCGACGCCATGGGTGAAGCCTTGCGCCGCCATCGCCCGCGCCGCACCCGGCAGCGCCATCGCGGCGAGCCCGGCGGTGCCGAGCTTGATGAGCAGGCGCCGGTCGATTTCACCCCAGAGCTGGTGCATCGCATGTCTCCCCTTGCCGGGCCTTTGCCCGATCCGCGTTACAACGCCTCGTCAGCCGGCGGCGCCGAGCGCCAGCAGCAGCAGCATGAACATGATCACCGCGAACAGGCTGAAGAGCAGCAGCAGGCTCGTTCGCGCCAGCGCCCCGATCCGCGACGAGCGATAGGCGCCGCGAAGCTGGCGATACATGTGGAAAGGCACATAGAATAGCGCGGCAAAGGTCGCGAGCTCGCCGAAGATCGTCAGGTTGAGCAGGCGCACGGCCACGAACATCAGCAGCATGAAGCTGATCGAATAGGTTACGAAGACGAAATGATCATAGGTGTGAAAGCGCCGGCTGAACGGATAGAGCAGCCACATAAAGGGCAGCGACAGCGGGATCAGCGCCCAGGCGAATTTATAGGCGTTCGCCTGCACCTTGTAGAGGATCAGCGCCGGGTTCGCGAGCGCCTTTTCCATGCCGTGATCGATGAAGGCGATGCCGGTATCGCTCTTGTTGCGCGCGATGAAGGCGGCGCTCGTTTCGATCTGGTCGGTCGGATCGCTCAGCACCGGCGGCCCCAGCGCGCGCTCGGCGTCGCGCTCAGCCTTGCTCCGGCTGCGTGCGACACCCAGATAGCCGGCGCTTTTCTGGAGCGTGTCGCGCTCGGCCTGCAATTCGCCGCGCCGCGCCGCAGGCAAATCCTTTTTCGCCAGTTCGATGTCGATCCGGTCGACCTCGTCCTGCATACTGTCCTTGATCGCCGCCGCGCGCGTCTGTTCGGCGGCCGCCTTGTTCAGCTCCTGGCCGAGACCGCCGCCCGCGCCGACCATCGCGAGCACCGCATAGGTCAGGAACACCGCGAAGAGGAACAGCGCCAGCGGCGAGATGAAGCGCGCGCGCTCGCCGTGGATATAGCGGCGCGTGAGGTCGCCGGGCCGCCACGCGAGCAGCGGCAGCGTGTTCCACAATTTGCCCTCGAAATGGAAGATCGCGTGGACGAGGTCGTGCCCGATCGCGCCGAAGCTGCGATGGACATCGGCCTTCTGCCCGCAGCGGTGGCAATGCGACCCGACGAGGCTCGTCCCGCAATTGAGACAGCGTTCGCCGCCGTGCCCGCCGGCGCCGCCGTGCCTTGGCTCGACCGCCGAACCCGCCAGCCCCGCCGTGATCGCCGCTCCGATGCTTTCGATGTCCCCGCTCATGCGCCCTGACTAGTGGGGCATCGCCGTCCGCGCAACGGGGCTTTCGGGAGTCACGCGAAACGTGATACGGGCCGCCCCATGAACGCCGAAGCCCTCACTCCGCCGCGCCCCGCCGACGCCGACGCGCTGATCGCCGATATGGGCGCGCGCGCGCGCGCCGCGGCGAAGCGGCTCGCGGTCGCGACCACCGCCGAAAAGGCGGCGGCGCTGCACGCGGGCGCGGCGCAGCTTCGCGCGCAGGCGGCGAAAATCCTGGACGCCAACGCACGCGACATGGAGGCCGGGCAGGCCGGCGGGCTGACCGCGGCGATGCTCGACCGGCTGCGGCTCGACGAGGACCGGCTGAGCGCGATCGCCGATGCGGTCGATGCCGTCGCGGCGCTTCCCGATCCGGTCGGGCGGGAGATCGACCGCGCGGTGCGCCCGAACGGCATGGAACTCAGCCGCGTTCGCGTGCCGCTCGGCGTCGTCGGCATCATCTATGAAAGCCGTCCGAACGTCACCGCCGATGCCGCCGCGCTCGGCCTGATGTCGGGCAATGCGGTGATCCTGCGCGGCGGCAGCGAGGCGGTGCACAGCAACCGCGCGATCCACGCGGCGCTCGCCGCCGGGCTCGCGGCGAGCGGCCTGCCCGCCGACGCGGTGCAGCTCGTGCCCACGCAGGATCGCGCCGCGGTCGGCGCGCTGCTGCGCGCGCAGGGACTGGTCGACATCATCATTCCGCGCGGCGGCAAGGGACTCGTCGCGCGCGTGCAGGACGAGGCGCGCGTGCCCGTGCTTGCGCATCTCGACGGGATCAACCACCTCTATATCGACGGCGCCGCCGATCCGGCGAAGGCGCTGCCGCTGGCGGTCAATGCCAAGATGCGCCGCACCGGCATCTGCGGCGCGACCGAGACGATCCTGATCGACCGCGCCTATCCCGCCGCGCTCGCCATCGTCGACGCGCTGATCGCGGCTGGTTGCGAGGTGCGCGGCGACAAGGACGTCGCGGCGCTCAGCCCGCATGTCGAGCCCGCGTCGGCGGGCGACTGGGACAGCGAATATCTCGACGCGATCGTCTCGATCGCCCTGGTCGACGGCCTCGCGGGCGCGCTCGCGCATATCGACGCGCATTCGAGCCGCCACACCGACGCGATCGTCACCGAGAACCGAGCCACCGCCGAACGCTTCCTCGCCGAGGTCGACAGCGCGATCGTCATGCACAACGCCTCGACCCAGTTCGCCGACGGCGGCGAATTCGGCCTCGGCGCCGAAATCGGCATCGCGACGGGGCGGCTGCACGCGCGCGGTCCGGTGGCGCTCGAAGGGCTGACCACCTATAAATGGTTGGTGCGGGGGAGTGGCCAGACGCGGCCTTGAATCATTTGTATACAAATGATACATTCAGACCATGACCAAACAGACCGTCATTTCCGCCCGCGTCGATGACGACACCGTCGCTCTGGTCGATGAGATTGTCGCAGCGCAAGGTCGCAGCCGCGCATGGTTTGTCTCGCAAGCGGTTCGTGAACATGCCCGACGCGAGGCGGACTTTCTGGCGTTTGTTCAGGAAGGCATCGATGCTGCGGAAGCAGGCGACTGGATTTCGCACGACGATATGAAACAATGGATCGCCGATAGACGGGCGCAGTTGCGGGCAAAAAGGGACGGCACCGCTTAATGGCCCGGCTCAGATGGTCCGGGCCGGCGCGCTCGGATCTCGCGCGTATCGAAGATTTTTACGTGACTCGCGATGCCGAATTTGCCGTCCGCGCCATCGACGCTGCGCTGGAGGCGGCGGAATTTCTGCTCGATCGCCCGCGGGCCGGGCCGACGTTCACGGACGGCGCCTTGCGCAAGTGGCGCGTGCCCGCGACGCCGCTGCTCCTCATATATCGAATCGAGCCGGACGGGATTCTCATCGCCCGGGTTCAACATAACCGCAGCGACTGGCAGTCGCTCCCGTGATCACCACCGGCCTCCTCGGCGGCAGCTTCAACCCGGCGCATGGCGGGCACCGCGCGATCAGCCTCAATGCGATCGAGGCGCTGGACCTCGACGAATTGTGGTGGCTCGTCTCGCCGGGCAATCCGCTGAAACCCGCGAAGGGCATGGCGCCGCTTCCCGCCCGGCTCGCCTCGGCGCAGCGCATGGCGCGGCGCTCGCCGATCCGCGTCACCGCGATCGAGGCCGAGCTTGGCACGCGCTATACCGTCGACACGCTGAAAAAACTCGTGCGGCGCTATCCGAGTCGCCGTTTCATCTGGATCATGGGGGCCGACAATCTGGCCCAATTGCCCCGCTGGCGCGACTGGCGGGGGATCGCACGATTGATGCCGATTGCGGTGATCGCGCGTCCGGGCTATAATGGCCGCACCCACGCCGCACAGGCGATGGGTTGGCTGCGGCGCTTTGTCCGGCCCGCGGACCAGAAACGTCACTGGACGGACTGGAGACCGCCTGCCCTCGTGTTCCTGCGTTTTTCGCCCGATGTGCGATCCGCAACCGCCCTACGGCAGGCCGACCCCCGCTGGTTCGAACGCTATGCAGGCCGCGCCCCGCGCGACCCTGTGACGCATTTGCGCCTGGCCATGGATGAAAGGAATGAAACCGCTTGATAGCCGCCAGTAAGGATGCCGCGCCCGGCGCCGCAACCTCCCCCAAGTCTTCGGACTCCAGCGTGGAGGCCCTCCACGCGCTGATTCTCCACCAGCTGGGTGAGGATCAGGCCCAGGAAACCATCTCCATCCCGCTTGCCGGCAAGAGCAGCATCGCCGATCATATGGTGATCGCGAGCGGCCGGTCGACGCGTCACGTCTCGGCGATCGCCGACAAGCTGGCGCAGCGCATCAAGCAGGAAGCGGGCCGCCTCGTCCGCGTCGAGGGTCTCCCCAACGCCGACTGGGTGCTGATCGACGCCGGCGACGTCATCGTCCACCTGTTCCGTCCCGAGGTTCGCAGCTTCTACAACCTCGAACGCATGTGGTCGTTCGGAGACGCCCCGCCGGTTGCCGCGGTAAATTGACGCCTCTGCCTCGCTAACGTAGGCGAGGCGTCATGTTGCTGCACATCATCGCGCGTGGGCGCATCGGGCGCGGTCCCGAGGCCGAGCTGGTCGAGCGCTACATGAAACGCGTGACCTGGGCGCAGAAGATTTCGGAGCTTCCCGACACCGGCGGGCGCGTTCCCGCCGCGGCCGACAACAGCCGCACCCTATTGCTCGACGAGGGCGGCGAACAGCTTTCGTCGCTCGAATTTGCCAAATTGCTCGAAAAGTGGCGCGACGGCGGGGTGCGCGAAGCGCGCTTCTGCCTCGGCGCCGCCGACGGCTTCACGCCTGCCGAGCGCGAGGGCGCCGACCGGGTCATCGCCTTCGGCCGCGCGACCTGGCCGCACCTGATGGCGCGCGCGATGCTCGCCGAGCAATTGTGGCGCGCGACGAGCATCATCGCGGGGCACCCCTATCATCGCGAGGGGCGGCAATGAGGCGCTGGGCCTTTCCTCTGGCGCTCGGTTTCGCCGCCGTCGGCGGCACGCTGGCGGTCGCGCAAAGCGACGTCTTCGACCCTCAGGCGATTGCCGCGCGCGAGCGTGAGCAACTGCTGACCGCCAAGCGGCAATCGGCCGACGCGATGACGCGCAGCGCCGCGCTCGAAGCGCAGGCGACCGCCGCGCACGACGAAGCCGAGCGGCTGAAGAAGCGCAGCGCCGCTCTCGCCGCGCGCATCCAGTCGGCCGAGGCCGACATCAATGCCGGCGAGGCGCGCGTCGCGCTGGTGACGCGGCGGCTGAAGGGACAGGAGGCACGGCTCGCCGAACAGCGGCAGCCCCTGCTCGAACTCACCGCCGCCTTGCAGCAGCTCAGCCGCCAGCCGCCGGTGAGCGTTCTTGCCCAGCCCGGATCACTGACCGACATGGTCCACGCGCGCGCCGTCATCGACGCCGCCATGCCGGTGATCCAGCGGCGGACCGCGGGGGTGCGGCGCGAGCTCGCCGAACTGCGCACCGCGCGGCAGCAGCAGGGAATCGCATTGCAGGCGCTCGCCGCGAGCAAGACCGAACTCGCCCAGCGCCGCGACGCGCTGACCCGGCTCGAAAATGAAGGCCGCCTGCGCTCGCGCGAACTGATGAGCAGCGCCCAGCTCGAGGCCGACCGCGCGCTGGGGCTCGGCGAGAAGGCGCGCGACATCGTCGAGCTGATGGACGCGCTCGAAACCGACGGCGCGGTGCGCGGCGAACTGGCGCAGCTTGCCGGACCGATTGCGCGCCCGCGCGATCCGACGAGCCCGGTCATGCAGGCCGCCCCGCCCGCGCTGGCCGAGGCCGAGCTTGCGCGCGGCGTCTATCGCCTGCCGGTCGTCGGACGCATCGTCGCGGGGCTGGGCGAGGTGGGCGACAGCGGCGTGCGTTCGCGCGGGATCACCATCGCGGCGCGCCCCGGCGGGCAGGTCGTCGCCCCCGCGCCGGGACGCGTCAGCTTCGCGGGCGATTATCGCGGTTACGGCAAGATCATCATCATCGACCATGGCGGCGGCTGGATCTCGCTGGTCACCGGGATGATCGCGTTGTCGGCGGGGGTGGGCGACACGCTGGACGCCGGGGCGCCGATCGGCCGCGCCGGGTCCGACGACAGCCGGATCACCGTCGAGCTGCGCCGCGCCGGACGACCGGTGGACATCGCCCGGATGCTTGGGTGAAAGAGATTACGTCATTGCGAGCGCAGCGAAGCAATCCAGAGTGGCGTAAACCGCCCTGGATTGCTTCGCTGCGCTCGCAATGACGAAGATCATTATCCAGCCGCCGTGTCGTGCGATGAACCCGCGCCATTGCCGTCCCGGAACTCGCGCTTGACGCTCCCAAAATTCCGTAGGACGATGGCGCGCCGGGGATTATAAGGCAGGTTCACGCCTGCGCGATTGAAAGATGATCATGACCGAATCGACCCAGACTGCCTCCTCTTCCCGGCGCCGCTTCGCGCTGTGGCAGGGCGCCGCGGCGCTTTCGACCCTCGCGCTCGTCCCGCTCGCGACCGGGGCGATGGCGACCGTCGACGCCTCGACGCAGCAGGAAATCGCGCGCTTCATGGACGTCTTCCTCGAGGTCAAATCCAACTATGTCGAGCCGGTCAGCGACGACAAGCTGATCGAGGGCGCGATCAACGGGATGCTCGCCAGCCTCGACCCGCATTCGGGCTATCTCGATGCGCGCGACTATTCGAACCTGCGCACCCAGACCGACGGCGAATATGGCGGGCTCGGCCTGTCGGTGACGATGGAGGACGGCGTCGTCAAGGTGATCGCGCCGACCGCCGACACCCCCGCCGACCGCGCCGGGGTCAAGGCGGGCGACTATATCACCCACATCAACAAGCAGTTGATTTTCGGGATGACGCTCGACGAAGCGGTCGAGCAGATGCGTGGGCGTCCCGGCACCCAGATCGAGATTACCGTCGTGCGCGAAGGCCAGGACAAGCCGATCGAGATGACGCTGACCCGCGAGATCATCGACGTGAAGCCGGTCAAATGGGAAGTGAAGGACGATGTCGGCGTGCTGACCATCGCCAGCTTCTCCGCCGACGCGACCCGCGACCTCAAGGCCGCGATGATAGCGGTCGAAAAATCGCTCGGCCACAAACCGCGCGGCTGGGTGCTCGACCTGCGCTCGAACCCGGGCGGGCTGCTCGACGAGGCGGTCGGGGTCAGCGACATCTTCCTCGACCGCGGCGAGATCGTCTCGCAGCGCGGGCGCAAGAAGAGCGATATCGAGCGCTATTTCGCCGAGCCCGGCGACCTTGCCGGCGGCGCGCCGGTGATCGTGCTGATCGATGCCGGTTCGGCCTCAGCCTCCGAGATCGTCGCGGGGGCGCTGCAGGATCAGCATCGCGCGGTGATCATGGGCGAGCGCAGCTTCGGCAAGGGATCGGTGCAGACGGTGCTGCCGCTGACCGACACCACCGCGCTCCGCCTCACCACCGCGCGCTATTACACCCCCTCGGGGCGCAGCGTGCAGGAAGGCGGGATCGAGCCCGACATTCGCGTGCCCCAGCTTTCGGACCCCGATTACAAGGACCGCCCGCGCTTCCGCGAAAGCGACCTGCGCCGCCACCTGATCAACGAGAAGAAGGTCGACAACAGCCTACTCGAAAAGGACGAGAAGGACGATCCGCGCTTCACCGCGACCGCCGACGAGCTGAAGGCCAAGGGCATCAAGGATTATCAACTCTATTATGCGTTGCAGACGATCGGGCGGATCGGCCCGGCGACGCCGCGCATGGCGCAGGGCGGCAAGCCGCCCGCGAAGCCGGCCGCGCGCAACTAAACTAAGGGATGACGATAATCTTAGGACAGATTTGATGCTCCAATCCCGCCTCGCCGCGCCGTTCGTCGCGCTCGCCGCCCCGCTGCTCCTCTATGGCGGCGCGCTCGTGTCGCAGTTCGGCTTCGGCCTCCATCCGTGCGAGATGTGTTACTGGCAGCGCTGGCCGCACCAGGCGGCGATCGTGCTGGCGCTGCTCGCGCTGCTCCTCAATCGCAACGACAAGATCATGCGCGCGCTGACCCTCCTCGCCGCCATCGCGATCGCGGTCAGCGGCGCGATCGGGATTTTCCACGCGGGGGTCGAATATGGCCTGTGGGAAGGGCTGACGACGTGCAGCACCAGCCATAGCGGCCCGATTTCGCTCGACGAGATCATGGCGGCGCCGATCATCCGCTGCGATGTCGCGCAGTGGCGGCTGCTGGGCATCTCGCTCGCAGGCTTCAACGCGATCTTCTCAGCTGCCGCCGCCGCGCTCGTCCTGACCTTGCTCCGCCGCCGGACCACGTCGGCATGAGCAAGCACCGCACCGCCTCGATGATCCGCGTCGACCAGGCCGGCGAATATGGCGCGACGCGCATCTATGCGGGCCAGCTCGCGGTGATGGGCGACCGCCACCCGATGGCACGCGAGATCGCGCATATGGCCGAGCAGGAAGAGCGGCACCGCGCCTTCTTCGACGCGATGGTCGCGCGCCGCGGCGTGCGCCCGACCGCGCTTCAGCCCATCTGGAACGTCGCGGGCTTCGCGCTGGGCGCAGTGACCGCGGCAATGGGGCCGCGCGCCGCGATGGCCTGCACCGCCGCGGTCGAGACCGAGATCGACCGCCACTACCGGCAGCAGATCAATGAGCTTGGCGACAGCGACCCCGAACTCAGCGCCGCGGTCGAGGATTTTCGCGCCGAGGAGTTGGAGCACAAGGAAGCCGCGCTCGCCGCAGGGGCCGAAAGCGCACCGGGCTATCCGCTGCTCAGCCTCGCGATCCGCGCGGGCTGCCGCGCAGCCATCGCGCTGTCCAAGCGTATCTGATAAAGAATATCCCTCGTCCTCGCCGGGTGCGACGGATGACGGGATGTTCATGGACTATGCAGAGAGCGCGTGCCATTCCGGCCGAAACGCAATGAAGGAAAAAGTGATGACCCGCCTGCCGTTCGCCGCGCTGCTCCTCGCCAGCAGCCTCGCCGCTTTCCCCGCCGCCGCGCAGGAGGCCAACACGGTGAACGCCGACAAGATCAACCAGGTGATCATCTATGGCGACGACAAGTGCGAGCAGTCGAGCCCCGACGAGATCGTCGTCTGCAACCGCCTGCCCGAACAGGACCGGTATCGCGTGCCGCAGATCTTTCGCGGCGGCGATCCGCTCGACCCGCGCAATCAGGCGTGGCTCAACCGCGTGACCTCGATGGAGCGCGTCGGTCGCTTCGGCACCGACAGCTGCTCGCCGGTCGGGCTCGGCGGCTTCACCGGCTGCACGCAGGCGCTTCTCGCGGGCGCCAAGGCCGAACGCCAGGCCGCCGACAAGACCGACTGGCAGGCGATGATCGCCGACGAACGCGCCAAGCGGCTCGCCGGTATCGACGCCGCGGCGGACGAGGTCGAAGCCGCGGTGGTCGCCGAGGAGAAAGCGCTCGCCGAACGGCAGAAAGCGGCCGAGGAGCTCGAACGCCAGGCCAGCGGACAGGCTCCGGCACCCGAGACGCCCGATGTCGACGCGGGCGACCTGCCGGTTCCGCCGAAGAATTAAGCGCGAACAGCTTGGGCTGAAACGCCGCCTCCCCCTTTCGTCATCCCGGCGAAGGCCGGGATCTCACAGTCTCGGCCTGACGCATCGGCGAGATCCCGGCCTTCGCCGGGATGACGATTCCTTAAAGGAGGCGGGCGGTTCAGGAAACCGGGCCGCTCACCCCTCGCGCGGCGTCCACGGCGCGGGTCCCCGCCCCTTCCACCAGCGCAGCAGCAGGCCGAGCGCGACGCCGACGCCAATCGCGACCGTCAGGTCGGCGAACACCGTCAGCACCAGCGTCAGCACGAGCAGCAGCAGTTCGTCGCGCGGCAGCGCGAGGTGCCCGCGCCATTTCTCGACCTCCGCCATGTTGAGCGCGGTGACGAGCAGCACCGCCGCGAGCGCCGGCAGCGCCAGCGCGCCGGCGAGCTTGCCCGCGACGAGCAGCACCGCGAGGATCACCAGCGCGTGCACCATCCCCGCGACCGGGGTGCGCCCGCCGGCGCGGACGTTGGTCGCGGTGCGCGCGATCGCGCCGGTGACGGGAAGCCCGCCGAACAAGGGCGAGACGATATTCGCATAGCCCTGCGCGAGCAGTTCGGCGCTCGGGCGGTGATGGCCGCCGAACATGCGGTCGGCGACGATCGCCGACAGCAACGATTCGACCCCCGCGAGAAAGGCGATGGTGAAGGCCGAAGGCAGCAGTTCGATCAGACGATCCGCCGTCACCTCAGGCCAGTGCGGCGCCGGAAGCCCCGACGGCAGCACGCCGAAGCGCGACCCCACCGTGTCGACCGGCAGATGGAAGGCAGCGACCGCGAGCGAGGCAAGGCCGACCGCGATCACCAGCACCGGCCAGCGCGGACGCCAGCGGCGCAGCAGCAGGATCGCGGCGACGGTCGCCGCGGTGACGCCCAGCGCCGCGGGGCTGAGCGTCGCGCGCGCGGCCCATAGCGCTTCGATCTTCGGGATCATGTCGGCGGGAACCTTGCCCGCCGACAGGCCGAGCGCGTCCTGAAGCTGGCTGGCGGCGATGATCGTCGCGATGCCGATGGTGAAGCCGTCGATCACCGGTTCGGGGACCAGCGCGATCAACCGACCGGCGCGGAAGAATCCGGCGATCGTCAGGATGATCCCCGCCATGATCGTCGCGACGATCAGCCCGTCCATCCCGTGATTCTGGATGACGCCATAGACGACGACGATGAAGGCGCCGGTCGGCCCGCCGATCTGCACCCGGCTGCCGCTCGTCGCCGAGATGATGAAGCCGCCGATGATCGCGGTAACGAGCCCGACGAAGGGCGTGCTGCCCGACGCGATGGCGATCGCGATACACAGGGGCAGCGCGACGAGCGCGACGCTGACCCCCGCCAGCGCATCGGCGCGGAACAGCGGCCAGCTGTAATCGCGCATCGTATCCAGCAGCTTGGGCCGGCGCATCGCATCTCCTTGGGCAAGGGTCCGCCCGATGCGCTAGGCCCCGGCCTGCGCCGGGGTCAAGCGTCAGTTCAGCAGATATTGCTTCCAGAAGAGCAGCGAGGCCCAGAAGGTGTAATCGACATTCTCCTTCTTGCCCCACTGGTGCCCCTCGTTGGTCGCGACCAGATGCCAGGCGGTGCCGCCATTTTTCCGCACGGCGGCCACGACCTGCTCGGCCTCCGATGCCGGGACGCGCGGGTCGTTGGCGCCGGTGACGACGAACAGCGGCTTCTTGATGTCGGCGACGCGGGTGAGCGGCGAGATCTCCATCAGCTTCGCCCGCTGCGCGGGGTCGCGCTCGTCGCCATATTCGACGCGGCGCAGGTCGCGGCGATATTCCTGCGTATTCTCAAGGAAAGTCACGAAGTTCGAGATGGCGACGACGCAGAGGTTCGCGCGCAGCTTGGCGGCGAAATGCGTCGCGGCGGCATAGCACATATAGCCGCCATAGCTGCGCCCGGTCAGACCGAAGCGCGCCGCGTCGAGTCCCGGGTCCTTCGCGAGCGCGTCGAGGAACACCCCCATGTCCTTGACGCTGTCCTCGCGCTTGAACGGCCCGTTGTCGAGCCCGACGAAGCGCTTGCCATAGCCGGTCGAGCCGCGGACATTGGGGTAGAAATAGGCGACCCCCAGCTCATTGACGATATAGTTGGTGCTGCCCAGAAACTCGGGACGCCACTGGCTTTCCGGCCCGCCGTGGACGTGCATGATCAGCGGCCGCTTGCCGGGGAATTTCGCGGGATCGGGGCGATAGAGGAAGCCCGACATCTCGAGTCCGTCGAAGCTCTTGATCGTGACCAGTTCGGGCTCGATATTGCGCGCGGCGTCGAGGCCGCCGGTCTCGCTTTGCGTCCAGCGCGTCACGGCGAGCGTTTCGGGATCGACGCTATAGGCGTCGGCGGCGCTGCGCGCCGAGGTGAAGCCGATGCCGATCGCCCCCCACGGCGCGATCTCGAGATGGCCGATCACGCCCGCGGGCAGCGCATCGACCGTCCGCGCGGCGCCGCTCGCGACGTCGAGCACGCGCAACCGGCTTACCCCCGCCTCGTTGATCGCATAGGCGATGAAGCGCCCGTCGGGGGCGATGTCGAATGCCTCGACGTCCCATGTCTCGGCCGGGCCGCGCGGCGTGAAGGCGCCGGTCTTCGGATCGAGGGTGCCGAGGCGCAGCACGTCGCTGCCGGCGTCGCTCGCGGCCCAGATCGTGCCGTCGGGCGCGAAGGACGCCCCCTCGAAAGCGATCTTCTTCCTGTGATCGCCGATCGGCGTCATCTTGCCGCTCGCGAGGTCGAGGCGGAACAGGTCGGTCTTTTCGATCGAGGCCGATCGCGTGGCGAGCGCCCAGCTCTTGTCGGGCGCGAAGCCGGCGACCGACCAGCCGTTGCTGTCGACCTCAGCCGCCAGCCGCGCAGACGCCGGATCGCGCGGATTCATCACATAGATATCATTGTCGCGCCCGTTACGCCGCGTCGAGGTGAAGGCGACGAGGCTGCCGTCCTTGCTCCACGCGTCGAGCGAATTGCGGCTCTTGCCGTCGGTGAGCAGGGAAAGGCGCCCGTCCTTCATCGCATAGATCTGATAGAATTCGCTGCCGCCGACATCCTTCTGGACCAGCATCATGTCGCCGTTCGGCGGCGACCAGCCGCCGCGTGCCACAGGTTCCGCCTCGAAGGTCAATTGCTCGCGCGCGCCCATCGGGCGGGCGACGCGGTGAAGCTGCGTCGTATTGCCGAAGCGCGTCGCGATCAGCATCGACTTGTCGGCGGGATTCCAGCCGACGAAGGCGGCGCCGCGATATTCCATATAAGGCCGCGTCGCGGCGGTCAGTTCGGCGGGGACCGCGGGCACGCCGTCGGCGACGAGGGCCGCGGGCTTCGGCTCGACCGCCGCGTCGCCTTCGGCGGCGGCCACGGGCGCGAGCGGGAGGGCCAGGGCGGCGAGAGCGGCCAGATAACGCATCGGTGATTTTCCTCTGTTGCCGAAAGACGAGTGGCCAGCGTTACCCGCTCGGCCGTCCGATGCAAAGGTTGCGGGCGAAAACCGGTTCGGCATCGGCTGGCCGCCGCCGTTCGTCGCGAAACGGTCGTAAAACACGGCGAATGGCGCCGATATGGCAGCGATTCCGGCACCCCGACCCGGATTCGTGGCGAATCCGCGACGAAACGAATGCAAAAATTAACGAATCGCTGGCAGAGTGTCTTGACTTGGGAGTTTTTGGGGCAAAACGTGGCGTTTCTGGGAATCGCCAGCCGGAGGGGCTGAAAACATGGCATCGACGTTCGGACCGCGCCTCTGGCGCCGATCGACTGCAAGCGTACCGCCTGCGCGCAGCCTGGGCCGCCGCATGACCGTTCACGCCGCCGCCGCCCTCATCGCCTTTGCCGCCTTGCAGATCTGGCTCGTGACGAGCGCGGTCGCCGCCGGAGCGCCGTCGGCGCTGATCGCGGTGGCGCTCGTCATGCTCCTCGCGCTCGCCGTCCCGATTGCGCGGATGACCGAACGCCATTGGTATCACCTCAGCCGTCAGGCGCTGGCAAGCTGGGGCCTTCACGCGCGTTTCCGCCGCGACGTCCGCCGCCTGTGGGCCGCCGCGCTGACTTTGCCCTTCCTGTGGGTCAGCGGCGCGATGGCCGCGACAGACGCCATCGCCGCAATCGCGCGCTGAATCCTCTTTGCTCTCGTCATGCCGGACTTGATCCGGCATCCATTCACGCGACGCCGCTTATAATGGACCCCGGATCAAGTCCGGGGTGACGAAGGGAAATCGGTTCGACGCCCTTCGGTTTGCCGACATAGATTTTGACGCTGGCCCGCGCGCCGTATAGGGCGCGGACATGCTGACCGTTTCCGAAGCCCTAGACCGCGCGCAGATGCTCTGCGACGCCGCGACCAAGGCTGGCGCCGACGCCGCCGACGCGCTCTATTACTGCAACGCCGCCACCTCGGTCTCGATGCGCCTCGGCGCGCTCGAGGATGTCGAGCGGTCCGAGGGGCAGGATATTTCGCTGCGCGTCTTCGTCGGCCAGCGCAGCGCCAGCGTGTCGACCGCCGACATGGACGCGGGCGAGCTCGCGAAGCTGGTCGAGCGCTGCGTCGCGATGGCGCGCGAGGCGCCCGAGGACCCCTATGCCGGCCTCGCTCCCGAGGACCGGCTCTTCCGCGGTCCGGTCCCCGACTATGATCTCGACGACGGCAGCGAAGCCGATCCGCAGGCGCTGCGCGAAGCCGCGCTGGCGGTCGAGGAAGCGGCACGCGCGGTCGCAGGCGTCACCAACAGCGAGGGCGGCAGCGCGAGCCACAGCCGCACCCGCTTCGCGCTCGCCACTAGCCACGGCTTCGCCGGCGGCTATGGATCGAGCGGGCACAGCCTGTCGGCGAGCGTCATCGCGGGCGAAGGCGCGGCGATGCAGCGCGACTATGGCTGGCACAGCGCGCACCACCTGTCCGACCTCGAAAGCGTCGAGGCGATCGGGACGCGCGCGGGCACTCGCGCGGTGGCGCGGCTGAACCCCGGCAAGGCGCCGGTCGGCAAAGTGCCGGTGTTGCTCGACCCGCGCGTCAGCGGCGGCATCGTCGGCCATCTGCTGAGCGCGATCGCCGGGCCCGCGGTCGCGCGCGGCACCAGCTTCCTGCTCGGCAAGGAAGAGCAACAGCTTTTCGACCGCGCCATCGTCATCCGCGACGACCCGCACCGCCCACGCGGCCTACGCAGCCGCGCTTTCGACGGCGAGGGTCTGCCGACCGCGCCGCGCGATATCGTGACCGGCGGCCGGATCACCGGCTGGCTGCTCGACACGGCGTCGGCGAAGCAGCTCGGCCTCCAGCCCACCGGCCATGCCAGCCGCGGCGGCGGCGCGGCGGGGGTGACCGCGAGCAACCTCCACCTCGCGGCGGGAACGCAAAGCCCCGAAGCGCTGATGGCCGACATCGAGGAAGGCGTCTATCTGACCGAGCTGATCGGCCAGGGCGTAAACCCGGTCACCGGCGACTATAGCCGCGGCGCGTCGGGCTTCCTGATCCAGGGCGGCCGGATCGCCGGGCCGATCGCCGAGTTCACCGTCGCGGGCAATCTGGTCGATATGTTCGCCGCGCTCGTCCCCGCCGACGACCTTGAATTTCGCCACGCGGTCAACGCGCCGACGCTCCGTATCGACGGCATGACCGTCGCGAGCGCCTAGGCCTTCCGCCATGCCCGGCCATAACCTCGAAGCCGTGATCGCCGCGACCCGCGAGGTCGGCGACATGGCGATGGCGCGCTGGCGCGGCGAGGGCAAGGCGGTGAGCGTCTGGAACAAGTCGCACGACAATCCGGTCAGCGACGTCGACCTGGCGGTCGATGCGCGGCTGAAGGCGGTGCTCGGCGCGATCGAGCCGCGCGCCGGCTGGCTGTCCGAAGAGACCGCCGACAATGAAGACCGCCTGGCGTGCCGGGCGATGTGGTGCGTCGATCCGATCGACGGCACGCGCGACTTCATCCGCGGCCGCCCCGGCTGGTGCGTGTCGGTCGCGCTCGTCGTCGACGGCGCGCCCGAACTCGGTGTGCTCTATGCTCCCGCGCTCGACGAATTGTGGGTCGCGCAAAAGGGGCGTGGCGCAACGCTCAACGGCGAGGCGCTGCGCGCGAGCCGGCGGATGCTCTTCGACGGATCGCGCGTCCCCGCCGACAGTCTGCCGAAAATCGACCGCGACCTGATCATGGTCACCAAGCCGAACAGCATCGCGCTGCGCATGGCGCTCGTCGCGGACGACCGCGCCGACCTGGTCGCGACGCTGCGCTGGGGGTTCGAGTGGGACGTCGCCGCCGCCGCACTGATCGCGACCGAGGCGGGCGCGATCGTCACCGACGCCTTCGGCGAGCCGCTGGTCTTCAACACCCCGCGCGCGCAGGCCTTTGGCGTCATCGCCTGCGCCCCGGGAATCCATCGCGCCGTGGTGAGCCGCTTGCACGACCGCGCGGTGGCGTTGACCTCAACGAATTAACCGGCACCGGCCCGCTCCCCCACCCGGCCTTCCTGACGATAGTAACCTGGCGAGGCCGGGTGGGGGAGCGGGCCGGTGCCGGTCATTTCCGCTTCGCGGAAACAGATATCGAACGCCGCGAACCGCCGCAGTCCGCTTGACTTTCGGCCCGACTCACCTTAGTTGCGCATCCATTCCAACAGCCTGACCGGACGGCGAAGCGCGGCAAGCGCATTCGTGGTCCGTTTTTTGCGTTGGAAATCAGACGCTTTGAGATAGGACTCGTCTGCCAGCGAGTCCTGTGGAGCAGGAGAAAGAACAGCATGGCACGTATTGCGGGCGTCAACCTGCCCACCAACAAGCGCGTTATCATCGCGCTCACCTATATCCACGGCATCGGCCGCAAGACCGCCGTCGACATCGCCGACAAGCTGGGCATCGACCACAGCCGCCGCGTTCAGGACCTGAGCGACGCCGAAATCCTCCAGATCCGCGAAACGCTCGACGCCGACCACACGGTCGAGGGTGATCTTCGTCGCAACACGGCGATGAACATCAAGCGCCTGATGGACCTCGCCTGCTATCGCGGCCTGCGTCATCGCAAGGGCCTTCCCGTCCGCGGCCAGCGCACGCACACCAATGCGCGCACCCGCAAGGGCAAGGCGAAGCCGATCGCCGGCAAGAAGAAGTAAGCCGGTTTTTCCGCGCCGGCGGCCGCCCTACGACGGCTGCGCCCCGGCCCGCTTTACGGATTTAGGACAGGATTTCATCAATGGCTCGTGAACCGCAGCGCCTTCGTCGGCGCGAACGCAAGAATATCTCGTCGGGTGTGGCCCACGTCAACGCGACCTTCAACAACACGATGATCACCATCACCGACGCGCAGGGCAATGCGATTGCCTGGTCGAGCGCCGGCATGATGGGCTTCAAGGGCAGCCGCAAGTCGACTCCCTATGCCGCACAGGTCTGCGCCGAGGACGCGGGCAAGAAGGCCGCCGAGCATGGCGTCCGCACCCTCGAAGTCGAGGTCAAGGGCCCCGGCGCCGGCCGCGAATCGGCGCTCCGCGCCCTGCAGGCGGTCGGCTTCCACATCACGTCGATCCGCGACGTGACGCCGATCCCGCACAATGGTGTCCGCCCGGCCAAGCGCCGCCGCGTCTGACGCCTTTTCGGGCGCGCCCCGCCGGGGCCCGCCCGCACCAAATCTCTCGCTGGATGGGTAGCCGACCCCTGCCCGTCCCGCCACTAGCAAAGGGAAGTCCATGACTGTCAATATCCGGAACTGGCAGGAATTGAAGAAGCCCAGCAACCTGGAAATCAAGGCCGGCGGCGACGGCAAGCGCAAGGCGACCTTCGTCGCCGAGCCGCTTGAGCGTGGTTTCGGCCTGACGCTCGGCAACGCGCTGCGCCGCGTGCTGCTGTCGTCGCTCCAGGGTGCGGCCATCACGTCGATCAAGATCGAGAACGTCCTGCACGAATTCTCGAGCCTGGCCGGCGTGCGCGAGGATGTCACCGACATCGTCCTCAACGTCAAGCAGATCGCGCTCAAGATGGAAGGCGAAGGCCCCAAGCGGCTGCAGCTTTCGGCCACCGGCCCCGCGACCGTCAAGGCCGGCGACATCATGGTGTCGGGCGACATCAAGGTGATGAACCCGAACCATGTCATCTGTCACCTCGACGATGGCGCGACGCTGAACATGGAGCTCGTTGCCGACAGCGGCAAGGGCTATGTCCCCGCGACCGCCAACCGCCCGGTCGACGCACCGATCGGCCTGATCCCGGTCGACTCGCTCTTCTCGCCCGTCCGCCAGGTCGCCTACAAGGTCGACAATGCGCGTATCGGCCAGGAGCTCGACTTCGACAAGCTGAGCCTGACCGTCGAAACCGACGGCACGGTGACCCCGGAAGACGCCGTCGCTTACGCCGCGCGCATCCTCCAGGACCAGCTGCAGGTCTTCGTCCACTTTGAAGAGGCGATGAACGACAGCGGCATGATCGGCATGGCGGCCCCCTCGGCCACCGCCGACGAGTCCGACGTCAACCAGCTCAACCGCTTCCTTCTCAAGAAGGTCGATGAGCTCGAACTGTCGGTCCGCAGCGCCAACTGCCTCAAGAACGACAATATCATCTACATCGGTGACCTGGTCCAGAAGACCGAAGCCGAAATGCTCCGCACCCCGAACTTCGGCCGCAAATCCTTGAACGAAATCAAGGAAGTGCTGTCGTCGATGGGCCTGCGCCTCGGCATGGATATCCCCGGCTGGCCGCCGGAGAATATCGAAGAAATGGCGAAGAAGCTCGAGCAGGAACTTCTGGGTTAAAATTCTCCCCGCTTGCGGGGAGGTGGCAGCCCGCAGGGCTGACGGAGGGGGGTATCGGCCTAGCGCCGCGCTCAAACGAGAACCCCCTCCACCACCGCTTCGCGGCGGTCCCCCTCCCCGTTCCGGGGAGGAATACGGGAAATGGGTCGGCCCGCAAATCGACCTGGTCTGGGCTACCTCACACGGGCCCTTAACGAACGAAGGACAAAATCATGCGTCATAAATCGGGTGGCCGGAAGCTTCAGCGCACGAGCGCACATCGCACGGCCCTGTTCCGCAACATGTCGGCCTCGCTCATCAAGCATGAGCAGATCACGACAACCGTCGCCAAGGCGAAGGAACTGCGTCCCTATATCGAAAAGCTGGTCACGCTCGCGAAGCGCGGCGGCCTTGCCAATCGCCGCCTGGCGATGAGCCGACTGATGGACGATACGCAGCTCGTGAAGCTGTTCGACGTCCTCGCCGAGCGCTACAAGGACCGCAACGGCGGCTACACCCGCATCATCAAGGCCGGCATCCGCGC
>QFCS01002035.1_pt1 | contig 32923 bp, 35 predicted proteins | sample 3576561 | NCBI WGS metagenome assembly QFCS01 | reverse complement strand
TCCAATCTCGACGGCGACTCCAACGTGCTCGCGCCGGACAGCAGGCGGCGGCTCGACTGGCTGGCCAACCGGCTGTGGCACACCGACGCCTCGTTCCGCGCCGTGCCGGGCGCCCTGTCCCTGCTCTACGCCCATGTCGTGCCCGACGAAGGCGGCGACACGGAATTCGCGGACATGCGCGCCGCCTACGACGCGCTGCCGCCGAAGACGAAGGACGACATCGAGGGCCTGGTCGCCGAGCATTCGATCTGGCACTCGCGCGCCCAGCTCTCGGTCACGACCTACAGCGACGAGGAACGCGCGGCGCTGCCGCCGGTGCCGCAGCGCGTGGTGCGCCGCCATCCCGGCTCGGGCCGCAGGACGCTCTATGTCGCCAGCCACGCCTCGCACATCATCGGCATGCCGGTCGCCGACGGCCGCCTGCTGCTGATGGAGCTGATCGAGCACGCGACCCGGCCGCGCTTCGTGCATGCGCACAGCTGGCGACAGGGCGATCTGGTTGTCTGGGACAATCGCTGCACCATGCATCGCGCCCGGCCCTTCGACACGACGAAGGTGCGCGACCTCAGGCGCGTGACCACGCGCGACGTCGCCTCGACCCTCGAGCAGGCCGCCTAGGGATACCGACCGTGACCGATACCGCCGACCTTGCGGCTCTCTTTCCCGAACCGATCGAAGCCTATGTCGCGGAACTCGCGACGGCGGACGAGCCGCCATCCGTCGCCATCGGCGCCTGCCTGGTCCGTTATGGCGAGGCCGGCCCGCAACTGCGCGAGATCCTGGCGCGCGGCGCGGAAGGCAAGGTCACGAGCGAGAGCGAGGCCGGTCAGCTCTTCCGCGCGCTGCACATCGTGGGCGGCGTACGCGATCCGCTGGCCTTTCCGTTCGTGCTGCACCTGCTGCGGCTGCCGGAGGACGATCTCGAATGGCTGCTGGGCGACGCCATGACCGAGACGCTGCCCAGGATCGCCGCCGGCGTCTTCGACGGCGATGCGGAAGCCCTGCTCCAGGCCATCGGCGATCCCGCCACGGACTGGATCGTGCGAAGCTCGTTGCTGCGCGCCGCGACCTTCCTGACGTGGGAAGGACGCATCGATCGTTCCCGCATGGCCGCCTTCCTGGAAGAGTTCGGCGGCAGGGCGCCCGACGAGAACGAGGAGCTGGTGCTCGCCGACTGGGCCAACGCCATCTCCCTGCTCGGCCTGCGCCATCTCGAACCCCTGGTAAGCGTGGTCGAAACGCAGGGCCGCCTCGACGAGGATCTGTTCGTGCGCGACGACTTCGAGAAGCAGCTGGCCGAGGCCGAGCGCACACCGGGAGACGGCACGCGCTTCAGGGAAACGGGCCTGGGCTACATCGACGACGTGCTGGAGGCGTTGCAGCTGTTTACCCACGACCCCGACGCCGGCTCTTCCGGGAAGGATTTCGACGACGCGCCCCTCCAGGAGCCCGTGATCAATCCCTGGCGCCATGTCGGCCGCAACGATCCCTGCCCCTGCGGCAGCGGCAAGAAGGCCAAGCGCTGCTGCCTCGCCGCCTGAGCGGCGTCACCCGAAGGACCCGTCATGCCCCGACCCGTCGACATCTGGCTCGCCGCCGGCGTGCGCACGCCCTTCGCCAAAGTCGACGGACCACTGTCCGGCTACGACGCCATCGAGCTGTCGGTGCCGGTGGCGCGCCACATGGTCGACCTGCTGAAGGGCGGCCGGCCCGACTTCGCGGTATGGGGCGTCGTCGTGCCGTCGCTCACCTTCAGCAACATCGCGCGCGAGGTGCTGATGGATGCCGGCATCGACGCCACGGTGCCCGCCTTCTCCACGGTGATGGCCTGCTCGACCAGCATGATGGGCGCGATCGAGGCCGCCGGCATGATCGACGGCGATGCCTGCAATCTCGCGCTGGTCGGCGGCGTCGACAGCCTGAGCCGCGTGCAGATCGGGCTCGGCCAGCGGCTGTCGGACTGGCTGCGCAAGTTTCAGCAGGCGCGGTCGCTGGGCCAGAAGCTCGACCATGTCACGCATGTGCACCTGAAGGACATCCGCCTCTACATCCCGGCGATCGCCAACCGCACGACCGGCCTCAGCATGGGCGAGCATACCGAGATCACTGCCCAGGAATGGCAGATCGGCCGCGCGCAGCAGGACGAGATCGCGCTTGCCAGCCACCAGGGCGCGGTGCGCGGCTGGGACCAAGGCTTCTTCGACGACCTCGTGATCCCAGTCGGCGGCGTGTCGCGCGACACCATCCCGCGCAAGGACACCTCCCTCGAGAAGCTGGCGCGGCTGCCGCCATCCTTCGACCGCACCAGCGGCAAGGGCACGCTGACCGCCGGTAATTCCTCGCCGCTCACGGACGGCGCCGCCGCGATCTGGGTCGCCTCGTCGAAGGGCCTGGAGCGGCTGCCTCCCGAAACGCCACGGGTGAAGCTGGTCGACTGGGAGATCGCTTCGCTCGACTTCCGTGTCGAAGGCCTGCTGATGGCGCCGGCCTTCGCCATCCCCCGCCTGCTGGCACGGCACGGCCTGCGCTATGCCGACATCGACCTGTGGGAGATCCACGAAGCCTTCGCCGCGCAGGTGGCCTTCCATCTCAAGGCGCTGCAGGATTCGCTCTTCCTGCGCGACAGGGCCAAGGTGCCGCGCGATTTCGGCGCCTTTCCGGTCGAGCGGATGAACCCCAACGGCGGCAGCACGGCGATCGGCCATCCGTTCGGCGCCACCGGTGCGCGCATCATCAGCCAGGCGGTCAAGGAGCTCGCGACCATGGGCTCGGGCAGGAATGGGGCCAGGCGCGCCATCGTCAGCATCTGTGCCGATGGCGGCCAGGGCAGCGTGATGCTGCTGGAGACGGCATGAGGCCGCTCCGGCCCGTCGTCACGACGCGGCAGACTGCGCGGCTGCCCGCCCGACGATGATCCGGACAGGCGAGAGAGCCTGTCTCAGCCTGGCGTCGTTCAGCAGGAACGCCATTGCCGCGTCCTTCTTGGCCTGCGGCAATGCGCTGAGACGCACCTTTTCCATGATGAACGACAGGGCAGGAACCGTCTCGATCACGGGCAGAGTGCTCGTTGCCGTCTGCGGATCGCGCTGCTTCGGCCGATCGGTCGCCATGATGGCGGCAACGTCACAGACCCAGGCGATCAGCATGGCAACGCCCAGATCCCTCCAGCCACCTTCCTGCGTCTCGCCGAGCGGCATCGCCGCATCGGACGGCCGGGCCTCGCCGGACAGCAGCGCGGCAGTCTCCACGAAGAAGAGGCTGTCGAACAGACTGGCCGCGTCTTCGTCCAGGGCCACGACGAGGCGCCGGAGATGCGGCCCGACGCCTTTCACGAACTCGGCCGGACCACAGACCTCCAGCGCTGAAGCCGCCGGCCCGGACTCTCCACCCTGACCACCCATCATCCGCCCGCTCACTACCATCGGCATGGTTGGTATTCTAGTTGGACTACCGGCAGTTGTCGACACCGTGGTTTCTGCCATCCCGTCCACCGCCCGTTCCGTCACGACGGGTCAGGGCCAAGCTTCCCATTGCAATCGGTCCCGCCTGCTGGCCTGATCGCCGCCTCGGAGGGCTTAGCCGTGAGCATCGATTTCCTGGTCACCACCCTGATCATCGTCATCTCGCCGGGCACCGGCGTGCTGTTCACGCTGGCGACGGGCCTGTCGCGCGGTGCGCGGGCCAGCGTGGTCGCGGCCTTCGGCTGCACGCTCGGCATCGTGCCGCACATGGCGGCGGCGATCCTGGGCCTGGCCGCGCTGCTGCACACCAGCGCCCTCGCCTTCCAGCTGTTCAAGTATGTCGGCGTCGCCTATCTGCTCTACATGGCCTGGAGCACGCTCCGCGAGCATGGCGCACTCACCGTCGAACGGGACACGAGCACCAGGTCGGCCGCGCAGGTCATCCTGCAGGCGGTCCTGATCAACATCCTCAATCCCAAGCTGTCGATCTTCTTCTTCGCCTTCCTGCCGCAGTTCGTCAGCGCCGATGAGGCCACGCCGATGCTGCGCATGTCCGAGCTCTCCGCGGTGTTCATGCTGCTGACCTTCGTCGTGTTCGCAGGCTACGGGCTGTTCGCCGCCGCCATCCGCAACCATGTGATCTCGAGGCCGCGTGTGCTGACCTGGATGCGACGCGCCTTCGCGGGAGCGTTCGCGGCGCTCGGCGCGAAGCTGGCCCTGGCCGAACGGTGACGTCGGGATCAGTCGTGGCGCCGACACGATACCGCTGGCTCATCGTCTTCCTGCTGTTCTCGATCACGGTCGTGAACTATGTCGACCGCGCTGCCATCTCCTATGCCATCCCGTCGATCCAGCGCGATCTCGGCCTGTCGGCGGCCGACGCCGGCGCGGTGCTGGGCGCTTTCGGCCTGGGCTATGCCGTCACCACCCTGCTCGGCGGCTTCGCGGTCGACCGCTACGGCGCGCGGCTGGTCCTCACCATCGCCGCCGTCTTGTGGAGCCTGTCGATCGGACTCACCGGCCTCGCCGGCAGCCTCGCCATGCTCTACGGCGCGCGCGTTCTGCTGGGCGTCGCCGAGGGGCCGAACTTCCCGGCCATGGAGGGCGCCGTGACGCATTGGCTCGCCCCGGGCGAACGCGCCACCGCGCTCGGCAATGCCCTGGTCGCCGTGCCCCTCGCGCTCGCCGTCGGCGGCCCGCTGGTCACCCAGCTGATGGGCTGGCTCGACTGGCGGATGACCTTCATGGTCCTGTTCGTGCTGTCGGCAGCCTGGGTGCCGGTCTGGTACCTGTTGTTCCGCGACAGCCCGGCCGAGTCCCGGCACGTCAACGAGACCGAGCTCACGCACATCCGCCGCGGCCATCCGCCTGGCAGCGTGCCGCCCGCCACGTCGCGATCATGGCCGCGCGCCGGCGAGCTGGCGGCGCTGCTCGGCAACCGCACGCTGCTGGCCAACACCTGGGCCTTCTTCGTGTTCGGCTACTTCCTGTTCTTCTTCATGACCTGGCTGCCGAGCTACCTCGAACGCACGTACGGGCTGAACCTCGCCGCCGTCGGGCTGTTCACCGTGCTGCCCTGGCTGGCCGCGGCGATCCTGCTGTGGCTGGTCGGGCGGTGGTCCGACCGACTGCTGCAGGCGACGGGCCGGCTGCGGATCGCCCGCAGCTACCTGATCGCGGGCAGCCAGCTCGTGGCGGCGCTCGCGGTCGTGCCGGTGGCCCTCACCGACGACCTCGCGGTCGCCATCGCCGGCATCACGGTCGCCGTCGCGGCCTCGATGGGCGGCAACGCCGTCTACTATGCCGTCAATGTCGACATCGTGCCGCACCGTGCCGCGACGGCGCTCGGCATCATGGACTTCGCCTTCGCGCTGTCCGGCTTCCTCGCCCCGCTCCTCACCGGCTGGGTGCTGGGCCTGCGCGGCTCGTTCGAGGATGGCTTCCTGCTGATGGCGGCGCTGGCGCTGTCGTCGGTGCTGGTCGTTCTGGCATTCCATCATCCCGAGGCGGACCGGGAGCAAGCCGCCCCGTAGCGCTGGCCTGGAGCCGATGGCGTGGCGGCGACCGTCAGCCGGCGACGTCGGCGACCGCCGCCACGATCGCGGGAATCAGCGCTTCAGGCAGTTCGTGGCCGACTCCTTCGAGAGTCATCAGCCGCGCCCCGCGAATGCCGTCGGCCAGCGCCTGGCCATTCGGCAGGGGCAGGATCGGATCCTCGTCGCCATGGATGATCAGGACGGGCTTGGCGATGTCCCGGAAGCGACCGGTCCAGTCGCCGTCGGCCTGCGCCATGCTGTGATTGAAGGCGCTGGCGATGCTCTCGGTACGAGCAAGGACGGCAACGATCTCCTGTCGCGCCCGGTCGGTATCGAAGACATGGGCGGATCCCGTGCACAGCCGGGCAATCCCGAGGAGGAAATCGACGACCGAATCGCGGTCGGCCCAGTCCAAGCCGGCCATCCTGCCGAAGTGCTCGACGAACCGTGACGCGATATGGGGGAGCGGCACACCGTCCCAGCCGAGCGGTTCGGATGCGACCAGGATCAGCGACTCCACCCGGTCCGGATAGCGCAGAGCGGCGATCTGGCCGATGAAGCCCCCCAGGGACATGCCCATGATATGCGCACGGGCCAAGTCGTAGGCATCCATCACGCCGATCAGGTCGTCGGTCATGTCCTCGACGCTGTAGCCGGCCCGGCCAGGCGGACAGGTCGTGGATTCGCCGGTATCCCGGTGATCGTAGCGGACCACGAAAAATCCGCGTTCGGCCAGACCCCGGCAAAGGCTCTCCGGCCATCCGAGCATGGAGGCCGTGGCCCCCATGACCAGGACGATGGCAGGATTCCCCGGGGCACCGAATGTCTGCGTGGCGATGACGACGCCGTTGGCGCTTACTTTCCTCATCCTGCCGTTCCGTCCGGTCGACAATCCACCGTACCGGACATGACGAACGGCGCCAGAGGTCATCGGGTGCCGTTGATTCGGACGCCCAGCCTGGCCATGAATTCGGCGATGTCCGGCTTGATCGACTGCGCCGCGACGACGTCGTTGTCGCTGCCGCGCAGATCGCCCTTCATGTATCTGGCCGCCGCCCTGCCGAAAAGCGCAAAGGGATCGTCGGGACGGTCGCGCAGCTCGGCGCTGTAGTCGTCGATGGCGGCCTCATAGCGCTTCAGCTTGAGATTGACGAAACCCCGGGAGGCACGGGTGCCGGGATTCCGGCGGCGCATGCGAAGCGCCTCGTCGCAGTCCGCAAGCGCCTGCTCGAGCTCGCCGGAAACCGCCTTGGCGAAACATCTGTTGCCCAGGGCGATGGGACTCGAAGGATTGAGCTTCATCGCCTCGTCGAAGTCGCGAATCGCGAGGTCGTAGCGTTCCAGGGCCGTGTACGTCGTTCCGCGGCTGTTGAAGGCGTCCGCGTCGGCCGGATTGATCGCGAGCGCCCGATCATAGTCCTCCAGCGCACGCTCGTACTCGCCCTTGTCGTCATAGGCGTTGCCGCGGTTCTTGTAGGCGGTCGCCAGGTCGACCTGATCGACGGAATCCCGGGCGATGACCCAGGAACAGCTTGAAATGACCTGATCCGGCAGGGAGGACACGTAGCACTTCTTGAAAAGCTCGTCGGGACTCTGGGCCTGCGAGACGTTCCCGAGGAACGGCAGGAGCATGCTGACGGGGAAAGCCAGGAATTTACTCAGACGCGACATCGACTCCTCGAAGCTCATGACCGGATGGCTTCCGCTTCTTGCTTCATGAACCCGATGGGGCGAGCCGGCCTTGAGCCAGGTCAACGGAGGAATCCGGTCATGTCCGTGCCGGTCGCGAACGAGGCAGCGCCACTCTCCGAGGAGCCGCGCCGTCGACGAATTGACTGAAATTTGGAGCGGGCGAAGGGATTCGAACCCTCGACCCCAACCTTGGCAAGGTTGTGCTCTACCCCTGAGCTACGCCCGCGCTCCGTTGCTCCGGCGCACCGCCGGAAGGCGGTGTGGATAGGGCTTTTCCGCCGCCTTGGCAAGAGGGGCGAAAGGGCCTGGCTGCGGTCGCGTCACTGGCGCAGCAGGAGCCGCTGCAAGTACTTGCCGTATTCGCTTTCGCGGATCGGCTCGATCAGGCGCGCCATGCCCTCGTCGTCGATATAGCCCTTGCGCCAGGCGACCTCCTCCGGGCTGCCGATCTGCAGCCCCTGGCGATCTTCGACCGTTTCGACGAACTGTGCGGCGCGCAGCAGGCTGGAGGGAGTGCCGGTATCGAGCCAGGCATAGCCGCGACCCAACTTCTCGACCGTGAGGCGGCCTTCCTCCAGGTAGCGGGCATTGATGTCGGTGATCTCGAGCTCGCCGCGGGCCGAGCGCGGCATCTTCTCGGCGATCTCGCAGACGTCGGCATCGTAGAAATAGAGGCCGGTGACCGCCCAGTGGGAGCGCGGCGCCTTCGGCTTCTCGACGATGCCGATCGGCCGACCGGCGGCATCGAACTCGATCACGCCGTAGGCCGAGGGATCGTTCACCCAGTAGGCATAGACCACGGCGCCCGATGCCTCGGCGCCGCGTTCGGCCACCTCGGGCAGGGAATCGCCGTAGAAGAGGTTGTCGCCGAGGATCAGGCCGACGCGGTCCTTGCCGATGAAGTCGCGCCCGATCAGGAAGACCTCGGCGATCCCGCCGGGCTTGGGCTGAACGGCATAGTTGATCGTGATGCCCCACTGACGGCCGTCACCGAACAGCCGGTAGTAGGACTCGACATCCTGCGGGTTGACGACCAGCAGGATGCGGCGACAACCCGCCAGCATCAGAGTCGTCAGCGGATAGTACACCATCGGCTTGTTGTAGATGGGCAGCAGCTGCTTGTTGGCAGCCAGCGTCATCGGGTAAAGCCGCGTGCCGCTGCCGCCGGACAGGATGATTCCCTTCATTGTCGACGATCTAAAGCCCCACGATGCTCCAACCGCAACAACTATTCGCCAGGCTCGACCAGCTTGGAATCGTCCACCGCACGGTGACGCATCCGCCGCTGTTCACGGTGGAGGAGGCAAAGACGCTGCGCGGCGACCTGCCCGGGCATCACATCAAGAACCTCTTCCTGCGCAACAGGAAGGAGGAGATGTGGCTGGTCGTAGCGCTGGAGGATCGTGCGATCGACCTGAAGCGCCTGGGCGAGGTGCTGGGTGCCGGGCGCCTCTCGTTCGGCAGCGCCGATCGGCTGAAGCGCGTGCTGGGCGTCGAACCCGGCTCGGTGACCCCCCTTGCGCTCGCCAACGACGGCGATCGCAACGTCCGCCTCGCCCTAGACCGCGCCCTGGCCGACGGTCAGCCGATCAACGCCCACCCCCTGGTCAATACCATGACCTCGACGCTCGCCGGCGCCGACCTGCAGCACTTCTTCGCGGCGACCGGCCATCAGCCGCAATGGCTCGACTTTCCCCTCTGATGTAATATTATAACGTGATGTTGAGACGTCACCTGCTGGCCGGCGCAGCGGCCGCGTTCGCCATACCGGCTGTGGCCCAGGGTCGCACCAAGGTCGTGGCCACCTTCTCGATCCTGGCGGACCTGACCAGCCAGGTGGCGGGCGACCGTATCGAGCTCGCCGTGCTGGTCGGCGCCGACATCGACGCCCATACGTATCAGCCCAAGCCGGCCGACGCCCGCGCGGTGGCCGCGGCGCAGGCCATGGTCAGCAACGGGCTGGGCTTCGAGGGCTGGATCGAGCGGCTGGCGAAAGCCGCTCCCTTCAAGGGCCGCGCCATCGTCGCCTCGACAGGCGTGCCGACCTTGAAAGCCGAGCATGGACAGGGACATGGGCATGGACATGGCCACGGGCCGGATCCCCATTGCTGGCAGGATGTCGGCCGCGCCCGGCGCTACGTCTCCAACATCGTGGCAGGGCTGGCCGCGGCCGACGCAGCCAATGCCGCCTTCTACCGCGAGCGCGGCCAAGCCTACGATCAGCAGCTCGCAACCCTCGATTCCTGGGTCAAGGCGGAGATCGGCAGGGTGCCGGCGGCGCAGCGGCGCGCCATCACCGGGCACGATTCCTTCCGGTATTTCGCGCAGGCCTACGGTGTCCAGTTCCAGGCGCCGCGGGGCTTCACCACCGAGAGCGAGCCGTCTGCCAAGGACGTCGCCGCCCTGATTCGCCAGGTCCGCGACCAGAAGATCAAGGCGCTGTTCGTCGAGAACATGAGCAATCCCGGACTGGTGGAGCAGATCGCGCGTGAATCGGGCGGCGTGATCGGCGCCCGGCTCTACAGCGACGCGCTCTCGGGGCCCGACGGACCGGCGTCCACCTACGAGGCCATGATGCGCCACAACGTGACGGCGCTCGTGGCCGGAATGCTGAAGAACTGACGGCTCACGCCGCCGCGTAGGACAGGCCGGCGGCGCGCCGTGCCTGCTGCAGCGTGTTGTACATCAGGCACGCCACGGTCATCGGACCGACCCCGCCGGGCACCGGCGTGATGCGGCCCGCCACCGCCAGCGCCTCCTCGAAGGCCACGTCGCCCACCAGCCGGCTCTTGCCGTCCGCCATGGGAACGCGGTTGATACCGACGTCGATCACGGTGGCGCCGGGTTTCAGCCACTCGCCCCGCACGAAGCCAGGGCGGCCGATCGCCGCCACCACGATGTCGGCGCGCCGCGCCAGTGCGGGAAGATCGCGGGTCCGCGAGTGGGCGATCGTCACCGTGCAATCGGCCCGCAACAGAAGCTGCGCCACCGGGCGGCCGACCAGATTGGAACGACCGATCACCAGCGCGTCGGCGCCGGCCAGCGAGCCGAGGATGTCGGTCAGCAGCATTGAGACGCCGAGCGGCGTGCAGGGCACCGGAAAGTCGAGCGGCGCCCCAGGCGCCACGGACGCCAGCCGGCCGACATTGAAGGGATGGAACCCGTCGACGTCCTTGGCCGGATCGATCGCCAGCAGCACCTTTGCCGTGTCGATGTGCCTGGGCAAAGGAAGCTGCACGAGGATGCCATGCACGGCCTTGTCGGCATTCAGCTGCACGATCAGCGCCAGCAGCTCGGCCTCGTCCGTGGTCTCGGGCAGGCGGTGATCGAAGCTCGCCATGCCGAGCTCGGCGGCCGTGCGGCCCTTGCTGCGCACATAGACCTGGCTGGCCGGATCCTCGCCGACCAGGATGGTGGCAAGACCGGGCCGTGGTCCACCCGCGGCGACCAGCGCCGCCACGCCCTCGCCCACTCGGCCGCGCAGGCCGGCCGCAAAGGCCTTGCCGTCGATCAGCATCGCGTCAGCCATGACGGCTCGCCCACTCGGCAATGATACGGGACAGCATGGCAGGCTCTCCCGCAATGCTCAGCACCTTGTCGCGCACGGTCTCTCCTCGTAGCAGGGCGAAGCTCGATTTCGGCAGGCGCCACTCCCGCGCCATCAGGTCGATCACCGCGGCGTTCGCCTTGCCGTCCTCGGCGGCCGCCGTCACCGACGCCTTCAGCGTGCCATCGCGGCAGTCGAGCGCCGTCACCCGCGCTCGCGGCCTGGCGCGCAGCTCGACGGTGACTCCAGTTGCGGTACGACGCAGGAAGGCGGGATCGTCCGCTGGCACCGTCAGATGATCAGGGCCGGCCAGACGTATTCCCATAGAAGGCTACGGAGGAAGAACAATCCCAGCAGCAGGATCACTGGCGAGATGTCGACGCCTCCGAGATTGGGCAGGACGCGCCGGATCGGCCGCAATACCGGCTCGGTCAGGCGATAGAGCAGATCCACGACGACGCGGATGAACTGGTTGCGGACGTTGACGACGCCGAACGCCACCAGCCAGCTCATGATCGCGCTGCCGATCACCACCCAGGTGTAAATGCTGATGATTTCGTCGATCAGTTTCGCCAGCGACAACATCGCCACTCCGCTCCTCCGCGCCGGCAGGCTTGTCGACCAGGCTTGTCGACGCCGCGCGCTGCACCCTACTCGGCGTGGATTGCCTACCTCAAGCCATTTCAGGTCCGTGAGAGAGCCAGCTCGACGCCGCCGAAGCGGATCGCGCGGGCGGCTGAAATGTCGCGGGGACCATGTTCGGGCAGCAGGCGAGCACCATCGATGAACGTGCCGCCGCCGCTGCCGAGGTCCTCGAGCCCGATCCGGCCGGGCGCGACCAGCAGCCGGGCATGCGGCTGGCCGACCGATGGATCCGCAAGCGACAGCTCGCCAGGATGAGAGCCTGGGGCGCCTGTGATGAGGTACGACGGCAGGGCTCCGTCGATGACGAAGGCGACGATGCCGCCCGCGGGCAGGCTGCCCGACAGCGTCCAGCCGCGCCGATCCGTCAGCGCCGTAGCGGGCGCGCCAAGCGCCCGGGGCGCAGGGGGAGGACCGCCGGACACCCCATGAACCGGCACGACGCGCACTGACAGGCCATCGGCGGGTTCGTCGCGCGGCCAGCGCATATAGGCGAATACCCAGAGCAGGATCAGCGGCACGATGGTGCCGACGGCGGTCAAGGTCAGGAGGATGGCACCGAGCCCGGCCCAGCCGGGAAGGCCCGCCTTGTCGACAATGCGCCACGCCATCCAGCCGGCCAGGATCAGGCCGATCAGACCGAACACGCTGCCGATGCCCGCCAGCGCCATGAGAGATGCGACTTCGGGACCCATGTCAGCGCCCCCTCATGTCAGCGTCTCGACCGTGACGCTTCGCCGTTTGGCCAGTCGCCGAAGGCGAGCACGGCCATCACGACGAAGCTGCCGATCACCGGAACGAGATGGAACAGCGACAGCGCGCCGGAAAATCCGGCGCGCGTGCAGATGCGCCAGGTCGGGATGATCAGCACCAGCGCGATCAGCAGATGTCCCATCGCGAGCGCGAACAGGACGAAGGCACCGAGGCCGAAGAGCCAGGCCACGACGTCCACGGTCAGGCAAGCGCCACGACTTCGATCTCGACCAGCACGTCGCGCGGCAGGCGGGCCACCTCGACGGTCGAGCGCGCCGGCGGATGGGCACCGAAGTACTCCGGCCGGCCGTAGACCTCGTTCATGGCCGCGAAGCTGTCCATGCTCTTGAGGAAGACGGTCGTCTTGACGGCACGGTCGAGGTCACTGCCGGCGGCTTTCAGCACGGCGCGCAGGTTCTTCAGGACCTGGTGGGTCTGCTCGGCGATGCCGCCCTCCACCAGATCGCCCGTCGCCGGATCGAGTGGAATCTGGCCGGCGCAATAGACCATCCCGTTCGCCGCGATGGCCTGGGCATAGGGGCCGAGTGCCCGAGGCGCGGCGTCGGAATGGACGGTCTTCTTGCTGTTGTCTGCCACTGGCTGCTCTCCTTGACGAACACCTCCGCACGCTAACACACGCGGCCTTGCTTGACAGGGGAGCCGCCAACCATTATCCGCGCGATCCTCAGGCCCTTTCCGGGCCGTTCAGGACGGTTGTTGGGGGGCTGTAGCTCAGCTGGGAGAGCGCCTCGTTCGCAATGAGGAGGTCAGGGGTTCGATCCCCCTCAGCTCCACCAACCGCCCTGACAAGCTACCGCCACAAGCAGCCACCACAGGCTGCCACCGACAAGCGCCCGACAAGTCGTCATGACAAGCCGCCTTGGCCCGCGGCACAATCGGGCCGATGCACAATCGAGCCGATGATCGTCCGTAAACGCCGGCCCCGCCCCGCCGAGCTGGGGCTGAGCGCCACAGAAGGCCGCACCCTGAGCGCGCTGCGCACGCCGCAGCACATCCAGGAATTCATCGGCAGTCTGCACGCCAATTTCGAGGCGAAAGGCGACACGCTGCGCTCGGTGCGCGGCGCCCTGCGCCATCGCGCCGGCCATTGCATCGAGGCGGCGTTCGTGGCCGCCTGCGCGCTCTGGCTGCACGGCGATCCGCCGCTGCTGATGGACTTCCAGGCGACGAAAGACGACGCCGACCACGTCGTCGCCCTGTTCCGCCGCGGCGGCTGCTGGGGCGCCATATCCAAGAGCAACCATGTCTGGCTGCGCTGGCGCGATCCGATCTATCGCAGCCCGCGCGAGCTCGCGATGTCATACTTCCACGAATACACCAACGGAACGCGCAAGACCCTGCGCGCCTACTCCGACCCGATCGACCTGCGGCGCTTCGCTGTCGAAGACTGGGTGACCAGCGAGGAGGATTGCTGGGATGTCGGCGCCGCGCTCGACGATTTTCCGCATCACCGGTTGATCACACCGGCGCAGGCGCGCACGCTGCGGCCGCGAGAAGCCATCGAAACCAGGGCCAACGAGCTTCTGCAGTTCGAGTACCACGACCGCAAGCGTGCCCACCGCTACTGAGGGAGCCCGATGAAAGTCTTCGTCGTCTTCATCCTCTTCACCTTCGCCGTGACGACACGCGCCTTCGCCCAGATTCCCGCCGAATGGCAGGCCGCCGCACAGGCGGTGATCGGCGACCTCGAGCGCGACACACCACTCGCGGCCAAGCCCTGGAGCCAGGAGACGATTCAAGGCTGGCAGATGGCGCGTGCCTGGCGCCGGCACAACAATGGCAATATCGAGATCATCCTGGCCGAGTACCTGACCTTCGTGGCGATCTGCCGCCAGGGCTGCGCCGGCAACACGATCGAGGGCAAGGGCTATGTCACCGTGGCCGGCGAAGTCAAAGCGCTGCGCGAGCAGAACGGTGGCCCGTATGGTCTCGCGGGCAATGTGCATGCCTGGCTGAACGGCCTGTCCGATCCCACGGGTGCGGCGCAGAAGAACGCCGCGATGTGGGGCAAGGACCTCGATGTGGCGGCGGCCGACTTCGCCACCGGCAATCTCTATGCGCTGTACTGGCTCCTGGCGCGGGCGCGCCCGACGCCGCCGGAACAGGCCGACACCTTTGCACGCTTCGCGATTTTCATACAGGACAAGGCCTGGATCGGGACGCGCTGCCTCGACATCTCCCGGGTGGCCGCGGTGGTCGGCGCCGCGCCGCGCATCGAGAATTGCAAATGACCGTCCGGCGGCCGATCATCGCCCCATGCCGTACCGTACCCTCGCAGCCCGCAAGCTGACGCCGGCGATCGGCGCGGAGATCGTCGGTGTCGATCTCGGCGACACCCTGTCGAACGCCCAGGCGAGCGAGTTGCACGACGCCTTGATGGCGCATCAGGTGCTGTTCTTCCGGGACCAGACCATGAGCAACGAACAGCACAAGGCATTCGGTCGCCTGTTCGGCGAACTGCTCGTCCATCCGGCGGCGCACGCCGAGGTCGACGGCCACCCGGAGATTCGCGTCGTCCATGCCGACGAGAAGACCGAGGTGGCGACCGGAGAGGTCTGGCACTCCGACATGTCGTGCGAGATCGAGCCTCCCATGGGCTCGATTCTCTACCTGCACCAGACGCCGCCGGTCGGCGGCGATACCACCTTTGCCAACATGTACCTCGCCTACGAGACCCTGTCGGAACCGATCCGGCGGCTGATCGAGGGGCTCACGGCGTTCCACACCAGCGCCCATGTCTACTCGCGCGCCGCGTATGAGCGCAGCGACAAGAGGTTTCCCGAGGCGGTGCATCCGATCGTGCGCACTCACCCGGTGACGAAGCGCAAGTGCCTGTTCATCAATCGCGGCTTCACGCGCCACATCGTCGGGCTGAGGAAGCACGAGAGCGACGCGCTGCTGGAGATGCTGCTGCGGCACGCCGAGGCGCCGGAATTCCAGTGTCGCTTCCGCTGGGACCGCCACTCGGTGGCGTTCTGGGACAATCGCTGCGCCCAGCATCGCGCAACGTTCGACTATCATCCCCACGTACGGCACGGCCATCGCGTCACGATCAGGGGCGACAAGCCCTTCTGACCGAGTCGCTTCAGAGGCCGAGGCCGCGGGCGATCAGGTTGCGCTGAATCTCGGACGTGCCTTCGCCGATCACGTAGACCAGCGCGTCGCGGTGGATACGGCCGACAGGATACTCGCGCATGATGCCGGCGCCGCCATGGATGCGGATGGCGGCCTCCGAGACACGCACGGCGCATTCCGAGGCCACCAGCTTGACCTTGGCCGCCGTCGCCGCGTCCAGGGTGCCCTGATCGACCCGCCAGGCGCCGTGATAGACCAGCCAGCGCGCCGCCTCGATGTCGGCTGCCATGTCGGCGAGCTTGTGGGCGATCGCCTGGTACTGGCCGATCATCCTGCCGCGCACCTTGCGCACCTTGGCGTAGTCGAGCGCCGCCTCGAGCGCGCCCTGCGCCATGCCCAGCGCGTTGGCGGCAACGCCGACGCGGTTCTCCGACAGGCTGTCGAGGATCACGGGATAGGTGCCCGTGCGGCCGCCGAGCAGGCAGTCGTCGGCGACGAAGACATCGCTGAGATGCACCAGCCCGGTGTCGGAGGCGCGGATCCCCTCCTTCTTGAGGCGGCTGACGACGACGCCGGGATTGGGCAGTTCGACCAGGAACAGGCTGATCGCGCCGGGCGTCAGTTCGGGCGCCGTGCGCGCCGCGAGCGTCAGGAAATCGGCGATGGGAGCGTTGGTGATGTAGAGCTTGGAGCCGTTGAGCCGCCAGCCGCCGGGCACTTTCTCCGCGCGCGTGCGCAGCGCGCGGATGTCGGAGCCGCCGTCGGGCTCGGAAAGAGCGAAGCCGGCGATGCGGTCGCCGGCCAGCGCCGGGCGGAAGAAACGCGCCTTCTGTTCCTCCGTGCCGGCACGCCAGACCGGCCAGATGCCGAGATGGCTGTGCGCCGACCACGACGACGAGAAGGACTGACAGACTCGCGACATCTCCTCGCGCACGATGCAGTCCGACACCTTGTCGAACCCCGAACCGCCATCCTCGACGGGATAGCGCACACCGACGAGGCCGAGCTCGCCGAAGCGCTTGAAGAGCTGGCGAGGAAAGGTCTCCGCTTCCTCCGCTTCGCGGACGAGCGGCGCCAGTTCGTTGTCGGCGAACCTGCGAACGGTACGCCGCAGTTCCTCCTGTTCGGTGGAGAAGCTGAAATCCATGGCAGGAAGCCCTCCTCCATACACCATGGAGGAGGGCGAGGCGGGCCGCTACTCGGCCGCGATGGCGTTGTTCACGAACTTCTTGGCATCGAAGTCCTCAGCGACCCTGAGGTCGTTGGCGATCAGCTTCTCGACGTCGATCTCGGCGTAGCCCATGACGCCCATGTCGCCCAGCGCCTTCTGGACCTTCGGCCCGAACAGGCCGATCTCCTTGAGGATCGGGACGATGCGGGTGAACAGGCGCGTGCGGAAGGACTGCATAGCGCCCGAGTGATAGGCGTGCTCCAGCATCTCCTTCACGGGCAGGCCCGAGCGCATCCAGACTTCCGCCTGGTTGAAGCGGTCACGCATGAAATAGAGAGCCTCGACCACGAACTCCTCGCGCTGGGCACGCTCGCCGTCGGACAGATGCGGATAGTACTCGCGCAACGCCATGCGGCCGAAGGTGACGTGCCGCGCCTCGTCCTGCATGACGTAGGCATTGACCGCACCGGCGAGGTTGTTCTTCGCCGTGTCACGAATGCGCTGGAAGGCGGCGAGCGCCAGCCCCTCGATCAGCACCTGCATGCCGAGATAGGTCATGTCCCAGCGCCGGTCGCTCAGCGTCTGCTCGAGCAGGTTCTTGAGCGAATCGGTGATCGGATAGGCCGCCTTGAACTTCTCGTGGATCAGCCGCTTGTAGGTCTCGACATGGCGCGCCTCGTCCATCACCTGCGTGGCCGCATAGAACTTGGCATTCATGTCCGGCACGGTGTTCACGATCTTGGCCGTCGCGATCAGCGCGCCCTGCTCGCCGTGCATGAACTGGCAGATGGAATGGCACTGCAGGTTGAAGCGCAGCCAATCCTTCTCCTTGTCGGTCATCTTCTCCCAGAAGGGCGAACCGTAGATCGGGATGGTCTCGTCGGCCATGCCCATCGGGTTGCCTTCGAACAGCTCCTGGCTCCAATCCAGCCGGGTGCTGGTATCCCACTGCTGCTGCTTGCCCTTCTCGTAGAGGCTGAGCAGGTCGGCCGAGCCATCGTCATATTCCCAGTTGAACGCGATCTCGGTCGCGCCATCGAACTTCCACTCCGTGATGTCCACGGGGAGCTGATAGATCTTTTGGGTCGTCATGGGGCTTGCCTCCAAGCGCTGAACGCGGTCCATTCCCTATCGGAGCGGGAAACATGACGCTCCGGTCATTTTTCAGGCGGACGGTAACATAGTCTGCCAGGAGAGTCCGCCCCAAATTGCGGGGCCACGAATGCAGGTCTTTATCGAATGGCTTACAACACGCTGCGCATCGCCAAGATCATCCAGGAAACGCCCGATGCGCGCTCCTACGTCCTGGAAGTCCCAGCCGAGCTGGCCGACAAGTACCGCTATCGGGCCGGCCAATTCCTGACCTTTCGGGTGACGCATCCAGAAGGCGTCTTCAACCGCTGCTATTCGCTGTCCAGCGCCCCCGAAATCGACGGACAACCCAAGGTCACAGTCAAACGCGTCGAAGGCGGCAAGGGTTCCAACTGGTTCCACGATGCCCTTGTCGAAGGTGGCTCGCTGGAGGTGCTGCCGCCGGCCGGTCGCTTCGTGCTGGGCGACGGCGACGGCGACGCGCCGCTGCTGCTGTTCGGCGGCGGCAGCGGCATCACGCCCATGATGTCGCTGATCAAGTCCGCGCTGAAGGCGGGAGGCCGGCGCATCCGGCTGTTCTACGCCAACCGCGACAAGCCCTCGGTGATCTTCGACGCCGAGCTCTCGGCACTGATGGCCGGCCATCCAGGCCGGCTGGACGTAGTGCATCATCTCGATTCGGAGCGCGGGCTGACATCGGCCGACGAAGTCAAGGCGGTGCTGGCCGGCTTCGAAGACGCCGAAGCCTATCTCTGCGGCCCCGGCCCGTTCATGTCGCTGGTGGAGAACACGTTGCTGGCGGCCGGCATGCCGCGCGAGCGCGTACGCCTCGAGCGTTTCGAGGCGTCGGGCAACGACGCGGTTCCCATCGAGCCGGCCGAGGAAGGCGAGGTGATCCCGAGCGAGATCACCATCCATTTCGAGGGCAAGGCGCACAGGGTGGCCTACGCCAAGGGGCAGACCGTTCTCGAAGCGGCCCGCAAGGGCGGCCTCAACCCGCTGTCGTCCTGCGAGGAGGGCTTCTGCGCCTCGTGCGCGGCCAAGCGCATCAAGGGGCGGATCGTGCTGGCCAAGAACGACATCTACACCGACGACGATCTCGCCAACGACTGGATCCTGACCTGCCAGGCGCATTGCTTCGGGCCGGAGGTCGAGGTCACCTACGACGTGGTGTAGCGATCAACTGGCGTCCCACCCTTCAGGCGACACTGCTCACCGTCGTCGCGGGCATTGCCGACGCGGTGGGCTTCATCACGCTGGGCGGCGTGTTCGCCGCCAACATGACGGGCAACACGGTGCTGGCCGGCATTGCCGGCGCCCAGGGCCGCTACCTCGATTCAGCCAACCACCTGGCGCCGCTCGCCGGCTTCTTCGTCGGCTGCATGATCGCCCGTCTTCTGCTGCGGCTGTGGCAGCGGCCGGCGATTCCGATCCTGATCGAGGCGGCGCTGCTCGTCGTGGTCGGCTTCCTGCCGATCGGCATCGAACCGGCCGTGCTGATCGTCGCGCTGGCGATGGGCCTGCAGGCGTCGGCCATCACCCACTTCGCCGGTGCCGCCGTCAGCACCGTCGTGGTGACCAGCACACTTGCCCGCACCGCCGAGGCGGCGCTCGATCGGTTGTGGCCCATGGAGCCCCGCAAGCCGCTGCCGGCCGTGACCACGCCGCGCCTGCTGGCGCTGACCTGGACCGGCTATCTGGCAGGCGCCGCCGCGGGCGTGCTGCTGCTCGAGGCGACGCCGTGGCCGTTGATCGCACCCGCGGCCCTGCTGCTGCCCGTGATCCTTCTCGGGCCGCGATCTACATCGGCGGCGTGAGGCCGCCGCGGCCGTAGGAGAGGCGCGAGGCCTGCAGCACGCCGTCGGGCCGTCGCTGCGCCGCAATGACGAAGATCCCCGTCCCCGGCCCGACCTCGGCGCGATCGCCCGGCGCGAAGGTGACGATGGCGGTCTGCGGCGTGACCAGAAGCTTCTTCTCGCCGTCCTTGTACTTCAGTGTCAGCACCTGGCCGTCGACGCCCGCCACGGCGGTCTCGACGTTGGCGTTGGTCATCGTCGCCTGGCTGGCGCCGTCCCAGGGCCGATGGCCTTCACCCGCGCCGCGCATCGCCGCGGGGAAGATATGGACCTCGATGGCGCGCAAGCTGCCGTCGGGCCCGGGCAGCGCCGCCGAACCGACATAGGTCCCCGGTTTCAGGTCGGCCATCGTCGCCGGCACGATCGCCGTGAACACCGGATGGTCGACCAGCTCGATCCGGAGATCCTCGCCGTCGCGCGTCTTCACGTACAGCATCGGCCCGTCGACCTTCGTCACGGTGCCGCGGACGCGACGCGTCTCCTGCGCCTGGAGCGGCGTCGCCGCTGCCGCAGCCAGTGTGAAGACAAGGAATGCGCGGCGCTGCATGGCGGTCTCCCTGGAAAGAGACCCTACGCTAGCGCAAGGCGCGCCCCCCGGAAGTCAAACTCCCGTGTCGTTGCGGAAACGAAGGACCAGGACCGGTCCCTCTCTTCGGCTGCCGCCCCTACTCCGCCGCGATCGACTTCTCGACGAACATCTTCCTGTCGAAGTCCTCGGCGACCTTGCCGTCGTTGGCGAGCTGCTCGACCACGTCGACCTTGGCGTAGTCCATCACGCCCATCTCGGCGAAGGCCTTGCGCACGCGCTCGCCCCACAAGCCGATATCCTTCACCGTCGGCACGACGCGGCTGAACAGCCGCCCGCGGAACGAGTTCATCTGCTTCGAATTGTAGTGGATCTCGTCCAGCATCTTGGCCGGCAGGCCGAGCCGCTCCCACACTTCCGACTGGTTGAAGCGGTCGCGCATGAAATGCAGTGCCTCGACGACGAACTCCTCGCGCTCGTCGCGCTCGGCATCGGACAGGTGCGGATAGTATTCGCGCAGCGCCAGCCGGCCGAACGAGACATGACGCGCCTCGTCCTGCATCACGTAGGCATTGACCGCGCCCGCCAGCGTGTTGCCGGCCTTGTCGCGGATCGACTGGAAGGCGGCCAGCGCCAGGCCCTCGATCAGCACCTGCATGCCGAGATAGGTCATGTCCCAGCGCCGGTCGGTCAGCGTCTGCTCGAGCAGCGTCTTCAGCGCCGGGTTGATGGGATAGGCGAGCTCGAACTTCTCATGCAGCAGCCGCTTGTAGGCCTCGACGTGGCGCGCCTCGTCCATCACCTGCGTGGCGGCGTAGAATTTGGCGTTCATGTCCGGCACGGTGGCGACGATCTTTGCGGTCGCGATCAGCGCGCCCTGTTCGCCGTGCATGAACTGCGAGATCGAGTTGGCCTGCAGGTGGCGACGCAGCCAGGCCTTCTCCTTGTCGTTCATCCGCCGCCAGTAGTCGGTGTCGTAGATCGAGATCGCCTCGTCCTTGAGCTGCATGGGATTGTCGGGATCGAGCTCCAGCGACCAGTCGAGCCGCGTGCTGGCGTCCCATTGCTGCTTCTTGCCCTTCTCGTAGAGCTCGAGGAGCGAGTCCGAACCGTCGTCGTACTCCCAGTTGAACTGAATCTCGGTGGCACCGTCGAACTTCCACTCGGTGGTCTCGACGGGAAGAGAATAGAGGCGCTGCGTGGCCATGGCGGAGCCCTCCCGGGCAATTTTCGTTTGATTGCCGAAAAAGATGACGCTTTGGTCACCTTCTGGCAAGTCCCCCCGCTGGCAAGTCCCCCTGCCTGTTCCTCTCTCTGGCCACTCCCCTGGGTTGCCGGGCGCGGCCGCTACGGCTGCAGACGATATCCGCCGCGGTCGGTGATCAGGATGGCGGCGCTCGCCGGATCGCGCTCGATCTTCTGGCGCAAGCGGTAGATGTGGGTCTCCAGGGTGTGGGTCGTCACACCGGCATTGTAGCCCCACACCTCGTTCAGCAGCACGTCGCGCGCGACCGGCCGGTCGCCGGCCCTGAACAGGTATTTGAGGATCGAAGCTTCCTTGTCGGTCAGCCGGATCTTCTTCTTGCCGTCCTTCTCCATCAGGATCTTGCCCGCCGGATGGAACTCATAGGGGCCGATCGTCATCACCGCGTCCTCGCTGCGCTCGTGCTGGCGCAGATGGGCCCGCAGACGGGCCAGCAGGACGTTGATGCGAAAGGGTTTGGTGACGTAGTCATTGGCGCCCGATTCAAGGCCGAGGATCGTGTCGGCATCGGAATCCGCCGCCGTCAGCATGATGACCGGCGCACGCACGCCTTGGCGGCGCATCAGCTTGCACAGCTCGCGCCCGTCCATGTCGGGCAGGCCGATATCGAGCAGGATGGCGTCGTAGTGCGCCAGCCTGGCCTTCTCCAGGCCTTCGGCCGCCGTGGCGACCTGCACCGTGGTGAAGCCGTCATAGAGGTCGAGCTGTTCGGCCAGCACGGTGCGCAAGGCCGGGTCGTCGTCGACCAGCAGGATCTTCTTGCCGCGATTGTTTACAGACATTGCTGCTACCTGCCGACGGGGCGCGGGGGCCTCTATATATGGTACGTTGATCCTACAGAACAGGTCACTTTGGCGTTCTGAAGGCACGGTGCCGGCAACTGCTTCGCGTTATCCGCAACAGCCGGACGCAGTCGGATCCGCCATTCATGGCCGTAACGGTCTGAACTTGAAAGTTTTTTTGACGCACCCATCTGCCCGCTGACGGCGCTTGCCGGCTTCGGGCGCTCTTTGGCAACATTGGTCACATTCATGTCTCCCGCCCAGCTCCTGTCCCGAACCGCCACCGCGCTTGCGGCCGTCGAACGCGCCATGGCGGAGCTGCGCCGCGGCGGCATCGTCGTGTTGCGCGACGCCGACGGCAATGGCGGGCTGGCGATCGCCGCCGAAACCTGCGGCCCCCGCGCCCTGCAACGCCTGCAGGGCCTCGCCCAGCTGGCGCCGGTCGTGGTCACCACGCGCCGTCGCGCCGAGGCGATCGGCATGGAGATCCCGCCGCACATCGCCGGCGGCATGGGCGAGACCAACACGCCGATCACGCTCGACCTTCCGGAGGGGGTGTCGCCTGACGTCATCCTGCAACCGCACGAGACCGAGCAGGCCGGGCGCCACGCCGCCCTGCGCTACCTTTCGCGGCCGGTCGCCAGCCATGCGCCCCGCATCGCCCAGACGGCGATCGAGCTGGCCAAGCTTGCCCGGCTGCTGCCAGCCGTCGTGCTGGGGCCGCTCAGTCGCGACCCCGGCAACAAGCGGCGCGACTGGGCGCGCGAGCAGGACCTGATCTACGTCGACGCCATCGACGTGCTGGGTTACGAGGAGAGCGCGGCGCGCAACCTGCAGCAGGTCGCGCAGGCACACGTGCCGCTCGAGGGCGCGGAGAATGCTCGCATCCTCGCCTGGCGGCCGAGCGACGGCGGCAAGGAGCATCTGGCGATCGTGGTCGGCGAGATCGATCCGACCGAGCCGGTGCTGATCCGCCTGCATTCGGAATGCTTCACTGGCGATCTGCTGGGCTCGCTGCGCTGCGACTGCGGCGTGCAGCTGCGCGGCGCCATCGCCGAGATCGCGCGGCAGGGTTCCGGCGTCCTCCTCTATCTCGCGCAGGAAGGTCGCGGCATCGGCCTGGTGAACAAGCTGCGGGCCTACGAGCTGCAGGATGACGGCTTCGACACGATCGATGCCAACGAGCAGCTCGGCTTCGATGCCGACGAACGCCTCTACGTCCCTGCCGCGACCATGCTGGCGCGCATGGGCATCAAACGCGTGCGGCTGATGACCAACAATCCGCTGAAGATCGCCCAGCTCGAGCGTCACGGCATCGAGGTGGCCGAGCGGGTAGCCCATTCCTTTCCCGCCAACGGCCACAACGAGAATTACCTGCGCACGAAGGCGGAGCGCGCGGGACATTTGCTCTGAGGATTGAACATGCGTGTCGGCGTACCCAAGGAAATCAAGGACCATGAAGATCGTGTCGGCCTGGTCCCTTCCTCGGTCGCCGAGCTGGTGCATCACGGCCATGAGGTCCTGATCGAACGCGGCGCCGGCGTCGGCGCCGGCCTGACCGACGACCAGTATGTCGCCGCGGGGGCGCACATCGCCGCCGACGCGGCCGAGGTCTTCTCGAAGAGCGAGATGATCGTCAAGGTCAAGGAGCCACTGGCGCCCGAGCGGCAGCGGCTGCGCCGCGGCCAGGTGCTGTTTACCTACCTGCATCTCGCACCCGACCGGCCGCAGACCGAGGACCTGCTGAAGAGCGGCGTCACCGCCATCGCCTACGAGACCGTGACCTCGCCGAGCGGGACGCTGCCCCTGCTGACGCCGATGTCGGAGATCGCCGGCCGGCTGGCGCCGCAGGTCGGCGCCCACTTCCTCGAACGGACCTCGGGCGGCCGCGGCGTGCTGCTGGGCGGCGTGCCGGGCGTGCCGCCGGCCGAGGTCGTCGTGCTGGGTGGCGGCGTGTCGGGCACGCACGCCGCCACCATCGCGCTCGGCATGGGCGCCACCGTGTTCGTCGTCGACCGCTCCGCCGAGGTGCTGCGCCGGCTCGCCGCGCAGTTTCCCGGCCTGCGCACCATCTTCTCGACGCGCGATGCGCTGAGCCACATCCTGCGTCGCGCCGACCTGCTGATCGGCGCCGTGCTGGTGCCGGGCGCGGCGGCGCCGAAGCTGGTGACACGCGACATGGTGGCGACGATGAAGCCCAACAGCGTGATCGTCGACATCGCCATCGACCAGGGCGGCTGCTGCGAGACGTCACGCCCGACCAGCCATTCGGACCCCACCTATGTCGAGGAAGGCGTCACCCATTACTGCGTCACCAACATGCCGGGTGCGGTGGCGCGCACGTCGACCTTCGCGCTGAACAACGCCACCCTGCCCTTCGTCCTGGCGCTGGCCGACAAGGGCTGGCGCAAGGCGGTCGGCGACGATCCGCATCTGCGCAACGGGCTGAACGTGCATGACGGCAAGCTCACCTGCCGTCCGGTGGCCGACGCGCTGGGCCTGTCCTTCACGCCCCCCGAAGAAGCCGCTGCCGGTTCCTGAAACGCGGCGCATGACGATCGTTCTCTCCGAGAACGTCCGCGCGCTGTTCTACGCGCCCTTCTACGCCGCCGAGGCGACGGGCGCGTTCCGTGATGCCGGGGTCGAGGTGAGGCTGGAACCCTCGCCCGACCCCGTCGCCGCCAATCGCGCGCTGATCGCCGGCGACGTCGATGTCATGTGGGGCGGCCCGCTGCGCGTCATCCTCGCCCATCACGCCGATCCGGCCTCGAGCCTCGTCTGCTTCTGCGATGTCGTGGCGCGCGATCCCTTCTTCATCATCGGTAAGAAGCCGCGACCCGATTTCCGGCCTGCCGACCTTGCCGCCCTGAAGCTGGCCACGGTTTCCGAAGTGCCCACGCCCTGGGTCTGCCTGCAGGACGACCTGCGTCGCGCCGGCGTCGATCCCGCACGGCTCGATCGCGTCACCGACCGCACCATGGCCGAGAACGAGGCGGCGCTCGGCGACGGTACGCTCGACGCGGTCCAGCTCTTCCAGCCCTACGCCGAGCGGCTGGTGCGTTCTGGCAAGGGCCATGTCTGGCAGGCCGCAGCCGACCGCGGGCCGACCGCCTACACCACGCTCGTGACGCGGCGCGAAGTGCTGCACGACAGGCGGCACGAGTTGCAGCGGATGACGGCCGCGCTTCACCGCACGCTCGGCTGGTTCGCGACGGCGCCGGCACAGGACATCGCGCACCTCCTCGCCGACTACTTTGCCGACGTGCCCGCCGCTCTCTTCGCGCAGTGCATCGACCGCTACCGCAGCCATCGCCTGTGGGCGTCCGCCCCCGAGGTCCGCCGTAAAGGCTATGATCGCCTGCGCGCCGCGATGACGTCGGCAGGCCTGCTGCAGCACCATGTCCCCTTCGCGGCCTGCGTCGACACCAGCCTCGCACGCGAAGCGATGACACGGGCGTAGCGCCAGGTGCGATCCGTCTCGAAAGGAGAGACGGACGGCACGGAGTGATCAGCTGGCATGAAATTCGCTGAACCGGGCGAAAGGTTCCCTTTCAACGTCAGCGTATATGAGCGTGGTCAACCCGAACCCGCTGGTCCGGTTCATCGATGTGCGGAAGAGCTACGACGGCAGGACCGATGCCGTGCGTTCGCTCAATCTCGACGTCCGGACCGGCGAATTCCTGACGCTGCTCGGCCCCTCCGGCTCGGGCAAGACGACGACGCTCACCATGCTGGCGGGCTTCGAGCAGCCGACCAGCGGCCGCATCTTCGTCGGCGGCGACGACGTGACGTCGGTTCCCGTCGACAAGCGCGGCATCGGCATGGTGTTCCAGAACTACGCGCTGTTCCCCAACATGAGTGTGGCGCAGAACATCGCTTTTCCGCTGACCGTGCGCCGCAGACCGCGCGCCGAGATCGAGCAGAAGGTGGCGCGCGCCCTGGCGATGGTGCGGCTCGAAGGCCTTGCCGACCGCCAGCCGCAACAGCTCTCCGGCGGCCAGCAGCAGCGGGTGGCCGTGGCGCGCGCCCTGGTCTTCGAGCCCCGGCTGGTGCTGCTCGACGAGCCGCTGGGCGCGCTCGACCGGCAACTGCGCGAGCAGATGCAGTACGAGCTGAAACAGCTCCACCGGCGGCTCGGCGTCACCATGGTCTATGTCACGCACGACCAGGTCGAGGCCATGACGATGTCCGACCGCGTCGCCGTGTTCAGCACCGGCCAGCTGCGCCAGATCGACGAGCCGCGCCGCCTCTACGAGGAGCCGGACTCGCTGTTCGTTGCCCAGTTCCTGGGCGAGAGCAATGCGCTGGCCGCCACCGTCACGCAGCGCGACGGCGCACGATGCACCGTCCGCGTCTCGACGGGCGCGACGGTCGAGGCGACGGCCGTCGACCCCTGCTCGCCCGGCGACGACGTCGATCTCGTGCTGCGGCCCGAGAAGGTGGCGGTGGGCGCGGCGGTGCAGGCTTGCGCCAACCGCTGCGTGGCGCGCATCGTCGAGGCGACCTTCCTCGGCGACCAACTGCGGATCCGTCTGGCGGCGTTCGATCGCGACGACTTCATCATCAAGCTGCCCAATGCAGCGGGGCAGATCGCCCTCGCGACGGGCAGTGCCATCGAGATCGGCTGGCGGGCCGAGGATTGTCGTGCTCTCGCTCGCTGAGCGGCTGCGCGGCGGCCGCGCGGCCTACTGGCTGATCATGATGCCGGCCGTGCTGATGCTCGTGCTGGTGTACTTCGTGCCGCTGCTCGACGTGCTGCTCACCAGCGTCACCGATCCCAAGCCGGGACTCGACAACTACGCGCTGCTCTTCACCAGCGCATCGGTGCAGAATGCGCTGCTGACGACGCTGCGCGTCGCCGCCGTCACCACCTTCTTCGCGCTGCTGCTCGGCTATCTGGTCGCCTACGCGATGCGCGGCGCCGCCTCGCGGCAGCAGCGTCTGATGCTGTTCTGCGTACTGTTGCCGTTCTGGATCTCGATCCTCGTGCGCTCCTTCGCCTGGCTGACGCTGCTGCGCGGCTCGGGGCCGATCAACGGCCTGCTGATCGGCATGGGCCTGACTGACGAGCCGCTGGACCTGGTGCGCAACGAGACCGGAGTGCTGATCGGCATGGTCCACGTCATGCTGCCCTACGCCGTGCTCACCCTCTACGCCAACATGCGCGGCATCGATGTCGGCCTCGTCGCGGCGGCGCGCAGCCTGGGCGCAAGCCGGCTGCAGGCGTTCCGCATGGTCTTCCTGCCGCTCACCCGTCCCGGCCTGATCGGCGCCGGGACACTGATCTTCATTCTTTCGCTCGGCTTCTACGTCACGCCGGCCCTGCTGGGCGGCGGCAAGGTACTCATGATCGCCGAATATGTCGCGGTGCAGATCAACGACACGCTGCGCTGGGGCCTCGGCACGATGCTGGCGACGGCCCTGATGATCGCCGTGCTGGGCACGCTGTGGGCTCTGTCGCGCGTGATCGACGTCAAGCGGCTGTTCGGGGCATGAGGTTGGGGGCATGAGGTTGGGGGCATGAGGAAGCTGCAGACCTCCGGCACCGTGGCGGCGCTGGCCTGGGCCGTGCTGAGCTTCCTCGCGCTGCCGGCCTTCATCGTCATCCCCGTCTCGTTCACCGACACGCGCTATCTCTCGCTGCCGGAGGAGGGTTTCTCCCTGCAGCACTGGGAGACCTTCCTCACCAGTCGCGAGTGGCTCTCAAGCATCTGGCAGAGCCTCTGGATCGCCACGGTCTCGACCGCCATGGCCGTGGTGGCGGGCACGCTGTGCGCGATCGGCTGCTGGCGGCTTTCGTCGCGCATGTCGGAACGCGTGCGCAGCGCGATGATCCTGCCTCTCGCGGTGCCGACGATTGTCTACGCCTTGGGCATCTATCGGCTCTATGTCGAGCTCGACCTCGTCGGCACGGCGATCGGCGTGGTGCTTGCGCACGCCGTGACCGGCCTGCCTTATGTCGTGCTCACCGTCTCGGCGGCGCTCAGCAACCTCGATTCGCGGCTGGAACAAGCGGCGCGCGGGCTCGGCGCGTCGGTCGGGCAGACACTGCGCTACGTCATCGTGCCCAACGTCGTGCCGGGCATCCTGTCAGGCGCGATCTTTGCTTTCATCCATTCCTGGGACGAATTGCTCGTCGTCATCTTCATCGGCGGAAGGGCGCTGTTCACCCTGCCGCGTCGCATGTGGGACGGCATCAACGACAATCTCGACCCCGTCATCGCCGTCGTTGCCACCGCCCTCATCCTGTTCACGCTGCTGATTCTTGCCGCGGAACTTTCATTGAGGGCGCGCCGGCAGCAGGACGCACCATCCGCGTGAAGGAAAGGGTTGAGTAATGTCGGAGCATCGCGATCGCCTGGACGACATCGAACGGTTCGTCGAGGGAACCAACGGAAAGGTCTATTCGCGCCGCGTCTTCTTCGGCATGTGCGCCGCGATGGGTATCGCGCCGTTCGCCGCGAAGCTCACGCCGGCGATGGCCGACCAGAACGAGCTGGTCGTGGTCAACTGGGGCGGCGACGCCGTGCGCGGCATGAAGAACGCCTGGGTCGATCCCTATCTGAAGAAGTTCGACGGCAGGAAGGCCGTGATCGACGGTACCGGCCCATCGACCAGCCGCATCCGCCTGATGGTGCAGAGCGGCAAGGTGACGTGGGACGTCATGGACCGCAACCTGCACACCGCGCTCGAGCTCGGCCCCGAGAACATGCTGGAGAAGATCGACTATTCGGTAGTCGACAAGAGCAAGGTCCGTCCCGAGCATGCCGTCGAATGGGGCATCGGCAACTACATCTATGCGATGGTGCTGACCTACAACACGAAGAAGTGGGGCGGCGTGGTGCCGACCACGTGGAAGGATGTCTGGGACTTCAAGAAGTTCCCTGGCAAGCGTGCCTTCCGCCGCGAGCCCGATGCCGTGCTGGAAGCGGCACTGATGGCCGACGGCGTGCCGTTCGACAAGATCTACCCGATCGACATGAAGCGCGCGCTCGACATGCACAAGAAGATGAAGGAGCACGCGATCTACTACACCGTGATCGCCGACGGGCAGAATGCCTTCCGCAACGGCGAGGCGCATCTCGGCCAGCTCCTGAACACGCGCGCCTGGCCGCTCAAGCAGGACACCAAGGGCCTCTACGACTGGACCTGGAACCAGGGCGTCTCGTGGGGCGCCTGCTGGATGGTGCCGAAGGGCGCCACTGGCGGAAAGGCGATCTGGGACTTCATCAACGTCACCCTCGAGCCGGAAGGCCAGGCGCAGCTTCTCAAGACCAACGGCTACGGTCCGATCAACCCCGAGGCATCCAAGCTCCTGGACGCGGAGTGGAACAAGATCAACCCGGGCCACCCGGAGAACTATGCCAAGATGCTGCCCGGCGGCATCGCGTGGTACGCCAAGAACGCCACCGCGGCGCGCCAGCAACTAATCGACGCCCTAGCGGGTTGAAACGCGGCGAGCCGCAGAAAGGGACAGGACGATGCAGACGGATATCCAGCCTCCCGTTGCCCCGATGCCGGCGCCCGCCCTGGGACGCTGGGCAAATGCCAACGAGCTGCCGGTGATCGACTTCGCGCCGCTCTCCGGAAAGAACGAGGAAGCGATCGAGCGCGTCGCCAAGGAGGTTCACGACGCCTGCCGCGACATCGGCTTCCTGACGATCGTCAACCATCCGGTACCGCACCAGAAGATCCGCGAGATCTTCCGCCAGTCGCAGCGCTTCTTCGCGCTGCCGCTGGCCGAGAAGATGAAAGCCTACATGGGCAACTCGAACCTGTTCCGCGGCTACCTGCCAATGGACGAGCCGGGCAAGAAGAACGCCTATCGCGGCAAGGCGATCGACGGCTTCCAGCCGCATCTCGATCCATCGCGCATGAAGGCCCGCAAGCCGCACAAAAACGAGGCGTTCCAGGTCTCGCTGGAGCTGCCCGACGACGATCCCGACGTCATGGCCGGCAAGCCGCTGCACGGGACCAACCTGTGGCCGAACGACCTGCCAGGCTTCCGCGAAGCGGTACTCGACTATCATGCGACGATGACGGAGTTCGCCGCCCTTCTCGCCTCGGTGTTCGCGCGCGGCCTCGAGCTGCCACCGGACTACTTCGCACAGTTCTACAGGAAGCCGCTGATCCAGGTCCGCCTGCTGCACTACCTGCCGCAGGACCAGCAGGCAGCGCTGGAAGGCGGCGACAGCCGCGCCCATCAGGACGCCGGCGGCTTCACTATGCTGCAGCAGGACGATGTCGGCGGGCTCGAGATCAAGAGCAAATCGGGCGAATGGCTGATCGTGCCACCAGTCGAGAACAGCTTCGTCGTCAATATCGGCGACAGCATGCGGATGTGGACCAACAACCGTTTCGCCTCCACCCTGCATCGTGTGGTCAACCACTACGGCCGCGAGCGCTACTCGGTCGGCGTGTTCGCCAATCCCGACTACGACACCGTGATCCGCCCGCTGCCGACCTGCGTCGATGCCGAGCATCCGCCGACTTTCGACCAGATGCAGGCGGGCGAGGCGCTGCTGTTCCTCTACAGCCGCGTCTGGCCGTCCAAAGGCGAGCCGGACAAGGCGTCGGCGTACTAGACCCGTTCGCTGCCGGGAGCGCGTCACGCCATGACGCGCCCCGGGCCATGGCATGCGCCGGACCCTACTCTGCCGCCATGGTCGTCCGCAGCTTCGCCGTCTCGGCCTCGTCGACCGCGAGATCGGCCGTGAGGGCCACACCGTAGAATTCGCGGGCTTTCTCGACCGACACCAGGCCACGCGCCACATCGTCGGCGACCTTGGCCGCCGGGCGCTTCTTGGGGTCGCCGTAGCCGCCACCGCCCGGCATGCTGATGCGCAGCCGCTCGCCGGCCGGGACCGACGAATGCGCCTTTGGCGGCAGGGTCTTGCCCGACGCCAGTTCCACCCGGCCGGTCATGCCGGGCAGCCCGCCAGCGCGGCCGCGCGGCGGATAGACCACGCGATCGTAACTGGTTGAAATGCCGAACGGCATGTCCTCGGCGCTCTCGACCTCCATGACCTGGCCCAGCCCGCCGCGGAATTCGCCGGCGCCGCCGGAATCGGCGCGGTACTCCTTGGACCACACCAGCACGGGCGCGATGGTCTCGGTGATTTCGACCGGCACGTTGCGCACGCCGCTGGGAAAGGCCGTCGCCGACAGGCCGTCGAGCTTGGGCCGCGCGCCGGTGCCGCCCGAATGGAAGGAGGTGACGTTGAACGGCGTCGCCTTCTGCAGCACCGCGGGATCACCGTCGACGCGGCCCATGCCACCCATCAGCCGCACGTTCCACAGGCACGACGTGCCCTCGGCCGGCACACCGTCGGGCAGCGCCTGCTGCAGGCAGCCGAACACGACGTCGGGCAGCATCTGGCCGATGACGCTGCGCGCCGCCACCGGTGCCGGATGCTTGGCGTTCAGGATGCTGCCTTCGGGCGCCGTGACGCGGATGGTGGCGAGCGACGCGGCATTGTTGGGGACATGCGGCGCCACGATGCACTTCACGCCGAACGAGGTGTAGGCCTCGGTGTAGCAGAGCGGCACGTTGATGCCGAGCTGCACCATGCCCGGCGAACCGGCGAAGTCGACGTCGATGCCGTCGGGCCCGATGGTGAGCTTCGCCTTGATCTCCATCGACTTGCCGTTGATGCCGTCGACGGTCATCGCGTTGTGGTAGGAGCCGTGCGGCAGCCTGTTGATGGCGGCAAGACTAGCCTCGCGAGAATGGTCGAGGATGTGCTTGGCCAGGTCGTCGAGATGCTCGAGGCCGAACTCGTCCATCATCGCGACCAGGCGTTTGCCGCCGACCTCGTTGCTCGATATCTCCGAATAGATGTCGCCGATCACCTGAACCGGCTCGCGCACGTTGGCGGCGATGATGTCGATTAGCCACTGGTTCATCTCGCCGCGATCGACGATCTTGGTGATCGGCAGATAGAGACCCTCCTCGTACACCTGCTGCGCTGCCCCCATGATGCCGCGGCCGCCGATATCGACGACGTGCAGCGTGCAGGCGAACAGGCCGACCGGGACGCCACGCCGGAAGGTCGGCGTGACGATCACGATGTCGTTGAGATGGCCGGTGCCCTGCCAGGGATCGTTGACGATGAAGGCATCGCCCTCGTTCATCTTCGCCAGCGGCACCTTGTCGAGCACGTAGCCCGTGCTCATCGCCATCGAGTTGACGTGGCCCGGCGTGCCGGTCACCGCCTGGGCCAGCATGCGGCCCTGCGTATCGTAGACGCCGGCCGACAGGTCGCCGGCCTCGCGCGTGGCGGTGCCGAAGGCGGTGCGCACCAGGGTCTGCGCCTGCTCCTCGACGACCGAGATCAGGCGGTTCCACATCACCTGGTACTCGATGCGGCTCAGCGGATGGTTGGCTCTCATTGCGCGGCCTCCTGCAGGACGGCGGACTTGCCGGCGGTTGACTCGCCGGTGATTGACTCGCCGGTGATTGACTTGCCGGTGATTGACTTGCCGGCGACTGGCTTGGCGGTAAGGCGGATGGCACCCGAGGCATCGACCGCGGCGGTGAAACCCGACGTCACAATGGTCGTGGTCTCGTCCTCGGCGATCACGGCAGGCCCCTGGACGATGGCACCGGGTCCCAGCGCCGACCGGCGATGGACGGGCACGGACACGAAATCGCGCTCGACCGGATCGAACAGCGTGCGATGACCGACCGGGACGGGCTTCGCGGCATCCCCTGCCATCGCCGCCGGCAGTTCAGCGGCACGTCCCGGCGCTGGCGCCTCGGCGCGCAGAATCCAGCCCGTCACCTCGACGTCGACGCCCGGCACGACGCGACTGAACAGGCCGCGATAGCCGGCCTCGAAGCGCTTACGCAGCTCCGCGACCGACGCCGCGGTGAATGGACCATCGGGCAGCGGCACGAGGATCTCGTGGCCCTGGCCGGCATAACGCATGTCGGCGCTGCGGCTGACCGTGACGGGAGCCGCGGGTGGTGCGCCGAGCTTCACGACGCCGGTGGCCTCCTTCT